>Ga0209243_100105_pt1 | contig 46670 bp, 43 predicted proteins | sample UppTromiDAQMD024_FD_185836 | JGI IMG/M metagenome (GOLD analysis project Ga0209243, IMG submission 185836) | Upper troposphere microbial communities from Maryland, USA - DAQMD-024 (SPAdes) (version 2) | ecosystem: Environmental > Air > Outdoor Air > Unclassified | place: USA: Maryland, Virginia...
CCCGCCCCCGCCGCGGCGGCCTTGGCGGCCCCCGCGCCGCCGGTCCCGACGCCGGCCTTCGCCGATTCCGCCGGCCTGGCGGCGCTGAGCGCCCGGGTCGACCGCATGGAGACCGGCCAGAGGCGCGCGGTGAACGCCGCCGCCGCCTCGCTGGCCGCCGCCGCTCTGTCGCAGGGGGCCCAGACCTCGCGGCCCTTCGTCGACGAGCTGTCGGCGCTCGACCGGCTGCTGCCCGATTCCGCCGACGTGCGCGCCCTGCGCGCCCTGGCCGAGACCGGCGCCCCGACCCGCGCCGCCCTGGCCGCCGAGTTCGGCGACGTCGCCGCCCGCGCCGCCGTCGCCGCCCGCGCCCCGGCCCAGGGCTCGGAATGGTTGGCCCGCGTCACCCAGACCCTGGCGGCGATCTTCACCATCCGCCGGGTCGACCGCACCAGCGGCGACAGCCTCGACGCCGTGCTGGCGCGGGCCGAGCGCGACATCGACGACGGCGACCTGGAAGGCGGCGTCGCCGAGCTGGACCGCCTGCCCGCCGGGGCCCGGGACGCGGCCGCCGGCTGGCGGGCCAAGGCCCAGCGGCGCATCGAGATCGACCGCCGGGTGGCCGGCGTCCGCGCCGCCGCCCTGCACGAGATTCTGCTGACGTCCGACGATCGGGCCGCCTCATGACCCGCGCCTCCATCCTGCTGTTCCTGATCGCGGCCGTGGCCGTGGTCGTGCTGGCCATGACCGGCGATCCCGGGCGGGCCAGCCTGGTCTGGCTGGGCTGGCGCATCGACATGACCGCCGCCGCCGCCGTGCTGATCGTGCTGCTCGCCGCCCTGCTGGCCACAGTGTTCTGGCGTATCGCCCTGTGGGTGATCGAGATCCCGCGCCGCAACGCCCGCAAGAAGGCCGAGAACCGCCGCCGCCAGGGGAACGAGGCCCTGACGCGCGGCTTCCTGGCCGCCGCCGCCGGCGACGGGTCCGAGGCGCGCCGCCTGGCGCAGAAGGCGGCCGAACTGGTCGAGGAGACGCCGGCCCTGGTGCGCGTTCTCGCCGCCCAGGCGGCCGAGGCCGCCGGCGACCTGCCCGCCGCCAAGGCCGCCTACAACGCCATGCTGGGCTTTCCCGACATGCGCCTGGCCGGCCACAAGGGCCTGATGCAGACCGCCCTGGCCGACAACGACCGCGCCGAGGCCGTGCGCCACGCCCAGGCCGCCTACGGCCTGACCAAGACCGCGCGCTGGGCCTGGCGGGCCCTGCTCGAGGCCCGGCTGGAGGAGGGCGACTGGTCGGCGGCGCTCGACCTGGTGCAGAGCGCGCTCGAGCGCAAGATCGTCTCGCCCATCGTCGCCGAACGGGCCCGCGCCGCCCTGCTCGCCGCCTCGGCCGCCAGCCTGGAGACCAGCGCCGACCCGCGCGAACGCGCCCAGGCGCTGGAGTTCGCCGCCCAGTCGGCCAAGCTCAAGCCCGGCTTCGCCCCCGGCGTGGTCATGGCCGCCCGCCTGCTCCAGGCCGACGGCAAGACCGCCAAGGCCTCGGCCCTGATCGAGGGCGCCTGGAAGGAGGCGCCGCACCCGGCCCTGTGGCTGGCCTATCGCGACCTCAAGACCAACGAGACCAAGAAGGACCGCGCCCGCCGGCTGCAGGCCCTGGCCGCCCTCAATCCCGGCGCCCGCGAAAGCCGCATCCTGTCGGTCGAGCAGGCGCTGATCGCCGGCGAGGCCGCCCAGGCCCGGCTGGCCGCCGGCGCCCTGACGCAGGAGCCGCCGACCGCGCGGCTGTGCGGCCTGATGGCCCGGCTGGCCTACGCCCTGGGCCAGGCCGACGAGGCCCGCGCCTGGATGGTGCGCGCCGTCGGCGCCCCGCAGGAGGCCGACTGGTCCGACCTCGACCCCGAGGGCCAGGCCTTCGCCTACGCCCCGGCCGACTGGGCGCGGCTGGTCTCGACCTACGCCGAGACCGGCGAGCTGATCCATCCGCGCTTCGAGCGGCGCGAGCGGGTGATGACCGAGCTGCCCGAACTGCCGGTGTCCTACGAGGATTCCGCCCGCTTCGTCAGCGCCGAAGAGATCGGCGCCGACCTGCTGCTGATCCCCGACGATCCGGGCCCCTATGGCGACGCCCTCCAGGCCGCCGCCCCGCCGGAGCCGGAGCCCCCGCCCGCCCGCCGCGCCACTGGCGCACGCCGACGCTTGGCAAGCGGGCCGCGCGCCGCTAAATAGACCCGCCTCCGGCGTCGGGCCCGCCCGCCGCCGGCACGCCCCAAAGCGGGCCGCCTTAGCTCAGCCGGTAGAGCGGCGCATTCGTAATGCGTAGGTCAGGTGTTCGAGTCACCTAGGCGGCACCATTTTTCAGTGAGATTTGGAGCGCTCGGCGCGCCTCCGACAGGCGCCGCGCCATAGGCTCGCCAAAGAGGAGCCGTCCCTCGGGCGCCCTTGTCGCAGGCGGCGGCGAAAACTGCAGAGCGGCGTCTGCGGGGTGCGATCCTTAGTCGGGCCGCGCATCCTGCGGCTTCCCAGCCTGTCGGCGCCGTTCGATAAGCGCCGCCACGCCCGGCGAGGACTTCCAGATCGCAGCATAGGCGGGGTCGGCGCGGACAGCCGGCGGGAACTCGTGGGGGCCGTCGGGCAAGGCCCAGGGCAGGTATACGGACCCGGCGTTCACCGCTTGGCGCAGGAGATCCAGCGCGCGTTCGGCGTTCCCGGCCTCGGCATATTCAAAAGCCAGCATGAAGGCTTGATCCCCCCAGGTGCTGCCGAACTTGGTCACGCCGCTCCCTGGCCGTGGATCGGGACCGCCGATCGCGCGGTCTTCCGCCTCCAGGACGCTCAAGAAGGGGGCGGGGCGGCCGTTCAGGGCGTCCGCCGCCATGCGCATCCGCGCCAGCAGTTGGGCGATGTCGGCTGGCGGCCTGCCCCGCCAGAGCTTGGCTTCAATTTCCGTGGCGGTCGTCCGGAGATGGGCGGCGTCCCGCGCGCCGAGCTGCATCAGATAGAGGTCATGCAGGACGAACGCGTTGCCGGGATCGCGGCTCAGAAGGTCGCGATAGGCCTTGGCGGCCTCCTCCGTTCGACCGGCGCAGTGAAGCATCCGGGGAACCGCCATCTGTCGCCAGCTGTCCTGGGGCATCAGCCCGGCGGATATCCGGGCGTGCCGCAAGGCCGCCTCGCAGCGTCCCGAGGTGGCCAGGCTGTAGGCGTACCAGGTGTTGGCGTCCGGAGAGTTGGGATCGATCGCCACCGCCCGCTCCAGAAGCTTATCGGCCTCCGCCCAGCGCATGGTCCGGGTGTATTCGCGGGCGGTGGCGGCGAGCGCGTCGGTGTCGTCCGGATCGGCCGCCAGCGCGCGGGCCAGGTACTGGGCGGCCTGCAACCGTCGCGCCTCGTAGTCGGCTTGGGTCTCGTCGGGCCGGGGGAATTCCGGAATCGTCGCGAGCTGATAGCCCAGCATCAGGCCTTGCGGGGAGTTGGGGTCCTTGGCCAGCACCTTGGCCTGCACGGCTTTGGTCTGGCGCTCGAGGCGGGCGAACGTGGCCCAGTCGCGATTGTGCCGGGCCTGATGGGCGGCCGACAGCACCTGGCGCGCGTCGGCAATCATCCGGGTGATCTCGGGATCGGCCGGTTCGTGGGCCGCGGGCTCGCCGCGCGTGCGGTCCCCCAGCCAGATCGCCAGATAGCGGGCGGCGGCCGAAAGCGCGCGCTCGCGCACCGTCGGATCCGTGACGCCGCGAGAGTCGAAGGCCGCGCTCCAAACACGCGCATGGCTGTGCTGGTCGGTGAGGATCAGCGTGACGGTGGATTGGGGGGCTCCTGGCGAGACCGCGCCGGTGAGCAGCAGGGCCGGGCCTTGGCCGACCGGCGCGGCGGCGTCCACGAGCCGCAACCCCTTCATGCGCGACAAGGTGGCCTGCAGGTCCGTCGTCAGACTGGCCGCCTCCGGGGCCAGGCTTGGCTCGGCGGGACGGATCGGCGCGACGGCCAGGCTGGCGATGTCCGGCGTCGACGGCGCCGTGAAGCGCCAGATGGCGAATGCGGCCACAGCGACGGCGAAGATGGCGAGAGCGGCGAGGACGAGGCGTCGAGCGTTTCGACGACGAGGCGTCCGCACCGAGGGCTCCGTCTCGGCCGCGAGCGCTTCGGAGGTGGTCGCCGTCAGCCGATAGCCGACCTTGCGGTGCGTGGTGAGTTGAAAAGCCCCGGTATCCGTCGCGAGTTTGCGCAGCCGGGAGATGACGCGATTGATGGCGTCCTCGCTGACCGCCCGGCCGCCCCAGGCCGCCTCGATCAGGGTCGAACGCGACACCACCTGTCCCTGACGCTCGGCCAGGGCCAGCAGGGCGCGCATGACCTGAGGCTCAAGGGTGACGCCGCGACCCAAGACAATCAGTTCGCAGGTCGCCGGTCGCAGGATCGCGGCGCCGAGGCTCAGTTCCTGTCGATCGGCGAGTCCCCCCGTCATGCCGCCCCCGTGCATTCAAGTGGCCGCACCTTACTACGCGCCGCCGGTCAGGAAGAAATCAGGTTTCCGACAGGTTGCGGTCCTTTCGGGAGGCTCGCCGACAGCTCAGCCTTGCGCGCCAGCAGGAGGCTGAAATCATGACAGCGGTCTTGGAACGCGACACGCCGACGCGATCGAACCCATCCGATCGATCCTTCTTCCTGGCGATGAGCACGGCCATCACGATCACCGTCGTCGCGGGCTTCGGGATCGACATCGCCCGGCCGCAGATCGCCTTCGCGAGCGCGCCGCTCTATGTCCATGTCCATGGCACCGTCTTCATGCTGTGGATCCTCTTCTATCTCGTCCAGAACATCCTGGTGACGCGCGGCTCGATCGCGTCGCACCGCGCGCTGGGAATCTTCGGGGTCGTCCTGACGGCGGCGATGCTGGTCCTGGGGGTCGTCACGACCGTCCTGGCGGTCAAGCTTCATCGCGTGCCGCCTTTCTTTCCACCGAGCGTCTTCCTCGTCGTCGATGTGACGGCGGTGCTGATCTTCGCTGGCTTGACCTATGCGGCCGTCGTCCTTCGCCGTGACGCGGCCTGGCACAAGCGGCTGATGCTGTGCGGAACCATCATGGTCATGTCGCCCGCCCTCGGCCGGCTGTTGCCGCTGCCGCTGCTGGGCCCCTGGTCGACCTGGGCGGTGAGCGGCGGCCTGCTGGTCTACGTCGTTGTCGCCATGCTCTACGACAAGGCCGCCCGTGGGCGGGTCCATCCAGCCTATGCCTGGGGGGCGGGATCCATCGTTCTGGCCCAACTGTTGATCGCGGGCCTGTCTTTCACCCCGCCGATCCTGGCGGTCGCCGGCTGGCTGCAGAAAACCTGAGCACGCGCGGCGCCACGTCCGACGCAATGCGGGCGTCCGGTTTCCGGAGCCGCCCGCAAGGTCCGTTTGTAGCGCGACGCGGTCCCAGGCTTTCACGCCAAGGCAGACTTCGTGAACCGCCGGGCAGGGTGGATTCCGGTCGTCAGCGTGAACGGTGGTTCAGGTCGTCTCCGCGCCCAAACCGGCCATGAGCCGCCGGTCGGGAGGCGGAAGGGAACGGCGGCGCCTCACAGATGTCGCACCACTTCAGGCGGCGACATCCAGTTGTCATGAAGCCCATCGGAGTAGCGGACTGGAAGGCTGGCCAATTCCTGCGGCGCGACATTGTCCAGGGCGGCGATGTTGATCGAGACGTAGTCGCCGCCCAACACCTCCAAATGCCCACGCCCGAAGCAGCGCACGCCGCAGGTTCGGCAAAACAGGTGATGGTTGGAGAAGCTGCCGAACTGATAGTCGGACAGTTCATCCTCGCCGCTCAGCAGCCGGAAATCCGCAGGTTTGGCGAGCGTGCCCCAAGCGCGGTTCTTGGCGCAAATCGAGCAGTTGCACTTGCCTGTTCCGGCTTGCAGGTCCAGGTCCGCCTCGAACGTCACCTTACGGCAATGGCAGCTGCCGCTGTAAGTCTGCTTCATGGTTTGGTCCTCCGACGGTTACGATGCTGGGCCGTTCCGATTGGCGGCGACCGCTTGCGCGACGCCCGGCCATGTGACAACATGTTGTCATGGTCGAAGGGATAAAACAACGACAACATGTTGTCAATGGGCCTGCGTGGCGGCCGCGCACGGCTGAGGGAGACGCCTTGTCAGGACTGGCGATCGGCGTGCTTCGGGTGGCCGGCTATCTGACCCAGGCGGGCGACGCCCTGTCCAAGCCGTTCGGTCAGACCAGCGCGCGATGGCAGGTGCTGGCCGCGGCGGCCAATGCGCCGCTCTCCGTCGCCCAGATCGCCCGGGTTCTGGGTCTGAGCCGCCAGGCGGTTCAGCGACTGGCCGACCTGCTCGAGGCCGATGGCCTGGCCCGTTACGAGGACAACCCGGCCCATCAGCGCGCAAAACTGCTGACGCTCACCCCCGCTGGCGAAAAGACCCTGGCGGACATCCAGGCCAAACAGGCGGTCTGGGCCAACGCCCTTGGCGCGCGCATCGGCGAAGCGGACCTGTTGCAGGCGCAGCGGATTGTCCAGCGCGTGTTGGAGGTGCTCGAGGCTCATCCCGTGGCCGATGTCTAGAGCGGCGCGCGGCGGCGATACGCTTGGACAACGCGCCTTGGCCCGGGCGACGCTGGAGCGGCAATGGCTGTTGCGACGTCACGACATGTCTGTCGCCGCCGCCTTGGAGCACTTGGTCGGCCTGCAGGCCCAGGCGACCGATCAGCCTTATTTCGGTCTTTGGACGCGGCTCGCCAACTTCGCCTTTCAGGACCTGGACCGCCTCGTCCTGCAAAAGGACGTTGTCCGCTGCGCGCTGTTGCGCAGCACGCTTCACCTGGTCACCAGCCGCGACGCTCTCAGGCTGCGGCCGGTCTTGCAGCCGGTGCAGGATCGCGCCCTCGCAGCCGCCCACGGGCCTCGCCTGGCCGGACTGAATCTGGCCGAGGTGGCGGCCGCGACCAGAGAAATCCTGGCCGAACGGCCGCTGACCTACCAGGAGCTGGGCGAGCGCCTGCGCATGCGCTGGCCTGACCGCGGCGGCGACGTGCTGGCCAACGCCGCCCGAAATGTCGAGGCCCTGGTCCAGGCCCCGCCGGCTTTGTGGGGAGGCGGCGCCCGCGTCCGGGTGACGCTTATGTCCGAATGGCTGGATGAGCCCCTCGGCGACGAGGTCGAGCCGGGGCCGCTGGTGATGCGCTATCTGGCGGCCTTCGGACCCGCCAGCGTCGCCGATATCCGCGCCTGGTCGGGCCTCGCCGGGATTTCGGAAGTGGTCGAGGCCTTGAGGCCGAGACTGCGTGTGTTCAAGAACGAGGCCGGGGTCGAGCTGTTCGACTTGCCGAACGCCCCAAGACCGGAGCCGGACACGCCGGCGCCGGTTCGCCTGCTGGGCGGATTCGACGGCCTGATCCTGGGTTTCGCCGATCGCAGCCGGTTCCTCGATGACGCGCACCGCCGTCATATCGCCACCGTCAACGGCATCTTCCATCCGCTGATCCTGATCGACGGCCGCGTCGCCGGCGTCTGGAAGCTCATCGTCGCAAAGCGCGCCGCCAGCGTCGAACTCACGCCCTTCGCCCCCTTGCAGGCGAACCATCGGTCCGACCTGGTCCGGGAGGCCGAAGCCCTGCTGGCCGCCGCCGCGCCCGATCGACCAGACCGCGACGTGCGGCTCAAGCCGGCGCAATGAAGGGCCGTGGGCCGTCGACGCCGATCGCCGGCGCGCCTCGGTCCTCCTCGCGGTCCCAGGCTTTCACGCCAAGGCAGGCCTCGTGAACCGCCGGGCGGCGTGGAAAGCGACATTTTCGACCGATCGGCATGCGGACAGGGGCGGCCGGCGCCGCGCCCGCAGGCGCCTCTTGCAAGCCGCCAGCCTTCGCGATAATACTGAACCAAATGGTTCAGTATGAAACGGCCCGCATCGACGCCTCGTTCGCCGCGCTCTCGGACGCCACCCGGCGCGGCGTCCTGGAGCAGCTCGGACGCGCGGACGCTTCGATCACGGAGCTGGCCGACAAGTTCCACATGACCCTCACGGGCATGAAGAAGCACGTCCACGTCCTGGAGCAGGCCGGGCTCGTCGCCACGGAAAAGGTCGGCCGCGTAAGGACCTGCAAGCTCGGCCCGCGCCAGCTGGCGGAAGAGACGGCGTGGATCGAGGCCTACCGCCAGCTTTGGGCCGCGCGCTTCGACGCGTTGGACGAGATCGTCGAGGAATTGAAACAGAAGGAAGAGGTCGATGGGCGCAAAGGTCGAGAGTGATCCCGCCTCCGGCAAGAACCGCACGGCGGCGGAACGGACGACCGACCGGGAGGTCGTCGTCACGCGGACCTTCGACGCGCCGGCGCGCATCGTATTCGAGGCCTGGACCAGGCCCGAGCTGCTCAAGCGGTGGTGGGCGCCGAAGTCCTACGGAATGTCCTTCGTTTCCTGCGAGGCCGATGTTCGCGCGGGGGGCGCCTACCGTTTCGTGTTCAGCCACCCGGACTTCGAGCAGCCCATGGCGTTCTTCGGCCGGTACGTCGAGGTGACGCCGCCCTCCCGCCTCGTCTGGACCAACGAGGAAGCCGGCGAAGGCGGGCAGGTCACCACGGTGACCTTCGAGGAAAGGGACGGCCAGACGCTCGTCGTCGTTCACGAGCTCTACCCTTCGAAGGAAGCTCTCGACGACGCTGTCGCCTCCGGCGCTTCGAGCGGGTTCGGCGACGAGATGTTCGACCAATTGGACGAGCTTCTCGCCACCCCCGGCGCGAGCGTGGGCCGCTAAGGCGGGCGGCCGCGTCGAAAGCGGACGCCCGCAAGGGCCGCCACGGGATCGATCCCGCCCGTTCAGCCGCCGCGAAGGTCCGAAGTCGAGCTTTGGCCAACTTTCGAGCGCAGGCATGCCTGCCAGATCGACGGCGAACCGGATTTCCGGACTGTGGGTCGCACTCAAGGCGTCAGCCGTGCCGGCGCTTTGCGATGTGCTCGATGAGCTGCTGCAGTTGTTCAGGGGAAACGTCCCGGGCGAGCGCGACGTAGTGGTCCATGATAGCCGGCCGGTAGCGAACCGCCATCATCTGTCCTGGAGCGAGCCGGGTTAATTGGGTGATGGTCAGGCTCTCGTCTGCGATCCCTCGGAAGGCGCCGGCGTCGGCTGTCTCCACATCAAGCATCAGAACGACGCGGGGGTTGCTGTTCACTTCTCGCCAATCCACGAGGGCGCCGACCGCCAGTACGCCGACGCGCAGCTCCGCGTTGCGTTTCCGAGCCTCTTTGCTCAGCAAGGGATTCGGCGCCACGCCAGGGAAGTCGGGCCCGACGCCGAGTGATTCTCGAGACAAGTCCGGTCTCAGCTGACCCATTAGGTCGGCAATCGTCTTTTTGTTACCGAACATTTGCCTCTCCCGTCCTCTCGGCCGTCGGCTGACAATCTCGATCAACTCACCGTTTGGGCTATGCGAACCAGAGACGGAAATCCGCTACTGTGGCAGACCCTGCCGGGCCGACCCAGATCCGATTGATGTCGCCGGGGTCCTCGGGGTCGAAGAGCACCGCCGCGAGATCGCCGGACTTCGGCAGCTCGGCCCGTTTCCACTGGCCTGTCTTGCGCACCCAGCGATCGACGCCGGCGGTATCGGTGAATTTCACTGTGACCACGCCAATCAGCCCGCCCGATTCCGGTCCGATCTCGGGGATGTCGGTGATGATACCGGGGACAACCTGGCCCGACACGACGAGTGAGGCGAGAACCTCACGGCGAGCCCGTTGACGGCTGCGCTTGCGGGCGCCCAGCACGACGGCGAGGAGAGCCAGCGCCGTAAGAGCGATCGGCACGAGTGACAACACGATGTTCGGGTCGTTGAGGACAGACCATCCCCACCATGCACCTATCGCAAATCCAGCGAACAACACGGTCCCCGGTCCCACCACCGGGAACGATGCCAATTTGCCCGTGTAGCGGCGCGCGCCGCCCGTGCTCAGAAAAAAGCCGAGGATGATCGCCGGCAGGCCGACGATCTGCATGAAGATCGCCGCTGGCGGTTCATCGCCGTGCCCGGCGAACTCGGCGAATCCGTAGATGGAACGGAGTTCGAGCACGCCTCCGAGGAAAATAACCACCAGCCCGATTGCGAGCATGAGCGCGGAAGACCGTGAGGCTCGATCGAGAGTTTCGCGATGCCGTCGCGCCTCAATCGGATCGACGGTGCTGATCGTTCCTTCGCTTTTCAAATGCCGATGCTCCGTCGCAACAAGACACCCGTAAACCTGCCCTTAGGCCCTTCATCGTCGCCGAGCCGTGGACGATAGTCTTTCGCCCGGGGCGACGGCCTACGCCTTCAACCGCACGCCGGGGCCGCCGTCGGCGTCTGGTCCGATGAAGATGACGCCGCCGTCCTCTAGGGTGCGCTGGACTTTGTCCAGGGTCCGCGAGTGCATGTCGCCCTTGCCGGATTCGAACCGTTGAACAGTGGATGGCGCAACATCGGCCGCCGCCGCCAGCTCCCTCACGCCAAGGCCCAGCGCAGTTCTGGCCAACTTCATTTGCAACGGCGTGATTATCGACACAGAAACAGCGCTCTCGCATACAGTGTGTTGACAATGTCGGTTCAGCGTGCGCATTCTTGAGCACATAGAATCCGAATCCACCCGATCCTAGCACGGATCGGACCGAGCGCTTGCGCCGGGAGCCTCGCCGTCCGCCGCTCGGTCCTGCGCCTCATCCGCGCCGCCGCCGGCGACGACTAGCCCGCGCGGCGACGCGGGCGGGGGAAGGGGGCGGGCCCGCGAGTTTTTGCCGCACCGGGCAAGGATTGCCGGGGGCTCGCGGGCGGCGGCCTCGCGCCAATGACGCATAGGGCCCGGCCGCCATTCTGGCGTGCATTTTGCAAAGCCGCGCCCGCACCCTCAGCGTGAGAGAGCGATTGCGATGACCATCCTGCCTTCCGGATCTCCGATCGGCTACGGCGCCGGTCTTGGCCACGCCGCCGCGGGCGGCGTCCGTCCCGCGCCCGCCGCCGGCGTCGATGCGGCCGCCGGCGCCGATTCCGTCACGGGGGCCGACGCGGCCTCGGGCGGGTCGGGCGCCCAGAACGACTTCATGAAGTACGCCAAGCAGACCCTGGCCCAGCGCATGCGCGCGGCCATGCTGCAACGGCTCGGCGTCACCGAGGACCAGTTGAAGGCCATGAGCAGCGAGCAGCGCAAGGCGGTCGAGAACCAGGTCCGCGAGATGATCAAGACGGAGGTCGAGAAGGAGACCTCCAGGAAGAAGACCGGGGTCATCGCCGACCTGCGCGTCTGAGCCGTCGTCAACCCTGTTGACCGGCGGCGCGGACGGCCTCAGCCTCAACCCGTGGACGACCTGCGTCGGCCCGCCTCCAGCCGGCCGTCGCCGGAACCGTGGGCGCGGCGACGCATTCTAAGGTGCGCGGCAAGCGGAGGGCTACGCGATGCACGGAGTGGGTTGGTTCGCGGCGATCATCATCGGCGGTCTCGCCGGGTGGATCGCCGGCATGGTGTTGAACAAGCACCACAATATCTTCATCAACATCATCGTCGGCCTGGTCGGCGCCTTGATCGGCAAGTGGCTGCTGGGCCTGGTGGGCGTGGCTTATTCCGGCTGGCTGCCCAGCCTGGGCGTGGCCATCGTCGGCGCGGCGATCCTGCTGTTCGTGCTGGGGCTGTTCGGTCGAAAATCCGACTGACGCCCATATCGGCGGGGCCGGGGCCGGGAAACCGGCCCCGTCTCGCGAAAGCCCGTCCCCTTAACGGTTGCTGAGGACAGACGGCGCATAGTGGGCGCATGTCGACGCCCGCCCGAATTCCAGCTGAAAACCTGACTGGGGCGCGTCTGGCCGTCCGGCTGGCGGCGCTGGCGCTGCTGACCGGATTGCTGGTCAGCATCAGCCTGGCCGCGCCCCGCGACCTGGGCCGGGTGGCGCCGATCTGGCCGGCCAACGCCGTGGTGCTGATCTGCGTCCTGCGCGCCCCCGGCCGCTGGCGGGCCTTCCTGGCGGCCGGCTTCCTCGGCAACCTGGCCGGCGACCTGATGGCCCGCGACGACTTCGCCATCGCCTTCGGCCTGTCGCTGTGCAACGCGCTGGAGGTCGCCGTCTGCGCCTGGCTGTTGCGCTCGCGGCTGGGCGGGCGGCTGGACGTGCGCCAGCCCGAGCACCTGAAGACCTTGCGCAACGCCGCCCTGGCCTGCGCCGCCGGCTCGGCCCTGCTGGCCTCGATCTATCTCGGCCTGCTCGACGGGCCCAATTTCCTGGTCAACTTCGCGGTCTGGGCCCTGGCCGACGCCCTGGGCCTGATGATGCTGACGCCGGCCATATGGGTGCTGCTGGGCCTGCGCGCCCACCTGCGCGAGCGCCCGCTGACGGCGGACGGGGCCAAGGCCCTGGCCTTCTTCGCCGTCGTCTGCGTCGGCGTCTTCATGCAGGACCGCTATCCGCTGCTGTTCCTGATTCCCGTGGCGATGCTGATGGTCGGGGTGACGCAGGAGGCGCTGGGCGCGGCCGTGGCGGCGCTGTTCAGCGCCGCGGCCGCCATCGGCTTCACCTTCGCCGGACACGGCCCGTTCATGCTGATCCATGGCGGCTGGTCCGAGCGGCTGATCCTGATGCAGCTGTTCGTGGTCATCACCTCGGCCCTGGGCTTCCAGGCCGGCGCCATCCACGCCCAGCGCCGGCGCGCCCAGGCCAAGGCCGAACTGAGCGCGGCGCGGGCGCGCGAGGCCGAGCGCCGCATGGCCGAAAGCGAGGGGCTCTACCGGCTGCTGGCCGAGAACGCCACCGACGCCATCGCCCGCACGAGGCTGGACAGCGAACTGCTCTACCTGTCGCCGGCGGCCTTCTCCCTGTCCGGCTACCGGCCGGACGAACTGGTGGGCCGCCGCGCGCTCGACCTCATGCATCCCGAGGACCAGGCGCGGGTCCGGCAGGCCTATCAGCGGCTGATCGCCTCGAAGGGCGCCGCCGGGCCGTTGCGGGTGGAATACCGCCTGCGCCGCAAGGACGGCGGCTATGTCTGGATCGAGGCCTCGCCGCGGCTGGTGGTCGACGCGGCCGGCGAGCCGGTCGAATTCGTCGACGTCGGCCGCGACGTCAGCGTGCGCAAGGCCGCCGAGGCCGAACTGCGCCAGGCGCGGGCCGCCGCCGAGGCCGCCGCCGGGGCCAAGGCCGAGTTCCTGGCCAATATGAGCCACGAGCTGCGCACGCCGCTGACCAGCATCGTCGGCTTCACCCGGCTGGCGATCGGCCAGCCCGGCCTGCCCGAGGCGGCCCGCCGCTGCGTCGAAAAGGTGGAGGACGCCAGCCGCGCCCTGCTGTGCGCCGTCAACGACATCCTCGACTTCTCCAAGCTCGAGGCGGGGCAGGTGACCATCTCGCCGGTCCCGACGGCGCTGCGGCCGCTGTGCCAGTCGGCGCTCGACCTGTTCCTGCCCCAGGCCGGGGCCAAGGACCTGGCCCTGACGCTGGATTTCCGCGCGCCCGCCGACCTGGTGGTGAGGATCGACCCCGACCGGGTCCGCCAGATCCTGCTCAACCTGCTCGGCAACGCGGTGAAGTTCACCGCGGACGGCGGCGTCGCGCTGCGGGTCGAGCACGACGCCGGCGGCGGGCGGCTGCACGTGGCCGTCACCGACACCGGTCCCGGCGTGCCGCGCGAGCGGCGCGACCAGCTGTTCCAGCGTTTCGCCCAGGTCGACGGCGACCTGGCGCGCGCCCATGGCGGCACGGGGCTGGGCCTGGCCATCTGCCGGGGCCTGGCCGAGGCCATGGGCGGCGGCGTCGGCATGGTCAGCCCGCCCGGGGGCGGCAGCACCTTCTGGTTCGAGATCGCCGCCCCGGTCACCGCCGAGACGCCGGCCGACGCCGCGCCGGAAGCGCCGGGCGGGGCGACCGGCGGCCTGCGCGTGCTGGTGGTCGACGACCATCGCGCCAACCGCGAGCTGGCCCGGCTGTTCCTCGGGGCCGCCGGCGCCGAGGTGTCCGAGGCCGAGGGCGGCGCCGACGCCCTGGCCCAGGCGGACGCCGTCGTGTTCGACGTCATCCTCATGGACCTGCGCATGCCCGGCATGAGCGGCGCGCAGGCCCTGGCCGCCCTTCGTCAGGGCGACGGGCCCAACCGCGCCACGCCGGTGCTGGCGTTCAGCGCCGACGCCGTGGCCCTGCACGCCGAGCTGCTGGACGCCGGCTTCGCCGAGGTGGTGGCCAAGCCGCTGGAGCCCCAGGCCCTGATCCAGGCCGTCTCGCGCGCGGTCGCCGTCGCCCCCGCGCCGCCGGAAGGCCTCGCCGATGTCGGCTAGACCCGGGCTCCGGCCCTTGGCCGCGCCGTCACCGCTCGACCAGCACGCCGGCGAAGTCGATCACGCACATGGCCCCCTGGGTGCGGTGCGGCCCGCAGCCGACGCCGGCCCGCTGGTAGGCCGGGTTGAGGATGTTCTTGCGATGGCCCCGGCTCTGGACGCCGCTGTCGATGACCAGCTGGGCGACCACCGCGCGGGGGTTGTCGTAGCCGTAGGAGATGTCCTCGGCCGTGAGGCCGGCCCAGACGCCCTGGCGGCGCAGGCGCTGGCCCAGGGTCTCGCCGCCGGCCCCGACGTGGCCGACGCCGCCGCGGGCGGACTGCTGCGCCGCGTGGCCCTCGGCGGCGGCGTCCAGCCGGTCGTCGCGCAGCAGCGGCGGCAGGGGCGGCTGCCGCGACAGGGCCGCGATCGCCTCCTCGACGGCTTCGGCGTCCTGGCCGGGCAGGCCGCCGGCGTCGCGGCGGAGCTCCCGCGCATAGTCGCCGGGATGGGCGCGGACGAAGTTCAGCGTCTCGAACACGTCGTCCTCGAGGGCGCCGGCGGCGGCGGGCGCGGCGGCCAGCAGCAGAAGACAGAACGCCAGACCGGCGGAGCCTGGGCGCGTGACTGAGATAGGCATGAGTTCACAGACCTGCGGGAACGCCGCCCCCCTGAGCCGCATAGCACGGCTGTTCGACTGGCGGGGGGTTTCGGCGACGGCGCGTGGTCGCGGGGCGGACACGGCCGCCGAGCCGGCGTCGCCGGCCGGCCGCGCCGCCGGGCCGGACATCCTGCGGGCGGCGGCCGTGCTGCTGGTCATGGCCTGGCACCTGCCGAAGGCGGCGCGGGCCGGTCCGCTGGCGATGCTCCAGCCCTATGGCTGGCTGGGCGTCGATGTCTTCTTCGTGCTCAGCGGCTACCTGATCGGCCGCCAGCTTCTGGCGGCGGCGGCGAGGGACGGCGGAATCGACCTGCCCGACTTCTACCGCCGCCGGGCCCTGCGCATCCTTCCCGCCTATCTCGTGGTGCTCGCGGCCTATGCGGCGTTGCCGTTCGTCCATGAGGCGCGGGGCATGGCGCCGCTCTGGCGGTTTCTGACCTTCACCATGAACTTCGGCCTGGACTACGGGCGGGCCGGAACCTTCACCTCGGCCTGGTCGCTGTGCGTCGAGGAGCATTTCTACCTCGTCCTGCCGCTGTTGGTCCTGGCCCTGCGTCGCAGCCGCGACGCGCGGCCGGCGCTGGCTGTCGCCGCCGCGGTCCTGATCGGCGGGGCGCTGCTCCGGGCGGGCCTCTATCACCTGCTGGACGGCCCCCACGGCCCGGCCGGCCCCGCGTTCATCCGCGAGATCTACTACCCGACCTATTGTCGCCTCGACGGACTGTCGTTCGGCGTGCTGCTGGCGGCCCTGCGGCTGTTCCGGCCGCAGGCGGCCGCGCGGTGGCTGCCGCCGGGGCGGGCGGCGGCGGCGGGCGCGGCGGTCCTGACCTTCGCCGTGCTGCTGATCGGCGGCCAGGGAGCGGTGCTGAGCGGGCCGGCCGCCGTCCTGGGCTATCCGCTGTTCAGTCTCGGCTGCGCCCTGTGCCTGTCGGCCAGCCTGGACGTCGACGCGACGTTGCGGCGCTTCACCCCCGCCCTGGTCGGCATGATCGCCACGCTGTCCTACAGCCTCTATCTGACCCACAAGCTGGTCTGGGCGGCGATGCGCAATCTCGGCCTGGGCGCGGGGCTGCATGGCTGGACCGGCGCCCTGGCCTATTTCGCCGTCGCCTTCGCGGCGGCCTTCCTGTTGTGGGCGGCGGTCGAGCGCCCGGTCCTGCGGCTGCGGGATCGCGCCGATTCCTGAACCGGGTTGGCGTTTTCGCCGCGATTCGACCGTGTCCTGAATACCCGCCTCCCGGCTTTTCGACGCCTGTCGGGGCTGTTCATGCGACCCCGGCGTTTTGTTTTGCGTCGATCCGGCACAATATCCTTCACACGTCGGGGTGGCGTGACCGCCAGAACCTGCGCTATGCCCGGCTATGGACGGTTCTGCGTCGTCCCGCGCATTGTCGCGGCGCCATCATCAGTTTGCGGCCGAGAGCTTCGGGGTGACTATGCTGATAGAGGAGGTCGAGGGTTGCGCTGACGTCGCCGCGCCGCCGGCCAACATCGGTCACGCCCTGCCCAGCCAGCGCCCGGCGCGCCTCGTCGACACCACCATGCTCTACGCGCCCGCCAGCGGCGGCGTGAAACGATACCTGTCGGCCAAGCGTCGCTGGCTGGTGCGGCACCGGCCGCTGGTCAAGCACAGCCTGGTCCTGCCCGGCGCGCGCAACCGCGACGGCCAGGAGTTGAGCCTGATCCAGGCCGCCGCCCTGCCCTTCGGCCGCGGCTATCGCTGGCCGATGAGCGCCCGCGCCTGGACCGACCGGCTGATTCGCTGCGCGCCCTCGTTGATCGAGGCCGAGGACCCCTACGTGCCGGGCCTGGCCGCCCTGCGCGCCGGACAGGCCCTGGGCGTGCCGGTGGTCGGCTTCTGCCACAGCGACGTCGCCGCCCTGGCGCCGGGACGCAACGACGGCTGGGCGGCCAAGACCGCGCGCCGCCTGTGGGCGCGCCGCTGCGCCCGCTTCGACGCCGTGCTGGCGCCCAGCGAATACCTGGCCGACATCCTTCGCGACGCCGGCGTGCACAAGGCCCAGGCCATGCCTCTGGGCGTCGACGTCGACGTCTTCAATCCCGCCGCCGCCGACCGGGCGAGGCTATGCAAGACCCTGGGCGTGCCCGAGAGCGACCGGCTGCTGGTGTTCGCCGGCCGGCCGGCCCTGGAAAAGCGCATCGACGTGCTGATCGAGGCGGTCGAGCGCCTGGGCGAAGGCTACCGGCTGGTGCTGATCGGGGCCGGGGCCGGGGCGGGCGTTCCCCGCTCGGACCGGGTGATCTCCCTGCCGTTCCAGCAGGATTCGGCCAAGCTGGCCCGGCTGTTCGCCAGCTGTGACGCGCTGGTCCACGCCAATCCCTATGAAAGCCTCGGGCTGGTGGTGCTGGAGGCCATGGCCTGCGGCCTGCCGGTGGTCGGGGTGGCCGCGGGCGGGGTGGGCGAGACGGTCGACGAAACCTTCGGCCAGCTGGCCGATCGGCCGACCTCCCAGGCGATGGCCGAGGCGATCGAGGCCCTGTTCCGCCGCGACGTCCACGCCCTGGGCCAGCAGGCCCGCCGCCGCGCGGTCGAGCGGTACGCCTGGGACGCCGTGTTCGAGCGGCTGACGGGGCTCTATCACGACCTGACCCGCAATGTGGCCTTCGTCACCCCACGGCCCTGAGATGCGGGATCGGCGATGACGGTCGTCCACCTGCTGGGCCATTACGACGACGAGTACGGGGCCCTGCCGCTGATCTGGTCGTTCGCGCGGGCGGGCAGGGACCAGCGGTTCTTCTATCTGACCGAACCCGATCGCGGCGCGGCCGGTTCGACGCGACGGGCCGAGACCGAGGCCCTGCTGCGCGACGCCGGCGTCCGGGCCGAGGCTGTCGTCCACGTCGGCCGCGACCGCGCCATCCCCGATCGCCAGCTGTTCCGCCGCCTCGACGCGGCCTGGTCGGCGATCGGCCAGGCCCTGGAGGGCGCGGCGCCGGTCGAGCAGGTGGTGACGCCGGCCTGGGAAGGCGGCCATGTCGACCACGACATGTGCGCCGTGCTGGCGACGGCGCTGGCCGCCGCCCATGGCGGCCCGCCGCCGATCCAGTTCGGGCTCTATAACGGCCTGGGCTGGGCCGGTCCGCTGTTCGGCGCGGCGCTGCTGACCGAGAACGGCCCGGCGGAGACGCTGCCGGTGTCGGCCGGGGACTGGTGGCGCTATGCGACGGCGGTGCGCTTCTTTCCGTCGCAGGCCCCGGTGTGGTCGACCCTGTGGCCGCACATGTTCGCCCGTTTCGCCATGCGGGGCTTCTGCTTCCAGAGGCTGGCGCCCGGCCGGACGGGCGAGCGGCCGCATCCCGGCCCGCTGCTGTATGAGCGGCGGGGCTACGCCGACCACCGGGCCCTGCGCGAAGCCGCCGACGTCTTCCTGGCCGGGCGGGCGGCGCCGACGGTCTAGGACGGCTCCAGATCGGCCGGTGCGGGATCGCGGTCGGCTGCGGCGCCTTCGCCGGGCGTCTTGGCCGGCGGCCCCAGCCAGCCGAAGGCCAGCACCAGCGCGCCCAGCGCCAGCGGCAACAGATAGTAGATCGCCCGGTAGCCGAGGAACGCGGCCGCCAGCCCGGCCCTGTCGAGGTCGGGCAGCAGTTGCAGCAGGGCGCCTTCGAACACGCCCGCGCCGCCCGGCACGCCCGAGCCCAGGCCGACCAGATAGGCGCCGGTATAGGCGATGACGAACTGCAGGTAGCTGGCGCCGGGCGGCAGCAGCAGCCAGATGATCGCCACCGCCAGGGCCATGTCGACCACGCCGAGGCCGAGCTGCAGCAGGGCGTCGCCGACGGTGGGCAGAGGAATGCGTTTCGAGAACAGCACCAGCGGCCTGCGGAACGTGGCGCAGGCCAGGATGTAGGCGCCGACGGCGGCCAGGATGGCGGCGCCGGCGACATGGGCGCCGAAGGCCACCGGCGAGCGGACTGCGCCGGTCACCAGGCCGAGCCCGGTCAGGCTGCCGAGGCCGAGTATGAACGACACGCCCTGATAGAGCGTGGCGCTGGTCACCTGCATCAGACCGACCTGGCGGCGGGCGTAGACCCTGGCGCGGACGGCGGCCGAGACCAGCAGGTTGGCGCCGAGGGCGTGGCCGAAGGCGTTGGCGACGAACGAGCCGGTCAGGGCCTCGCCCAGCGGCACGCGCGCGCCGGTCCAGCGCAGGGCGCGCCATTCGACCAGCCCGACCAGGGCGAAGCTGGCCACGCAGCAGAACAGGGCGAGCGCCAGGCGGCCGGCGCCCCATCCCTCGATGAAGCCGAGCAGGTCGGTGACGGAGATCTTGTGGAACTGGCGCCACAACACCCAGCCGGCGGCGACGATCAGCGCCACGGGCAATACGCGCAGGGCTGTCCGTTTCAGGACCGACAGGTCGCGCGCGCGCCTCGGCGCGGGGCTTGGCTCCAAGGAAGGGACTCCCGGCAGGACGAACGCCGGCGGCGTCCGCATCCTCCCTTCCCTGACCGGTTCGCGCGCGCTAGGCAAGCGGCCGTCAGAGCGCGGCGTCGGCCTTCCGGCGCCAGACCTGGGTGCGGCAGAAGGGGCCGACGCAGCCCTTGACGTGAAGAACCTGGCCCGAGACCAGCGTGAGGGTGGCGGTCTGGGCGGCGTCGCCGGTGGCGGGGTCGTAGGCCTTGCCCCCCGCCCAGGTCTTGGGGCCGCCGCGGAAGCCCTGGAGCACCAGCAGGCCCTTCAGCGGACGGCCGCGCAGGGCGTGGTCCTTGTTGCGGATGTCGGTCAGGCCCGGCTGGCCGCGCAGGGGGCCGGCGTCGACCACGCGGGCGCAGACCCCGCCGCCGCAGTCGAAGATCTCGACCACGCCGCCGTCGGTCGGCGTGGTCCAGAGCCCGTCCAGTTCGGAAGCCTGCGCGGCGACCGCGACGCAGGAAAAGGCGGCCGCCGCCGCGATCGTCCTCAGCATCTTCAGGCCGCCTGTCCGGCCGGCGCGTAGCCGAGGTCGCGCTCGGCTTCGGCGAGCAGCTCGCGGTCGTCATGGTCCCACGGGTGGAAGCCGGGGCGGTAATAGGTGAAGTAGTCGGCCATCACCCGCCGCAGCAGGCCGGGCGAGACGATGAGGAAGCCGAACAACTGCAGCCAGGAGGACGGCCGGTTGGCGCCGTCCTGGCGGAACAGGTCGGCGATGTTGGCGCCGATGGCCCGGAACAGCAGCACGGTGGCCATGATCATCGCGCGGCAGCGCAGCCGCCAGCGTTGCAGCGGCGTCCAGTCGGCGGTGGCGGCGGTGAGCACGTCGAAGGCGACGGCCTTGTGCTCGATCTCCTCCATGGCGTGCCAGCGCCACAGGTCGCGGGCCTCGGCCGGGGCCCCGGCCAGGTAGCGGGGATCGGCCAGCAGCTCGTGGGCCAGGATGGCCGTGAAGTGCTCCAGCGCGCAGGTGCCGGCCAGCTGTTCGATCGGCTCGCGCTTGCGGGCGAAGTCGATCATCCGCTTGGCGCGCTCGATCAGGGGCTCGATGTCGTAGCCGCTGCGTTCGGCCATCTGGTTGAAGGCGACATGTTCGCGGCTGTGCACGGCTTCCTGGTGCAGGAAGGCGGCGACCTGCTCGCGCAGGGACGAGGTCGCCACATGGGCGTAGCGGCGCACCGCGTCCATGAAGAAACGCTCGCCGTGCGGAAAGGTCGCCGACAGGGCGTTGAACACCGCCGTGGCGGCGAGGTCGCCGCCCACCCACCAATGAGGATGGTCCTCGGCGGGGCGGAACTTCGCGTCGCGGGGGCGGATCGTCAGATCGGTCGGGGTCTTGGTCTGGTCGCTCATGCGGGCCTCCATCCATCCGTTACGACGAGATAGCTCAATATTGACATTGATGTCAATATAAATATTGGCGGGGATGACGCCGTCGTGAACTTCGATGTAAATATCCGGGGTCGGCGCGTTCGCGGGGCCGGCGCGGGGGGTTGCGACAGCGATGGCGAACGAGGATCTGGGCCCGGCCAAGCGCCGCAAGCGCACGCCCGAGGCGGCGCGCCTGGAGGCGCTGGCCGCGGCGCGGGCCCTGTTGCTGGAGGGCGGCCCGAACGCGGTGACGCTGAAGGCGGTCGGCGAGGCCATCGGCATGAGCCACGCCAACGTCATCCACCATTTCGGCTCGGCGGCGGGGCTGCAGTCGGCGCTGATGGGGGCGATGGTGCGCGACCTAGCCGACGCCCTGACCGAGGCCGTCGATCATGTGCGCTCGGACGACGCGGCGTTCCGCCGGCTGGTCGACATGGTGTTCGACGCCTTCTCGCAGGGCGGGGCGGGCTATCTGGCCGCCTGGATCGCCCTGTCGGGGGACCTCTCGCAGCTCGACCCCGTGCGCGAGACGGTGCGCAGCCTGGTCCTGGCCATCAAGGACAAGTTCGCCGACCTGGCCGACGACGAGACGGCGGTGGAGCGGATCACCTCGGTGGTGCTGTTCATCGCCCTGTCGGCGTTCGGCGACGCGGTGATCGGCGCGCCGCTGCGGGGCATGCTGGGCCGCGAGCCCGACGCCACCCGGGCGATCGTCGCCCAGCTGCTGCCCAGCTTCCTGGTCTGAGAAGAAAAGCCGGCGCGGCGGAGGCCGCCGCGCCGTGAGTCACCGGGAAGAAAACTAGAAGGTCTTGCTGACCGACACCCCGATCAGACGCGGATCGAGGGTGAAGACGTTGGTGGTCAGGCCGGTGTCGTCGCTGTTGGTGAACGAGTCGGTGATCGGCGTCTTGTCGAACAGGTTCTTGGCGTAGACCTGGAAGACCAGGCCCGCCTGCGGCCGGGCGACGGTCAGCGACAGGTTGGCGTTGTTCCAGCTCTTCAGGCGGTCGTACGAGGTGTTGTAGACCCGGGCGTAGCTGCTGCTCTGCTGGTAGAAGTCGCCGCGCAGCACCGCGTTCCAGCCGGCCGGCAGGTCCCAGGTGTACTGGGCGCCGATGTTGAAGGTCCAGTGCGGCGAGTTGGGCAGCTCGTTGCCGCCGACGTCGGCGTAGAAGCCCGCCCCGCCGTTGGGCGCCTGGGTGGCCGGATCGTAGTGGATACCGGTGATAAGCGAAGGAACGCTGGTCGGGTCCTTATAGTTGCCCAGATAGCTGCCGCCGCACAGGGCGGTCAGCAGGACGGGCGCGGTGTCGCCAAAGGTCAGAATCTTCGAGACGAGACTGGTCGGCGCGATGCAGTTCGAGGCCAGCTGCAGCCAGGGCCGGACGAGGGTCCAGTCCGGGTTGCCCTGGGTGCGGTTCATCAGGTCGATGGACTTGGAGCCGCTGGCCAGTTCGGTGTTGAGATAGCCGAGGTTGGCGTTGATCTGCAGGTTGCGAGTCGGTCGCCACACCGATTCCAACTCGACGCCCCACATGGTGGCGTCGAAGTTCTCGTTGGCGGCGGTGCGGTCGACGATCTTGGACACCTGGTAGTCGGTGTAGTCGTAATAGAAGGCCGAGGCGTTGAGGGTCAGGGCCCCGTGCATCAGGGTGTTCTTGGTCCCGACCTCGAAGGCGTTGATGAACTCCGGCCGGAAGGTGGTCGGCTGCGGCGCGAAGTTCAGCACCTGGGGATTGGAGCCGATGCCCGGCGGGTTGGCGCCGCCGCCCTTGTAGCCGCGCGAATAGAAGGCGTAGACCAGGGTCTGGTCGGTGAACGACAGCTGCGGCTTCCAGTCGACGCCCAGGCGGCCGGTGAATTCGCCCCAGCTCTGCTTGATGTCGGGCAGGGTGGGATAGCCGCTGCTGACATAGCCGCCGGCGACCGGGCCCGGCGCCAGCAGCAGCTGGCTGGGGGTCGGGGTGAAGCGCTTGTGGTCGTCGGTATAGCGTAGGCCCGCGGTGATCTTCACGTCATTGGCCAACTGCCAATAGACCTCGCCGAACACCGCCGTCGAATTGACGACATAGGGGTTGGCGCTGCGGAAATAGTTATGGCCCTGGCCATTGATCTTGTTGATCGGGTTGGGGTCTACATAGACGCAGCTTTCCGTCGGCGTGGTCGGGCAGGGTACGCCAGGGTCGGCGCCGCCATTAAGGAAGCTCTGGGCGATGGCCGAGGCGATGTTGAACATCACATAATAGTCTTCCTTGGTCTCGTAGCGCAGATAGTTGGCGCCGACGCTGAAATTCACCGGGCCGTCGAAGGACGACTGCAGGCGGAACTCCTGAGACCATTGCTTGCTGCGGGCCTGGTTGACGTCCATGCCGACGATGGTGCTGGACGGACCAAGTTGCGGATCGGTGTATATGCCGCCCGGCGTGATGCCAGGATTGGTGAGCGGCGTGCCAAAGAGATCGTATAGCCCGCTCGAATTATTGAACACAGGTTGAGTGTTGAATCTATTATAATCTTGAGAGGAGTAATATCTGTCTTGCGTATACAGTGTTTGCGAGAACAGTTTTAAACTATTAGTGAGATCAAAATCCAAATTAAGTTGATAGACGTCGTTCTTCGCCCTGAATCGTGGATCGAATTTCGATGCGATCGTGCGAAGATCAGGCGACTGCATCTGATTTCCGTAAGGATCTACGCCTGGCCTAAGCAGTGGCACTTGGTTGCCGAGCGCATCAAAGCCGAGCACTGCTACGGATTGAGCAGCAATTACCAGAGGAAGACTATTGCCATTGGGCGTACCGTAGGAGGCGGTGTTGAATAGCGATCCTGGAAGACAGCCCTGGCTCAGTATCCCGCGGATCTGATTCGTGGTCGCGTTTGGATCGGCGGAGAACGGAAAGGCGGCGGCGTTGATCTGCCCGAAGCCGGCGATGGAGCTCGGTCCCGGATCGCGCGTGCAGAGTTGCTTGCCGGTCCGTGAGCGGTTGTCGTTTTCGTTGAAATGCTCCCAGACGAAATTGGCCCGGAAGCGGTCGACCGGCTTCCATTGCAGGCTGACCCGGCCGGACCACAGGTCGCGGCCGTTGACGTCGTTGCCGGTGATGGTGTTGTGGTCGAAGCCGTTGCGCTGGGTCGAGGCGCCGGCGATGCGCATGGCGAACGTGTCGCCCAGCGGCACGTTGACGAAGCCGCTCAGGCGGCGGGTGTCGTAATTGCCGACCTCGGCCTTGAGCTGGCCTTCGAAATTGTCGGTCGGCTTGGCGGTGATGACGTTGACCACGCCGCCGGTGGCGTTGCGGCCATAGAGGGTGCCCTGCGGCCCGCGCAGCACCTCCACCCGCTCGATGTCGAAATATTCCTGCTCGAACAGGCGGTTGCGGATCATCGGCGTGTTGTTGAAGCTGATGGCCACCGCCGGGTCGGTGGTCACCGACACCGCCTTGGTGCCGACGCCGCGGATCTGCAGGTTGTAGCTGCTGAAATTGTTCTTGGAGAAGGTGACGTTGGGAATGGCCTTGAGCAGGTCGGGGCCGCCCTCGATCTTCTGCTGGTCCAGGGCCTTGCCGGTGAACGCCGAGATGGCGATCGGCACGCTCTGGATGCGCTCTTCCTTCTTCTGCGCTGTGACGATCAGCTCATCGACCGCCGCCGCGCCCGTCGCCTGGCCCTGGGCCGGCGGGGCCGCGGCGGCGAACTGGGGGGAAGCGGGCCGGCCCTCCGCGCTGATCTTGGTCACCACGAAGACGTTGCCGTCGCGCTTGTACTTCAGGCCGGTGCCGTTCAGCAGGGCCTTGAGCGCGGTCTCGGGGCTGGCCGAGGCGGCGTAGCCGCGCGTACGCTTGCCCGCCGTCAGGTCGGTGTCGGCCAGGATGGTCACGCCGCTCTGATCGCCGAAGGCGCGCAGGGCGCGGTCCAGCGGCTGGGCCGGAATGTTATAAGCGTTGTCGGCAGCGTGGGCGGCCGATCCGAACGCGGTCAAAGCCAGCAACGCCGCGCCGCACAGCAGGCGGGCGTCAAGACGAGCACCGAAACCCATGACTGGTTTCCCCCTATTGGTCCGGGATTTATCCCGTTTTCTTTGCGGAGGGCCTCGCCCTCTCGTTTTGTCAGACGTCGCGCCGTCGAAGGCGGGGGGATGGCGATGGAAAGATTTTTGAAAGGATGTCGGACGGCTTTGTCGGAACGCGACATCAACCTGCTTCCGACGGTGCAATTCGCCGTCGAAGCAAACGCGATCAGCAATATAACGAATGTATTCTCAGCTTATCGGCTAAGGCAGAAGAATAACACCAGGGAATGTCAATTTGGCGCCGATGTTGCAATCGGGAGCAAGCAATTGATTTGTGAAGCTCGCGATCGATGGGGAACCATTCTGCCAACTTACGCTCAGTGTGCCTGGTCCACAATCACCGATCGGGGTGTTGATGGCAAAACCCGAGATGAATACATGCGTCGTATCTGGCGCTGTCATAGTCCAGGGTAAACTAGCCGCCATAATGGTCGGGCATATTCCCAGCATGCCACCAGAAAATATGGCTGAGGTGATACTCGCACTGCTTCCATCGACGTTTATCTTTCCATTGACTGTCATCGTACAGCTTATCGATGACCCACCCTTAACCAGAGTAAAGGGGCCACTGCCCGTGAACGGGGCGTTGCGTGGAGAAAGTGTCGCGGCGGATGCACTGGCGGCGTAAGCGATGGACGAGACGGCGGCCAGACAGGCGATCTTGTAAGCCCTCATGACGGTTTCCTCGCTTCATTGCGAGATGGCGGACGCCACCTCTAAGAGAATAGACGCGCCGCGTTTGCAATCGGGGGGTGAGCGAACCGGGCCATCCGTGATGGTGGTGGCTAAAGAAGAAGCCCCCGACGGCGGCTTGCGCCATCGGGGGCCGAAGTTGGCGACAGAACTCTACGCGGCCTCGTGACCCGGCGGCCCGTTCGTCGCGATTGGATTCAGGACTCGCTGATCAGGGAACCAGCGTGAGGCCCGGGACATTCAGCTTGCCGCTGACCGAGCAGCTGCCGGACAGCGGTTGGTTCACGAAAGTCAGGACTGACGGCGAGCCGTTGGCCCAGCCGGCGGTCAGGTTGGTGGGGCCGCAGTTGCCGATCGGCGTGGTGACGGCCACGTTAGCGACAGTGACCGAGGTCGTGCTCGGAGCTGTAATGGTCCACGGCACGGTCGAGGTCACAAGGGCGCAGAAGCCGAGCGGGTCGCCAGAGAACGTGGCGCTGGTGACGGTGGCGAACGTGCCGCTCGCATCGACGGTGCCGGTGAAGACCGCGTTACAGTTGAGTTTGACGCCGTTCTTGATCAGCTGGGTGGTGCCCGTGGCGGTGAACGATCCGCCGGCCGGCGTCACCGTGGCGGCGGAAGCAGCGCTGGCGAAGGCCACGGACGCGGCGGCCGCCAGGCAGAGAACTTGCAGAGCCTTCATGACGATTTCCTCTTGTGTTTGACGTGGGCTGTTTTCGCCCTTCAGGGGGTGCGAAACACCCCACACGGGAATAGACGCCCCTTGCGCGCGGGGAGGGGGGATCGCCCCGACGTTTTTTTGCGCGGGCTGGGGGTCAGGGCGCGATGCTGAGCGCGGGCGTCGTGGGAAGGATCATGGAGATGGTGCAGTCGCCGAGCGGCTGATTGACCGCGGTGAATCTCGATAGGGTGTTGTCCCAGGAGCCGCTGACCGAGCCTGTGCAGGTAAGGGGGGCCGCAACGATGCTCATGCCGGAGATCGTCATGGCGGTTGGTGATGTCGGGGTGGCGGTCCAGGGCAGGCCGCTTGTGCTCCATACCGCACAGATGCTTCCGCCCGAGAAGGCGGCGCTGTTGATGGTGGCGTGCGAGCCGTCGGCGGCGACAACCCCGGCCACGGTGAGCGTGCAGCCCAGGACGCCGGTTCCGATGTGGGCCGAAAGGGCCCCCCTGGCGGTGAAGTTCGTTCCCGTCGGGGAGATGGTCGCCGCCGAGGCGGCGCCGGCCAGGGCCGCGCAGGCGGCGGCGAGGCACAGGACGTTCGAGGTCTTCATGGCGTCTTTCCCTGTCATGCGCGGGGCGACGTCGCGGCTCGGGCTGAACCGCGCGGCCCCGTCCAGATAGACGCGCCGCCGCCTTCGCCAGGGGGAGGTGAGGACAGCTTTTCGGGGATTTTCTCTGGAATTACCGGATGGGTTGCGTGATCGCGCGAGGCGCAGCGATCGTGGGGCGGCGGCGGGTCGCGGCCCGGGCCGGCGATCGGCCTATCTCTGGACGGACAGCTCGATGCGGTCGTCGGTGATCGCGGTGATGCGGGCCAGGTGGTACATCTCGACCGCCTTGGCGAAGCTCTCGGTGTCGCCGGCGCGGAACACCCCGACGATGTGCTTGTCGGGGATGCGGCCGCCGCGGAACACCACCTTGCGCACCGAATAGCGGTTCACCTCGTCGACGGCGTGGGAGAGCGGCTCGTGGAAAAAGTTCAGCCGGCCGTTCAGCCAGCCCATCTCCTTTTGCAGGTCGACCTCGGTCAGCGACCAGTCGCGCGCGTCGCCGGCCACCAGCTGTCCGCCGGCGGACATGTCGGTGCGCCGGGCGGTCCGCGTCCCGGCGGCGGGCTGTTCGACCCGCACCTTGCCCTCGACCAGGGTGACGGTGATCTCGCCCGGGTCGCGCCGCACGTCGAAGGCGGTGCCGGTGGCGCGGACGGTCTTGTCGCCGACGGCGACGATGAACGGCCGGTTCGGGTCCTTGGCCACCTTGAAATAGGCGCGGCCCTTGTCGAGGAACACCAGCCGCTGGCTCGGCGTCTCGCGCAGGCGCAGGGCCGAGTCGGTGTCGAGGGTGACCAGCGAGCCGTCGGGCAGGGTGAGCAGGGCGCTCTGGCCGATATTGGTGCTGAACGCCTGCATCGGCCGCTCCGGCGGCGGCGCGGGCGGTCGCGGCGTCAAGAGGCCCGAAGTGAACAGGGTCCAGCCGGCCGTCACCGCCAGCACCAGTCCCGCCGCCGCTGAACAGGCCGTGCGCAGGTGCGAGGGCCGGTCGAAGGCGGCGGCGTCGTGCTCGCGCGCGGCCATGATCTCGGGGTCCTGGGCCACCCCGGCCAGCAGCTCCCAGTGCTGCTCCAGCCGGCGATAGGCGTCGCGGTTGGCGGCGTCGCGCTCGAACCACACCTGGAAGGCGCGCAGGTCATAGGCCGACATGTCGCCCGAGCGCCTCTGGCTCAGCCAGTAGGCGGCCTGGGAGCGAGGGTCGAGGCAGTCGCTGAACCGCAGGGCGCTCATCGATCCTGCTCCAGCTGTTCGGCGATCCGGACGATGGCCCGATGCATGAGCTCCTTCACCGACTCCTTGGAGATGCCCATCCGCTTGGCGATGGCTCCATACGTCATGTTCTCGAATCGGTGAAACTGGAATGCGGCGCGTGCGCGCGGCGGCAGGTTGAGGATGGCCTGGATGGCGCGGGCGTAGTCCTGCCGCGCGGCGGTGATGCGCTCGGGCGACAGTTCGTCGGACAGGTCGGCGGCGTTCTCCAGGCCGCCGCCCTGCGGCCAGCCGCGGGCGGCCTCGGCCCGGTGGCGGCTGACCAGCACGTGGCGGGCGACGGTGAACAGATAGCCCTCGACGTTTTCGATCGGCTCGCGCAGCTGGGCCGAGTGCAGCCGCACGAACACGTCCTGCACCAGATCGTCGACGTCGGACGGGTTGGCCCTGCGCTTGAAGAAGCGGCGCAGGCCGGGCCCATAGGCCGACATCCAGGCGGTCAGGTCGCGGGTCGCGCCTGGGGGCGGCTTGGCCTCCAAGGCTTGATCCGACACATTGGCCATCGGGCGCCCCTTCGGGACAGAGTCATCCATCGTCGGGCGCCTTCCCGTTCGCGTCGCGGGCCAGGACGGGCGTCCTTAACCTTGTAGACGCATGAAAACGCAGATGAGGGGGGCTGCGACGAAACGCGCAGCCCGGATGATCGTCCCGCGCCCGTCCCGTCGCGGCGGTCATGACGGGGCCCCCGGGGTCGGCGGCGGCGCGGGCGGGGTCCAGACCACGGTGTCGCCGGGCTTCAGCCCGCCAAGCACCTCGATGCCGTCGGGGGCCGCGAAGCCCAGCCTGACCGGGACCTGCCGCACCCCCGACCGGTCGCGGACCTTGACGGCGGCGGCGGTCAGCACCCCCTGCACCGCCGCCGGCGGCAGCACCAGGGCGGCGTCGCTGCGGTGCAGGATGATCGTCACCTCGGCGCTCATGCCGATGCGGATGACGGCGGCCTGCTCGGGGGTCATGCCGTCGATCTGGACCCGGGCCGAGAAGGTGGCCTTGGCCGCCCCCAGCGGACCGGACGGCGCGGCCTCGCCGGCGACGCTGGCCACATGGCCGGATAGCACCGCGCCGTTGAAGCCCGGGCCGGTGACGCGCACGGCCTGTCCCGGGCGCACCCGGTTGGCGTCGGCCTCGTCCAGCTTGAAGGCCACGGCCAGCCGGTCGGGGCGGGCGATGGAGCCGATCAGCTGCCCCTTGGCGAGGGTGCTGCCGACATGGACGCCGGCGTTGGCGTCGGCCTTGTCGGACGGGGGGCGGACGACGATCCCGGCCTCCGGCGCGCGGATCACCGCGCCCTGCAGGCGGGTGTTGAGGTCGTTCAGCCGCGTCCCGGCGTTCTGCAGGTCGAGGGCGGCGACCCGCCGGCCCGACCCGCGCGACTTGCGGATGGCCTGGGCCAGGTCGTCGCGGGCGGCGTCGACGGCCATGGCCTGGAGCTGCTGCTGCTGGGCCAGGGTGTCGTACTCGGTGCGGGCGACCAGCCCCTTGTCGAGCAGGCCCTTGGTCTCCTGCATCCGGCGGTCGACGTCCTTCTGGCTCAGCTCGGCCCCGGCCAGGGCGCGGCGGGCGCGGGTCACGTCGGGGCCGCCGCCGGGCGAGGCCGCGTCGGTCTCGGCGTCGACCGCCTTGAGGTAGGCCGACTCGGCCTCGTTGCGGCGCTGGGCGGTCTCGCCGGCGTCCAGTTCGGCCAGGACCTGGCCCTGGGTCACCGGCGCGCCGTACTCGAAGCCGAGCTTGCGCACGCCGCCGTCGAACGGGGCGATGATGTCGATCCGCTCGCCCGCGACCACGGTCCCGGCCAGGCCGACCGTGGCCTCGAACGGGCGCGGGGCCAGGGTCAGGCTCTGCTCGGCCGGCTGGTCGCCGCCGCCGGCCTTGCCGCCGCGGCCCGTCGCCAGAGCGCCGACGGCCGCGACCACGGCCAGGCCCGCCGCCGCGCCGGCCCATCCGCGCCAGGTCCGCGGCCTCAGTCGTTCAAATCGATCCGCCATGTGTCCAACGTGGTCCCGAGCTGTTGGTCGAGCGTGGTCAGCGCGTTGAGGTAGGCGATCGTCGCCGACAGGGCCTGGGTGTCGGCCGCGCGCAGGTCGCTCTGGAAGGAAAGCACTTCGAAGTTCGAGGCCCGGCCGGCCTTGAGCTTCTCGCGCTGCAGGTCGAGCGCCCGCGCCGACAGGTCGCGCGCGCGCTTGGCGGCGTCGAGCTGGCGCCAGGCGGCGTCGACGCTCTGCACCGCGTCGCGGATCTGGGCCTCGGCCGACTGCTTCAGGTCGTCGAACTGCAGCTCGGCCTGCCGCAGGCCGATGTCGGCCTGGATCTCGCCCTGGCGCAGGCTGTAGTCGCCGATGGGGATGTTGAGCTGAACGCCCACCGTGCTCGCCGATCCGGGGTCCGGCCCGCCGGCCGGCTGGCCGGTCGACAGGCTGCGCCGCGACACCCCCGCCGTCAGCGACAGGTCCCAGAGGCGGTTGTTCCTGGCCTGCAGCAGGCCCAGGCGGCTCTGCTCGACCGACTTGCGCTGGGCCAGCACGTCCATGCGGCCGTCGAGGCCGAGGGCGATGACCTTGTCCAGGTCGATGTCGACGCGCGGCGCGGTCATGTCGTCGGCCGCCACGACGTCGGTGCGCAGGTCGACGGCCAGCAGCCGCAGCAGGGCCAGCTGGGCGCTGTTGCGCTGCTGCTCGGCCTGCAGCACGGCGACCTGCTGGTTGGCGACGCCCGACTCGGTCTGCACGATGTCGGCGGCGGCCATGCGTCCGGCGTCGATCAGCGCCCGGTTGGTGGCCAGCAGGTCCTGGGTGCGCTCCAGCGAGGCCTGGGCCAGCCGGACCTGCTGCTGGGCCTGGGCGAGGCTGCGGTAGGCGACGATGATCGCGGTGACGGTGTCCGAGACCGAGGACTTGAGCTGCAGGCGGTTGATCTGCTCCTGCAGGCGGGCGATGCGCACGGGGGCCATGTTGACCGCGATCCCCGCCCCGCGCAGCAACGGCTGGGAGATGGCGGCGTTGGCGGTCTCGTTGCGCACGCGGCCGGTCTTGTCGCGGGTCTCGGTCCTGGCCCAGGAGAAGCGCAGGGCCGCGCCGGTCGGCGTCAGCCAGGTCGCCGTCGGCGCCAGGGTCGAGGTGGTGACGACGTCGCCGCCGCCGCGATCGCGGTTGATCCCGGCCGACAGCACCAGCTTGGGCTGGAACCGGCTCTCGGCGACGACGAGGTCGAACTTCTGGGCGATGCGCGACAGATAGGCCGAGCGGATCGCGCGGTTGTCCCTCAGGCCCAGGGCCACCGCCTCGGCGAGGGTGAGCTTCACCGGCGCGCCGGTCGGGGCGGGGGTGGGGGGCGGCGGCGAGGCCACCGGCGAGCTCGGCCCCCGCGTCTGGGCGGTTGCCGGATCGGCCGGCAGGCCGCTTACTAGGGCGAGGACGGCGGCCAGCGCCGCCGCCAGGGGAGCGACCCGCCGATGCCCACGCCAAGGCCCATGTCCGGAGCCGCGACCGCGATCGGCCTCGCCGCCGTCGCGACCCTGGCGCTTCTGGTCGCCGGCTGCGCCACCCCCTCGCAACTCAAGCGCGGGCCGTCCGCGCCCCGCTTCGTCGGTCCGGTTCCGGCCGCGCCGATCGGCGCCTATGCGGTCCCTATTCCGCACGAAGCGCCTCGATCGGATCCAGGCGCGAAGCCTTGACGGCCGGATAGAGCCCGAAGGCCATGCCGACCAGGGCGGCCATGCCCGGCCCCAGCGGCAGGACGTAGAGCGGCAGGCTGAAGGCCCAGCCCGAGGTCTTGGCGAACACCAGGGCGGCGACGAGGCCGAAGGCCAGCCCCGCCGCGCCGCCGACCAGGGCCAGGGCGGCGGCCTCGACCAGGAACATCAGCTGCACGTCGCGGGCCGTGGCGCCGATGGCCATGCGCAGGCCGATCTCGCGCCGGCGCTCCATCACCCCCATCAGCATGACGTTCATCACCCCGATGCCGCCGACCAGCAGCGAGATGGCGCCGATGGCGGTCAGCAGGCGCGAATGCACCGCCTTCTGGGCGTTCATGGTCTTGATCATGTCGCGGGCGCTCTGGGCCCGCAGCTGGGCGGTCGGGGTGGCCAGCCGGGCGATGGCCCGGTCGCCGACCGCCTTGGCGTCGGCCTCGGGCCGCAGCTTGAGCATGGCGGTATTAGGCTCGGGGGCGTCGATGGCCCGGCGGGCGCTGGCCAGCGGGATGATCACGGCGTCGTTGAAGTCCATCGGGTCGAGGGCGGTGAAGCCTATGGGCTTCAGCACGCCGACGGCGGTGAACACGTAGTCGCGGATGCGCAGCTTGCCGCCGACGGTGAAGGGCGCGCCGACGTCGGACAGCTTGTCGGCCGCCCCGGCCCCGACCACGGCCACCAGGCCGCCCTCGTCCATCGGCGTCAGGAACCGCCCCGTCGCCACCCGCAGCCCGGTCAGGTCGACCAGGGCCGGCGTGCTGGCGGCCACGCCCAGATCGGCGCTCTTGCCGCCGCCGCCGACGGGAAGCCGGCCGAGCGCCAGCGGGGCCGAGGCGATCACCGCCGGGTCGAGCCGGGGCATGGCCTCGATGGTCGCGCGGTCGAGGGCCGCCGGCGCCTCGCCGATCGGCGCGCCCTGGATCTGCACGATGTCGACGCCCATGTCGGCGAACAGCCGCAGGGTCTCGCGCTGGGCCATGTGGCCGACGGTGAGCATGGCCACGATCGAGGCGGTGCCGATCAGCACGCCCAGCAGGGCCAGGGCCGAACGCTGCCGCTGGGCCGCCAGGTTGGCGAAGGCCTCGGCGACGGACTCGCCGAACGAGGCGGCGGCGCGGTCGTGCGCGATCGCGGTCATGCCGCCGCCGTGTCGGCCACCACGCGGCCGTCCAGCATCTCGATCCGCCGCTGGCAGGCGCCGGCCAGGTCGCGGTCGTGGGTGACCATCAGCACGGTGACGCCGAGCCGGCGGTTGAGGTCCCTCAGGAGCTCCATGATCTCGCCGGCGGTGACGCTGTCGAGGCTGCCGGTCGGCTCGTCGGCCAGGATCAGCCGCGGTTCGCCGATCAGGGCGCGCGCCACGGCCACGCGCTGGCACTGGCCGCCGGACATCTGGGACGGGCGGTGGTCGGCGCGGTCGGCCAGGCCCACCGTCTCGAGCATGGCCAGGGCCAGGGGGCGCCGGCGCGCGCGCGGCACGCCGCGATAGAGCAGGGGCAGGGCGACGTTCTCCCAGGCGGTCAGCCGGGGCAGCAGGTGGAAGGCCTGGAACACGAAGCCGAGGGCGCGGTTGCGGATCTCGGCGCAGCGGTCGGCCGAGGCGGTCGCCACCTCCTGGCCGTCGAGGGCGATCGACCCGGCGGTCGGCCGGTCGAGCAGGCCGACGAGGTTGAGCAGGGTGCTCTTGCCCGAGCCGGACGGCCCGGTGACCGCGCAGAACTGGCCGGCGGCGACGTCGAAGGACACCTCGCGCAAAACGGGAACCGACCGGTCGGCCGTCCTGTAGGCCTTCTCGACTTGGCGCAATCGGATCATGGGTGCATCGGCCTGACTGAACGCTGGCGAATGGGTGGAACTCGCCGCGTCCTTGCCAGACGCGCGGCGGCTCCTCCATGCACCCGTAAGCGCACAAAACCTCGACTTCGCCGGTGTGGCCGGCGAACGACTTGTCGTCTGCTCATGGCGGCGCGAACGCGCGCCCGAAGACCCGCCGCCGCCTCGCGTGATCTATGTTTTCGTCGACCGCATGCTTGGTTTCCGCCCTGACTGCGTGAAGCTGGCCTTGCGGCTGCTTCAACTCTCCGGCGAAATCTCGCCCTGTTTCTACAGGGGTGTCAATCTGTCCCGGACGGCGGCGCGTCCCGGCGGCGGCCTATTCCGCGGCGAAACGGTAGCCGACGCCGGCCTCGGTGAGGATCACCCGGGGCATGGCCGGGTCGGCCTCCAGCTTCTGGCGCAGCTGGCCGACGAAGACGCGCAGGTACTGGACGTCCTCGGTGTGGGCGGGGCCCCAGACCGCCGTGAGCAGCTGGCGGTGGGTCAGCACCTTGCCGCCGCCCTCGGCCAGCCGGGCCAGGAGGTCGTATTCCTTGGGCGACAGCCGCACGCCCTCGCCCCCCCGGGTGACGCGGCGCTTGACCAGGTCGATCTCCAGCCCCCCCGCCGCGCGGAAGACCGGCTGGGCCCCGTTCTGCACAATCCGATGGCGCAGGGCGACGCGCAGCCGGGCCAGCAGTTCGCCGACGCCGAAGGGCTTTTCGATGTAGTCGTCGGCCCCGGCGTCGAGGGCGTCGATCTTTTCGGTCTCGCGGTCGCGGGCCGACAGGATCAGGATCGGCCCCTCGTAGAAGGCGCGCGCCTTGCGCAGGGCCTCCTTGCCGTCGAGGTCGGGCAGGCCGAGGTCGAGGACCACGGCGTCGGGGGCCGAGCGGGCGATCAGGGCCAGGCCCTCGCCGGCGGTGTCGGCGCGCAGCGGCTCGTAGCCGGCGGCGTCGAGGGCGGGGCCGAGGAAGCGATGGATCTGCGGTTCGTCGTCGATGACGAGGATGCGCGGGCGAAAGGCGGTCATCGGCGCGGCCTATAGCAGACTGGGATGGGTGCGGACGGTCTTCGGCAGGCTGATCAGCACGCGCGTGCCCTTGCCGTCCAGCAGCGGGCTGACGGCGACGATGCGCCCGCCCATGGCCTCGACGAAGCCCTTGGCGATGGACAGGCCGAGACCGACGCCCTGGCCCGGCCCGCGGACCCGGTCGGTGGATTCCTCCAGCCGGCGGAACTTGTCGAACACCTTGTCGAGCTCGGCCTTGGGGATGCCGGGGCCCTCGTCGTCGACGCTGATGACCACGTTGCCGAGGTCCTCATAGGCCGAGACCTCGATGCGCGAGCCGTCCGGGCCGTAGGCCACGGCGTTCTCCAGGATGTTGACCACCGCCTGTTCGAGCAGGCTGGCGTCGAGCTTGACCGAGGCCAGTTCGGCCGGGACGTCGCGGACCAGGACGCGCCGGCCCAGGCGCCGCGAGACGCGGGTGGCGGCCGCGTCCAGCACGTCGCGCACGTCGGTCCATTGGCTGCGGGTCTTGAGGGCCCCGCCCTCCAGGCGGCTCATGTCCAGCAGGTCGCCGACATAGCGGTTGAGACGGTCGGCCTCCTCGCTGATCGAGGACAGCAGGTCGCGGCGCACCGGCTTTTCCATCTTCTCGCCGAACGACAGCAGGGTGGTGGCCGCGCCCATCACCGTGGCCAGGGGCGTGCGCAGGTCGTGGCTGATCGAGTTGAGCAGGGCGGTGCGCAGCCGGTCGGAGCGGCGCAGGGCCTCGGCGTCGGCCGCCTCGGCGGCCAGTTCGGCGCGCTCCAGGGCCACGGCGCCCTGGTCGAGCAGGGCCAGCAGGTAGCGTTCGTCGATGTCGCCCCGCGCCTCGACCCCGGCCACGCCGGCGCGGGCCTTCAGGCCCTGCAGCGGATGGAAGGTCCAGGCCGCCTGCGGCAGGGTGCCGGTGCCGGCCCCGGCCGGCTCGCCCTTCTCCCAGGCCCAGCGGGCCGCGCCCATGTCGGCGGCGCTGAGCGCGGCGGCGATGTCGGGATCGGGGGCGCCGGCCGCCGGCTTGACGTCGGTTCCGTCGGGCAGCAGCACCACCGCCTTGCCGCCGATGGCGGCGGCGGTCTGCTCGGCCAGCACCAGGGCGGCGGCCTCCTTGCCGGCGGCGGCCGACAGCCGCCGGCTGGCGGCGAGCAGGGCGGCGATGGCCGAGGCGCGCTGCGAGGTGGCCCGCGCCTGGTCGCGGACCCGCCCGGCCAGGCCGCCAACCGCCAGGGCCACCGCCCAGAACACGATCAGGGTCAGGATGTCGGTGGGCGACCCGATGGCGAAGCTGTAGCGCGGCTGCAGGAAGAAGAAGTTGTAGACCAGGAAGGCGACGGTGGCCGCCGCCAGGGCGGGGCGCAGGCCGTAGAGCACGCCGGCCGCCAGCACGGCGCTCAGATAGATCATGCCGAGATTGGCGTTCTCGAACATGCGGTCGAGCAGGAAGGCCACGCCGCTGGCGGCGGCGACGAAGGCCGCGCCGATGATGTAGCCGCTGATCTCGCGGCGGAAGGTGAAGGCGGGCCTGGGCGGCGGCTCGGGCGCGCTCTGGGCCGGCGCGTCGGTGACGATGTGCAGGGCGGTCCCGGCGGCGCGCTTGAGCAGGGCCTGGGCCAGGGAGCGGCCGAAGCGCTCGCGCCAGCCGGGCGGCGACTGGCCGATGACGATCTGGGTGACGTTGTTGCGCCGGGCGTAGCTGAGGATGGTCTGGGGCAGGTCCTCGCCGGTCAGGACCACGGTGGCGCCGCCGAGCTGCTCGGTCAGCTTGAGCGCCTCGTTGAGCCGCTGGGCGGCCAGGGCGCCGGGCGGCGGCCGGTCGGGCCGCTCGACGTGGGCCACGGTCCAGGGAGCGTCCATGGTGTCGGACAGCCGGCGGCCGGCGCGGACCAGCGAACTGGCCACGGCGTCGCCCCCGACCAGGACCAGGATGCGTTCGCCGGCCGCCCACGGGCCTTCGATGCCCTTGTCGCGCATCACCCCGACCAGCTGGTCGTCGACGGTCTGGGCGGCGCGGCGCAGGGCCAGTTCGCGCAGGGCGACCAGGTTCTCGGGCTTGAAGTAGTTGTCGGCCGCCAGGCGGGCGGTGTCGGGCAGGTAGACCTTGCCGTCGGCCAGCCGCTCGCGCAGCTCTTCCGGCGTGATGTCGATCAGCTCGATGTCGTCGGCCCGCGACAGGGCGCTGTCGGGCACGGTCTCGCGCTGGCGCACGCCGGTGATGCGCTGGACGACGTCGACCAGGCTCTCCAGGTGCTGGACGTTGAGCGTCGTCCAGACGTCGAGCCCAGCGACGAGCAGCTCCTCGACGTCCTGCCAACGCTTGGGATGGCGCGAGCCGGGGGCGTTGGAGTGGGCGTATTCGTCGACCAGCAGCAGCTTGGGCCGCCGGGCCAGCGCCCCGTCGATGTCGAATTCCATGTACGAGCGGCCGCGGTGCTCCAGCGGCCGCCGGGGCAGGACCTCGAGGCCGCGCAGCAGCGATTCGGTCTCGCGCCGGCCGTGGGTCTCGACCACGCCGATGACGACGTCCGCGCCGTCCGCTTTGCGTTTGCGGGCGGCGCGGAGCATTTCGTAGGTCTTGCCGACCCCCGGCGCCATGCCGAGGAACACCTTGAGCTTGCCTCGCGAGGCGCGCTTGGCGGCGGCCAGCAGGGCGTCGGGGTCGGGTCTGGTCGGATCGTCCGGGTTCATCGCGCCCCAGGGTGAGCCCTGGGCTGCAAGGCGTCGAGTGCCAGATTGGCCTCAAGCACGTTGACTCGCCGCTCGCCGAGCACGCCCAGGGTCGGCTCGCGCGTGGCGTCGGCCAGGACCTTCTCGACCTCGGACGGCGACAGGCCGCGCGCCTTGGCGATGCGCGGGGCCTGCAGCGCCGCGTATCCGGGCGAGATGTCGGGGTCGAGCCCGCTGCCCGAGGCGGTGACGGCGTCGGCCGGCAGGACCGCGCCGGCCCGGACGGCGTCCGGGTTGTCGGCGCGGATCTTGGCGGCGTCGCCGGCGACCCGGTCGATCAACTTCTTGTCCATCGGGCCGAAGTTCGAGCCGGACGAATTGACCGCGTCATAACCGTTGCCGGCCGCCGAGGGGCGCGGGTGCAGGTATTCGGGCCGGGAGAACCCCTGGGCGATCAGCCGCGAGCCGACCACGTGGCCGGACCGCTCGACCAGGCCGCCGGCGGCCTGGGCCGGGAACAGCAGCTTGGCGATCCCGGTGATGGCGAAGGGATAGGCCAGGCCGCACAAGGCGATGAACAGGGCCATCATGACGAAGGATGCGCGAAAGAGTTTCAGCATGTCGGCCTCTCCTCAGGCCAGTCCGATGAGGGACACGATCACGTCGATGATCTTGATGCCGATGAACGGCGCGATCACCCCGCCCAGGCCGTAGAGCAGAAGGTTGCGCGACAACAGCCGCGCCGCGCCGATCGCCCGGTAGCGCACGCCCCGCAGGGCCAGCGGGATCAGGGCGACGATGACCAGGGCGTTGAAGATCACCGCCGACAGGATGGCGCTGTGCGGCGAGTGCAGCCCCATGATGTTGATCGCCCCCAGGGCCGGCAGCGAGGTGACGAACATCGCCGGGATGATGGCGAAGTACTTGGCCACGTCGTTGGCGATCGAGAAGGTGGTCAGGGCGCCGCGGGTGATCAGCATCTGCTTGCCGACCTCGACGATCTCGATGAGCTTGGTCGGGTCGGAGTCCAGGTCGACCATGTTGCCGGCCTCGCGGGCGGCCTGGGTGCCGGTCTGCATGGCGACGCCGACGTCGGCCTGGGCCAGCGCCGGGGCGTCGTTGGCCCCGTCGCCGCACATGGCCACCAGCCGGCCCTTGGCCTGCTCGGTGCGGATCATCACCAGCTTGTCCTCGGGCGTGGCCTCGGCCAGGAAGTCGTCGACCCCGGCCTCGGAGGCGATCGAGGCGGCGGTCACCGGGTTGTCGCCGGTGATCATCACCGTCTTGACGCCCATGCGGCGCAGGTCGGCGAAGCGCTCCTTGACCCCTGGCTTGACCACGTCCTTCAGGTGGATGACCCCGACCAGCCGGCCGTTCTCGGAACAGGCCAGCGGCGTGCCGCCGGCGCGGGCGATGCGGTCGACGGCGGCGTTCAGCTCGGCCGGCGCCTGGGCGGCCTCGAGGCCCAGCGAGCGGTAGATCGCGTCCACCGCGCCCTTGCGCCAGTGGGTTCCGTCGGCGTCCAGGCCCGAGGCGCGGGTCTGGGCGCTGAACGGGATGGCGACGGCGCCCTTGGGGGTTTCGGCGTCCAGGCCGTTGTCGCGGGCCAGGGCGACGATCGAGCGGCCCTCGGGCGTCTCGTCGGCCAGCGAGGCCATCAGGGCGGCGCGCAGGGCCGCCTGCTCGGGAACGCCGGGGGCGGGGATCACCTCGACCGCCATGCGGTTGCCGAAGGTGATGGTGCCGGTCTTGTCGAGCAGCAGGGTGTCGATGTCGCCGGCGGCCTCGACCGCCCGGCCGGAGGTGGCCAGGACGTTGTGCTTGAGCAGCCGGTCCATGCCGGCGATGCCTACGGCCGACAGAAGGCCGCCGATGGTGGTCGGGATCAGGGTGACAAACAGCGCCCCCAGCACCATCGGGTCGAGCTTGACGCCGGAATACTGGCCCAGGCCCACCAGGGTGACGACCACGATCAGGAACACCAGGGTCAGGCCGGCCAGCAGCACGGCCAGGGCGATCTCGTTCGGGGTCTTGCGGCGGTCGGCGCCCTCGACCATGGCGATCATGCGGTCGAGGAAGCTCGATCCCTGGGCGGCGGTGACGCGGACCTTGATCCAGTCCGAGACCACCGTGGTGCCGCCGGTCACCGCCGAGCGGTCGCCGCCGCTTTCGCGGATGACCGGAGCCGACTCGCCGGTGATGGCGGCCTCGTTGACGCTGGCCAGGCCCTCGATGATCTCGCCGTCGGCCGGGATCATGTCGCCGGCCTCGACCAGCACCACGTCGCCGACCGCCAGCTTGTAGGCCGAGGTCGGGACCACCGAGCCGGTCTGCGGGTCGATGATCAGCTTGGCCTTGGTGTCGACGCGGGCGGCGCGCAGGCTGTCGGCCGCCGCCTTGCCGCGGCCTTCGGCCACGCTCTCGGCGAAGTTGGCGAACAGCACCGTGGCCCACAGCCACAGGGCGATCTGGATGGCGAACCAGGGGTTCTGGCCGCCGACGACGGCGGCGACGGACGAGACGGTGGCCAGGGCGGCCACCACCTCGGTCGCCAGGATCACCGGATTGCCGGTGAGCTTGCGCGGGTCGAGCTTGACGAAGGCGTCGCGCCAGGCGCGGGACAGGATCGCGCCTTGCGATCCGACCGCCGTGATTGCGGAGGGCATCTTCGTGCCTTTCCTTTTCCGATTAGCGGGCCACGGCCGCGAGCATCTGGAAGTGCTCGACGATCGGGCCAAGGGCGAGGGCGGGGAAGTATTGCAGGCCGCCGAGGATCAGGATGATCCCGACCAGCAGGGCGACGAACAGGCCGTTGTCGACCGGCAGGGTGCCGGCGGTGGGGGCCAGCTTGGGCTTGGCCGCGACGGCGCCGGCGATGGCCAGCACGGGCACGACGTAGGCGAAGCGGCCCAGCGCCATGGCGATCCCCAGGGTGGTGTTCCACCACCAGCTGTTGGCGGTCAGGCCGGCGAAGGCCGAGCCGTTGTTCCCCACCGCCGAGGTGTAGGCGTAGAGGATCTCCGACAGGCCGTGGACGCCGGTGCTGAGCTGGCCCTGCAGGGCGATGGGCAGCACCAGGGCGACGGCCGAGAAGCCGAGCAGCACCACGGGCAGCACCAGCACCGCCAGCACCGCGAACTTGACCTCGCGCGCCTCGATCTTCTTGCCCAGGTATTCCGGCGTGCGCCCGACCATCAGGCCGGCGACGAACACCGCCAGTATGGCCATCACAACGATGCCGTAGAGGCCCGAGCCGACGCCGCCGGGCAGCATCTCGCCCAGCTGGATCATGAACATCGCCACCCCGCCGCCAAGCGGCGTGAAGCTTTCGTGCATGCCGTTGACCGCGCCGCAGGAGGCGCCGGTGGTCATGGCCGCGAACACCGCCGTGGCGGCGGTCCCGAAGCGGACCTCCTTGCCCTCCATGTTGGCGGTCTGGCTGGCGCCGACGGCGTGCACGGCCGGGGTCGGCTGGCTTTCGGCGACATAGATCGAGGCGGCCGCGCCCGACAACAAGATGGCCATGGCGCCGAACAGGGCCATGGCCGCCTTGCGCGCCCCGGCGACGATGCCGAAGGCGATGACGCAGGCGAAGCCGATGACGTTCATCGCCACCATCTCGATCAGGTTGGTGAACGGGGTGGGGTTCTCGAACGGATGGGCCGAGTTGGCGTTGAAGAAGCCGCCGCCGTTGGTGCCCAGCATCTTGATCGCCTCCTGGCTGGCCACGGGGCCCAGGGCGATGGTCTGCTTGGCGCCTTCCAGGGTGATGGCGTCGGCGTGGGCGGCCAGGGTCTGCGGCACGCCCAGGGCGACCAGGACCAAGGCGACAACGATCGACATCGGCGCCAGCACGTAGATCACGTTGCGCACGATGTCGGACCAGACGTTGCCGATGGTGTCGCCGCGATTGGCGGCGAAGGCGCGGGCCAGGGCGGCCGCGGCGGCCATGCCGACGCCGGCCGAGACGAAGTTCTGCACCGTCAGCCCGGCCATCTGCGACAGATGGCTCATGGTCTGCTCGCCGCCGTAGGACTGCCAGTTGGTGTTGGTGACGAAGCTGATCGCGGTGTTGAACGCCAGGTGCGGCGACAGCGGGCCGAAGCCCTGCGGGTTCAGCGGCAGGTGGTCCTGCAGGCGCAGGATGCCGTAGAGCAGGAAGAAGCCGGCGGCGTCGACCGCCAGCAGGCCGATGGCGTAGACCAGCCAGCCCTGACCCTTGCTCCCGTCGACGCCGGAGGCGCCGTAGAACACGCGTTCAAGCGCGGAAAGCCAGCGGACCTTTCCCCGCCAGACGTTCGCGATGTAGATCCCCAGCGGCCAGGAAAGCGCCAGGGTGAGGCCGATCACGAAGGCGATCTCGGCCCAACCTTGCCATGTCATTGTCGGATATCCGTCGGAAGGGCGCCGGTCAGAACCGGTCGGGGCGCAGCAGGGCGGCGATCATGTAGATGCCGATCCCGACCGCGGCGGCGGCGTAGATGAGGGCGACGATCACGGTCACACCTTGCGCAGGACATAGGCGTAGAGGCACAGTAGGCCGAACAGCCCGCCCCCCAACGCCAGGACGATCAGGTCGGCCATCGGCCAGTCTCCATCGGCTGCGACGAGCAGGGCGCGCCTGCGCGGGGGTCGTGAACCAGCCCCCGCCCAGGCGCGCCGCCGCTCGCATTTGAGCGCGGCTCCGAGGGAGCCGCCGCACAGTGCTACGCCCGGCCGCCGTCAGCCTTCCAAGCCGAAGGTTCGCGTGGCGCATAAAGGCCGCATAAAGGCCGGCGCGCGCGCCCTCTTTCCCTGGCGGCCGCGAACGGCTTTGCTGGCGCTTCGCCGAGCATGGAGTCCCTTGCGTGAACCCGACCTTCGCCGCCCTGCCCACCACCATCTTCGAGGTCATGTCCGGCCTGGCGCGCGAGCTCGGCGCGGTCAATCTGGGCCAGGGGTTTCCCGATTCCGCCGGGCCGGAGGACGTGCGCCGCGCCGCCGCCGAGGCGGTGCTGAACGGCTCCAACCAGTATCCGCCGATGGCCGGCCTGCCCGTGCTGCGCGAGGCCGCCGCCGAGCACTACGCCCGGCACCAGGGCCTGGCCCTCGACCCGGCGACCGAGGTGATCGTCACCTCCGGCGCCACCGAGGCCCTGGCCGCGTCGCTGTTCGGCCTGATCGCGCCGGGCGACGAGGTGCTGCTGTTCCAGCCGCTCTACGACGCCTACCTGCCGCTGATCCGCCGGGCGGGGGGCGTTCCGCGCCTGCTGCGGCTGGAGCCGCCCGGCTGGCGCATCACCCGCGAGGCCCTGGCCGCCGCCTTCACCGAGCGCACCCGGCTGGTGGTGTTCAACAACCCGCTCAATCCGGCCGCGCGGGTGTTCGACGGCGAGGAGCTGGCCCTGCTGGCCGAGTTCTGCGTCGCCCGCGACGCCGTCGCCATCTGCGACGAGGTCTGGGAGCACGTGGTGTTTGACGGCCGCGCCCATACGCCGCTGATCGCCCTGCCCGGCATGCGCGACCGCACGGTCAAGATCGGTTCGGCCGGCAAGATCTTCTCGCTCACCGGCTGGAAGGTCGGCCTGGTCTGCGCCGCGCCGCAGCTGATCTCGGCGGTGGCCAAGGCCCACCAGTTCCTGACCTTCACCACCCCGCCCAACCTGCAGGCCGCCGTCGCCTACGGCCTTTCCAAGGACGCGGCCTATTTCGAGGGCATGCGGCGCGACTTCGCCCGCTCGCGCGACCGCCTGACCGAGGGCCTGCGCGCCGAGGGCTACGCCGTGCTGCCCAGCGAGGGCACCTATTTCCTGTCGATCGACCTGGCCGCCAGCGGCGTCGACATGGACGACGAGACCTTCTGCCTGCAGGCGGTCAAGGAGGCGGGGGTGGCCGCCATTCCGGTGTCGAGCTTCTACGCCGAGAACCCGGTGCGCTCGGTGGTGCGCCTGTGCTTCGCCAAGAAGGACGAGACCCTCGACGCCGGGATCGAGCGCCTGGCCCGGGCGCGGCGGATGTTCTGAGGGCCCGGCGGGCCGTTCAGGAAGCGCCCGGCGGCGGGCCGAAGGCGCGGGCCAGGTCGACCGCGTCGACGCCCTCGATCTCCAGGATCTTCAGCCGCGCGGTCGCGCCCGAGGCCACCGTCACCGCCGAACGCGGCCGCTTCAGGGCCTTGGCGACCAGGGCCTCCAGGGCGGCGTTGGCCTCGCCCTCGACCGGCGGCGCGCCGACCCGGACCTTGAGATGGGGCCGGCCGTCCTCGCCGACCGCCCAGCCGTCGATTGCGTCGCGCCCGCCGCGCGGCGTCAGGCGCACGGCCAGCCGCAAGGCGTCAGCCGATGTAGGGGGTGACGAACGAGAAGAACAGCCAGGGCAGCAGGAACTTGCGCACCGCCTCGATGATGATGATGGCGATCACCGGGGTGATGTCGATGCCGCCCAGCGGCGGGATGACGCGCTGGAACGGCGCCAGCATCGGCCGGGTGATCCGGTCGAGCATGTGGGCGATGTTGTAGACCGCCCGGTTGCGCAGGTTGATGACGTCGAACGCCACCAGCCAGCTGAGGACGGCGTTGAGCACCAGGGCCAGCTCGGCCAGGCCGAGAAGGGCGCTCAGAACGAAAAGGATGGCGCTGCCCATGAGGCTCCCCAGACTGTGCCTCCGGCTTCTAGCCGAACGGGCGCGGCGCTGACAAGGACGCCGCCGTTCGCGCCCCGCGGGCCGGCCCTGCAAGTCGGCCCGCAAGCCAGCTTGACGGGCACGCCCCGGTCCCGTATGTCCCCGCACCACTCTGGGCGCATGTCTCAGGGGGCCGTAGCTCAGTTGGTAGAGCGCCTCGTTCGCAATGAGGAGGTCAGGGGTTCGACTCCCCTCGGCTCCACCATTCCCTTCCGGAATGGTCGAACCCCGGCAAGATCAATGACTTAGGCTTGTCGCGTTGATCGCGATGGGCCTCAGCTTGGCTCGAAAATGGGCCTCAGTTGCAGCGCCAGATTGGCCCGAATTTTTTTGCGGCGGCCCCCAGCGGCTCGGCTTAGGATTCCCCCGCGCCCCTGTGACGCTCGCCAGCGATGATGAAGTTGACCGCCAGCCCTCCATATGACGCCCGGTCGGTGGCGAACCTCCTGTTGGACATCGCGGACGCGCGCGGCATGCCCATCACCAACCTGACCCTCCAGAAGCTCCTCTATTTCGCCCACGGACAGTTCCTCGTCACGCGGGGTGCGCCGCTGGTGAACGGCTACTTCGAGGCGTGGAAGTATGGGCCGGTTCACCCCCTGGTCTACGATGCGTTCAAGGAGGCGGAGAGCGCTCCGATCCAGCGGCGAGCGATGGGCTTCGACTTCAAGACAAGGAAGGCCCACCCGCTCCCGCCGCCGAGCGATCCGGTGGCCAAGGAGCATATCGAGCGCGTCGTGATGCAGCTTGGGAGGCTCCCGACCGGGCGGCTGGTCGAGCTGTCGCACGCGCCCCGAGGTCCCTGGGCGGAGACGGTGAACAGAGCCGGAACCAGCGCCGTGCTTGGCCTTCAGATTTCTGATAGGCTGGCTTCATCCTCATCTGCTGCTGAAGGACGCGCCGTTCGTGTTCGCGGTGTTTCTGGTGTTTCAGCTGGTTCTCCGGCGGCGGTTCATGCGGGCGGCGAGGCCCGATCGGCGTGAAACGGAGCCGGGACGGCGCTAGAGCCCGGTCGCGTGCGGCCCGCCGCCGGAACCCTCAGGGCCGGTTCCGCATTGGCGAGGGGTGGCCAGGGCGCGGACAAGGAGCTTGCAGACATGAACCGGACGACGATGCGGTCGATCCTTCCTTTCGGTCTCGCGACGGTGTTGCTGGCGGCGTGCGGCGACAAGGCGGCCAAGCCGCCGGCCGGCGCCCAGCCTGCTCCCGCCGCGACCGTCGCGCCGGCCTCGACCCCCGCCCCGTCGTCCCCCGCGCCCGGCCCAGCGTCTGGACCGCCGGCGTCGACGCCGCTGCGCTGGCCGCCGCTCGACGGCCTGGTCGGCAAGTATCCGTCCGACAGCGGCCTGTTCGAGACCGGCCCGATCGCGTCGGACCTTAAGGCGCTGCTCGGCGACCGCCTGGCGGCGTTCAAGACCGACATGCAGGTGCAAAGCCCGCTGCAGCAGGAGGGGGGCGTGCTCTATGTCTCGGGCAACAAGGTGCACGAGGGCGGGCGTGAAATGGCCTACCTGCTGATCGACCCGGCCCAAGGGGCGCTAGAGGTCGGCCTGTGGACCGGCGGCGTGCTCAAGACCTACGCCAGCCCGGCCGGGGCGGCCATCGCCAGGCCCAAGGACATCCGCGCCCTGCTGAAGAACAGCGCCGGCTGATCCTGGCCGGTCGGTCTCCCGGTGGTCGCGGCGCGTCCCCCGACGGGAGGACGCGCCGGCCGGGGCCGCTCAGGCGGCCTGTTCGAGTTCGTCGGTGAGGATGGCGTCCAGCGAGATCAGGCTGATGATGCGCCCGTCCAGGATCATCACGCCGCGCACGAAGTCGCGGGTGTCCTCGCCGCCGACCTCGGGGGGCGGCTGCAGCTGGCCGTCGCCGGCCGCGAGGATGTCGCAGACCGCGTCGACCAGCAGGCCGATCATCCGCGCGCCGATCTGGGCCACCACGATGACCGAGGATTTGTCCGGCTCGGTGCGGGCCAGGCCCAGGCGTTCGCCCAGGTCGACCACGGGCAGCACCGCGCCGCGCAGGTTGATCATGCCGCGCACATAGTGCGGCGCGTGCGGCAGCGGCGTCGAGGCGGTCCAGCCGCGGATCTCGCGCACCGACATGATGTCGATGGCGAACTCCTGCTCGCCGATGCGGACCGAGATCAGTTGCGAGGCGTCGTCAAGGATCGAGGTCATGGCTCAGAACTCCTCCCAGCTTTCTTCCGCCAGAGCGGTCTGCAGCTTGCGCGCCGTGGCCGCGCCGTGGCCGCCGGCGTAGCCGCGCCGGGGCGAGGCCGGCGCCTGGGCCGGCCGGCTGGAAGCGGCCTTGGCGGGCGGCGCGGCGGCGCGCGGGCCGGCGGACGAGGCCACGCGGAAGCGGCCCATCATCCGGCTCAGCTCTTCGGCCTCGCGGGCCAGCGAGTGGCTGGCGGCGGTCGACTGCTCGACCATGGCCGCGTTCTGCTGGGTGACCTGGTCCATCTGGTTGACGGCGGTGTTGACCTCGTTGAGCCCGGTGGCCTGCTCGTGCGCCGAGGCGGCGATCTCGGAGACGACGCCGTTGATCTCGGCCACCTGGCCGACCAGCCGCTCCAGGGCCTGGCCGGTCTGGCCGACCAGGTCGACGCCGGCGCCCACCTGCTGGGTCGAGGTCGAGATCAGCGACTTGATCTCCTTGGCGGCCTCGGCCGAGCGCTGGGCCAGGGCCCGCACTTCCGAGGCGACCACCGCGAAGCCCTTGCCGGCGTCGCCGGCCCGCGCCGCTTCGACGCCCGCGTTCAGGGCCAGCAGGTTGGTCTGGAAGGCGATCTCGTCGAT
>Ga0209243_100106_pt1 | contig 46284 bp, 48 predicted proteins | sample UppTromiDAQMD024_FD_185836 | JGI IMG/M metagenome (GOLD analysis project Ga0209243, IMG submission 185836) | Upper troposphere microbial communities from Maryland, USA - DAQMD-024 (SPAdes) (version 2) | ecosystem: Environmental > Air > Outdoor Air > Unclassified | place: USA: Maryland, Virginia...
CCCCTCCCCCATTCGCATGGGGGAGGACGGGAAGGAGCGTCGCCCTCCGGCTCGGCCACCGCGCTCTTGCCGATCGACAGCAGGCGGCAGAGGCGGCCATAGGCGGTGCGGTCGCGCGGATAGACGATCAGTTCGCTTCCATCGCGAAACGCCAGCCGGCAGCCGACCAGCAGCTTCATCCCCCGCGTCTTGGCCTCGGCGTGGGCGCGGACGACGCCGGCCAGGGTGTTGCGGTCGGCGATCCCGAAGGCGGCGTGGCCCAGGGCCTTGGCCTGCATGACCAGTTCGGCCGGGTGCGAACCGCCCTCCAGGAAACTGAAGTTCGAGCGGGCGTCCAGCTCGGCGTAGGCCAGGGTCATGCGAACACCCCGTGCAGCCACCAGGTCGGCTCGCGCGGCGGCTCGCCCTCGGCCGGCGGCGCGTCCTCGCGGCCGTAGAGCCCTTCGCGGAACAGCCAGTAGCGGCGGCCGTCCTGGTCCTCGACGCGGTAATAGTCGCGGGTGCGCGGGGCGCGTTCGGGCCGCGCGGCCGGCCGCCACCACTCGGCCGACAGCCGTTCGGGCCCCTCGGCCCGGGCCACCTTGCGGGCGACCCGCCGCCAGACGAACTGGGCCGGCAAGCCGTCTGGCAGCTCGGCCATGGTCTGGACCGGCTCGGGCGGGTCGAACAGCATCAGGGGCCGCGCCGGGTCGTCGTCCGCGACCGAGACCGCCGCCGCCTCGGGCGAGGCCCTGATCCAGCGTTCGCTGCGTTCGGGCGTCCAGCTCTCGGCCAGGACCGGCTGGCGCACCGCGTCCTCGCCGAGCTTGGCCTGCAGGCGGTCGATCAGGGCGGCCAGGGCGTCGGCGGCGACGACGGCGCGTTCGCCGGTCATCTCGCCCTGCCGCGCGGCCAGCGGCTCGGCGCGGTCGGCGCTGAGCATCAAGGCGTCGGCCCCGAAGCCGAGATCGAGATGCTCCAGCCCCTTCTCGCGCAGCAGCCGCGTCAGGTGGGCCGGCCGGGCGGCCGGGGCGGAAAGGCCCGCCGACAGGCCGACGGCGCGACCGTCGACGCGGAAGGCGGTCAGGGTCAGCCGCCGCGCGCCCTGGCCGTCGCGGTCGAGCTGGCGAGCCAGCTCGCGGGCGAGGTCGTCCAGGCGATGGTCGACGCCGGCCGTGTCGAGCAGCGGCTCGGCGAACACCATCCAGGCGCGATAGACTGGCGGCGGGCGCACCGGGTCCACCGCCTCGCCGGCCGCGCCCAGGGCCTGGTCCAGGCGCTCGACCACCGCCAGGCCTGCCTCGCCGCGAAACCGCCGGGCGAGGCCGGCGCGCGGCAGGGCGTAGAGGTCGCCGATCCGGCGCAGGCCGAAGCGGCCGAGCAGGGTCACGGCGGCGGGCTGCAGGCGCAGGGCGGCGACCGGCAGGTCGGCCAGGGCCTCGCGCGTCGCACCCGGCGGCGCGATCGCCTCGGGCCCGGGGGCGAAGCGGGCCAGGGCCCAGGCCGCGCCCAGGGTGTCGGCCATGGCCACGCGGGCGGGGACGCCCGCCGCCGCCAGGCGCGCGCGCATCTCGGCCAGCAGGGCCGCCTCGCCGCCGAACAGGTGCGCCCCGCCGGTCATGTCGAGGAACAGGCCCTCCTGGCCGGGGAACAGGGCGCAGGTGGCCACGGTGGGGGCGTAGCGTTCGGCCCACAGGGCCAGGCGGCGCAGGGCGTCGCGGTCCTGGTCCGGCCGGGCCGGCAGGCCGATCAGGTCGGGAACCATGGCGCGGGCGTCGGCGTGGGCCTGACCCATGCGCAGGCCGAGCGCCCGCGCGGCCGGATTGAGCGCGGTCAGCACCTGCCTTTGGCCCTCGCGGCCGATCAGGGCGAAGGGCTGGCCTTCAGGCGGCGCGGCGGCGGGTTCGGCGCGCCGGAACGCCGTCACCGGCCAGTCCGGCAGCCACACGGAAACGACCCGTTTCATCGTCCTTTTCCAGGGTCCAGGCGCCGGGCGGTCCGTCGCGCCGGCGGGTCAGTTCGGCCGTCAGGCGCGGCGCGCCCGGGGCCTGAGGGTCGAAGGGATGGGCGGCGGACGGAAGGCTGGCGATCCGCCAGCGCCGCCGGGCCGCGCTGAGATCGCCCCCTGGCTGGGCGCGCAGCAGAACGGCCAGGGCCCCGCCGGCGCGGGCGGCGAAGTCGATGCGCCGGGTGGCGACGAAGGACGGGGCCAGGGCGGCCCCGATCGCCCCGGCCACGGCGCCGGACTTCAAGGCCTCCTCCAGCGCCCACAGGGCCTGGGCCTCCTTGTCGGCCGCGATCCAGATCAGGCGCGAGGCCGCCGCCCCGCCGGCCTGGACCAGGCCTCGCGCGAACGGGCGGCCCCGTTCCCGCCGCCAGGCGGCCGGCGCGACGAAGGCCAGCGGCCGACCGTCGTCGACAGCCAGCCGGTCCAGGGCGAAACCCAGGGCCGCGGCCAGGTCGGCCGGGGCCGCCGCCGCCACCTCCTCCAGCGGACAGACGTCCGCCGGGAAGATTTCGGCCTGGCCGAGGGGCAGCGGTTGCGGGGGCGTTCGGGTCATGCTCGGGAGCTTCTTATGTTCCCATTTTGTTCCACCCTTGACGCCAGGAGTCAAGTTTCACGGAGCGTTTGACAATCGGCCGCCCCCGGTGATCGTTGTTCACGCAAGCAAGATCGGGAGGATCGCCGTGGCGCGTTCCAATGTGCTGGAAGTCACCCCCCTCACCTCGGCCATCGGGGCGCTGCTCAGCGGGATCAACCTCGCCGACGACCTGTCGGACGACCTGATCGGCGACATCCGCCAGGCGCTGCTCAAGCACCAGGTGATCTTCTTCGAGAACCAGGACCTGTCGCCCAAGGCCCAGAGCGCCTTCGCCGCGCGGTTCGGCGACCTGCACGTCCACCCGCTCTACGGCAAGGTCGAGGGCAATCCCGAGATCATGGTCATCGACAACCACGTCGACAATCCGACCGACAACAACTTCTGGCACACCGACGTCACCTTCATCGAGACGCCGCCAATGGGGGCGGTGCTGCACGCGCGCCAGCTGCCGCCGGTGGGCGGCGACACCATGTGGTCGAGCATGACCGCCGCCTACAAGGCGCTGTCGCGGCCGATGCAGACCTTCCTCGAAGGCCTGGAGGCGGTGCACGACTTCGCCTACGCCTTCACGCCGCAGGGCCTGGCCGGGTCGCAGGCCGGGGCCGAGCAATACGAGAAGGCCCGCCGCGAGCACCCGCCGGTGCTCCATCCGGTGATCCGCACCCACCCCGAGACCGGCGAGCCGGCCCTGTTCGTCAATTCGGTGTTCACCAGCCGCATCAAGGGCCTGCGCGGCGAGGAGAGCCGGGCGCTGATGGCCTTCCTCAACGCCCATGTGCAAAAGCCGGAGTTCGTCGTGCGCTGGCGCTGGACGCCGGGCGCGGTGGCGTTCTGGGACAACCGCTGCACCCAGCACCGGGCGGTCGACGACTTCCTGCCGCACCGGCGGGTGATGCACCGCGCCACCATCCTCGGGGACAAGCCGGCGTTCCGCGCCGCCGCCTGAACGGCTGCGACGCGGCGACCGCTCAACGAACGATGGTCTTAATCCGGCCGCAAGCGCACAATGGGCCATCAAGCCCTGGTCATGGGAGAGCCCCATGCGTGCGAGCCTGCCGGCTGTCGCGGCTGTCGCCGCCGCCGCCGTCCTGCTTCATCCCGCCGCCGCCCGCGCGGCCGTCAGCGTCCTCGGCGGCGGCCTGGCCCACGTCTGCTCGACCGCCGCCCTGGCGGGCCAGGCCGACGCCCACGCCCTGGAGGCCTGCACCGACGCCATCGAGGGCGAGCCCCTCGACCCGCACGCCCTGGCCGGCACCTATGTCAATCGCGGCGTGATCCAGCTGCGCCGCCGCGACTTCGACGCCGCGCGCCGGGATTTCGACATCGCCGTCCGCATCGAGCCGACCCTGGGCGAGGCCTATGTCAATCGCGGCGCGGCCCTGATCGGTCAGCGCCGCTACGCCGCCGGCATCGTCGAGATCGACCGGGGCCTGGCCCTCGGCCCCGAGGAGCCGGAAAAGGCCTATTTCAACCGCGCCCTGGCCCACGAGGGCCTGGACGACGAGAAGAGCGCCTATTTCGACTACCGCAAGGCGGTGGAGCTGAAGCCCGACTGGCCCGCGCCGCAGCAGGAGCTGCTGCGCTTCACGGTGACGCGGCCGAACGGGTGACGCCATGCCCTGCGGGGAATGAGCGGCGGCGGACTATTTCGCCAGGCCGATGGCCCTCAGCCGCTCGGCCAGGAAATCGCCGGCGGTGATGTCGGGATATCTCGCCCCCTCCCCGACGCAGGACGGCAGGCAGTTCAACGGCGTCGCCGAGCTGGGGTGCATGAAGAACGGCATCGAATAGCGGCTGACGTTCGGCCCTTCGGGATTGACCACGCGGTGGGTGGTCGACGGGATCACGCCGTTGGTCAGGCGCTGCAGCATGTCGCCGGAATCGACGATCAGGTTCGAGGGGTCGGTCTCGACCGGCAGCCAGGTCCCGTCGCGGTCGAGCAGTTGCAGCCCCGCCCCCTTGGCGGCGACCAGGATGGTGATGAAGTTGATGTCCTCGTGCGCGGCCGAACGCACCGCGCCGGGCGCGGCGTCGTCCGGCACCGGCGGATAGTGCAGCACGCGCAGGATCGAGGTCCCATGGCGGACCAGCGGGTCGAAATAGGCCTCGTCCAGATCCAGCTTGGGCGCCAGGGCCCGCAGCAGCTGGCGGCCGGTCTCGTCCAGCCCCTCGAACAGCGACAGAAAGGTCTGGCGGAAGCCGGCGACGCCCGCGGGCCAGACGTTGGGCGGAAAATCCTCGTCCAGAACCACGCCCTCGGGGACCTCGCGGCCGATCTGCCAGAACTCCTTGAGGTCCGGCAGGGCGTGGTCCTTGGCGTGCTCGGTCCCGAACGGCGTGTAGCCGCGAAGGCCGGCGGCGTGGCGGCGCTTTTCGGCCTCGTCCAGGGCGAACACCCGCTCGGCCATGCCGTAGGCCGCGTCGAGCAGGGCGACGGGAACGTCGTGGTCCTTGAGGATGACGAAGCCGTAGTCCTGCAGCCCCGCCATCAGGGCGTCGGAGAAAGCCCCGCGCGCGGCGGCGTCGCCCTGGGTGAAGGCCTTGAGGCTGAGTTCGGGAACGTGGCGGGTCATGGCGCTTCCATAGCTCGGCCGGCGGCGGCGAGGGACGCCAGGCGCGCCTCGACCTCGGCCCGCGTCGGCAGGGACGGCTGGGCGCCGGCGCGGGTGGCGGCCACGGCTCCGGCGGCGCAGGCGAAGGCCAGGGCGTCGGCCGGCGGCTGCTTCTCCAGCAGGGCGACGGTCAGGGCGGCGACGAAGGCGTCGCCCGCCCCCGTGGTGTCGACGGCGGCGACCGGCGGCGGGGCGGCCTGGGCCACCACCTCGCCGGCGCGGAACAGGCGCGCGCCCTTGCCGCCCAGGGTGACCGCCACCAGGCCGGCGGCGCGGTGCAACGGCGCGCCGTAGAAGGCGGCCTCGGTCTCGTTGACGACGATCAGGTCGGCGCGGTCGAACAGAGCCTGGGGAACCTCGGCGGCGGGGGCCAGGTTCAGGCAGACGAAGCCGTCCGCCATCTCCACCGCCCGCGCCACCGTCTGCACCGGCAGTTCGAGCTGGCAGATCAAAGCCCCTTGCGGCGGCGCGGCCAGCCGGTCCGGCGTCAGGGCGGCGTTGGCGCCGGGCGCGACGACGATCTGGTTCTCGCCTCCCGCCGCGACGGCGATCAGGGCGACGCCGGTGGCGGCGGTCTCGTCGACCGCGCAGGCCGACAGGTCGACGCCCTCGGCCCGCAACAGGGCCAGGGCCTCGTCGGCCAGGCCGTCGCGCCCGACGCGGCCGACCATGCGCACCGCCGCGCCCAGCCGCCGCGCCGCCAGGGCCTGGTTGGCGCCCTTGCCGCCCGGATGGCGGCCCAATGTCGCCCCGGTGACGGTCTCGCCGGGGGCCGGCAGGCTCGCCGCCGTCGCCGTCATGTCGAGATTGATCGAGCCGACGACGGTGATCGCGGGACCGCTCACAGCCGCGCCAACCTTTCGGTCAGGAGGTCGAACACGCCCTGGGCGTCGACCGCGCTCACCCACAGAGCGTTGGCCTCGTCCGGCGACTTCAGGCGGAACTCGACGGCGGTGTGGCCGAGCGTCAGGGGCGAGGCGGTCTCGACCGACAGGCGGCAGGGCCGGGTGGTGAACAGCTGCGGCGCCAGCAGATAGGCGATGGTGCAGGGATCGTGCAGCGGGCTGCCCGTCCCGCCGACCAGTTCGCGCTCGACGCGGTTGGCGAACACCAGCAACTCGGCCGCGGCCTTGGCGGCGGCGTTGGGGATGGCGGCGATGGCGGCCAGGCGGTCGTCGGTGGCGCGCACCTGATGGGTGGCGTCGAGCCCCAGCACCACCACGTCGCGGCAGGCCTCGAACACCACCTGGGCGGCGTGCGGGTCGGCGTAGATGTTGTATTCGGCCGAGGCGGTGATGTTGCCGCCCTCGCTGCGCGCGCCGCCCATCGCCACCACCTGGCCGAGATGCGAGGCCAAGCGCGGCTCCAGCGCCAGGGCCGCGGCCAGGTTGGTCATCGGACCGGTGACGGCCAGGGCGACGCTCCCCGCCGGCCGGCTCATCACCGCCTGGACCAGGAAGTCGACCGCATGGCCGGCGGCGGCCGGGGCGGCCGGCTCGAACACCGCCATGTCGCCCAGGCCCGAGGCGCCGTGGAACGCGTCGGCCTCGACGGGGCGGCGCACCAGCGGCCTTTGGCAACCGGCGTAGACCGGCACGTCCTCGCGGCCGGCGATCTGGCGCAGGATGCGGGCGTTGCGGGCCGTCAGCTCGGCGTTGACGTTGCCGGCCACCGTGGTGATCCCGATCAGGTCGAAGACGTCGGGGGCGGCGAAGGCGAGGAACAGGGCGACGGCGTCGTCGACGCCGGGATCGCAATCGATGATGAGGGGGGTTCTGGACACCCCCCATAGTGAAAGATCACCCCCCGGCGCCGCAAGGGGCGCCGCTTGACCGCGAGGCGCGGGTCGGGCGCCTTATGGGCCGGAGCGGAATCGCGGAGAGCCCGATCGTGACCTTGAAAGCCCTGGCCCTGACGGCCGTCCTCGCCTTCGCCGCCGCGGGCGCCGCGCCGGCGTCGTCCCAGGCGCAAAGCCTCGTCCTCAAGGGACCGGACGGCCAGAGCAAGACGATCGGCGCCGCCGAGCTGAAGGCCATGCGCCGCACCACGGTCAAGGCCGGGTTCGGCGACCGCAAGACCTATGAGGGCGTCTCGCTGACCGACCTGCTGGCCGAGGTCGGCGCCCCGTCCGAGGTGCGGCTGCACGGCCCCGCCCTACGCCAGGTGGTGACGGTCAAGGGAACCGACGGCTTCTGGATTCCCCTGTCGATCGCCGAGACCTCGGCTGGCTTTCGCGGAACGCCGACCATCCTGGCCGACACCGTCGACGGCGCGCCGCTGGCCAAGGAGGAGGCCCCGTTCCGCCTGATCGTCGGCGGCGACCTCAAGGCCGCGCGCTCGGTGCGCATGGTCGCCGAGATCGCCGTGCGCAAGCTGGACTGATCCCCCGCCTTCGCCGGATCGTCATACGCGCCGTCTAAAGCCGGCCCGAACCCTCGGGAGGCCTTCATGCGGACCTGGCTCATCGCCCTCGGCGCGACCCTGCTTTCCAGCGCCGCCTGCGCCGCGCCGGGCTGCGACCTGCGCGCGCCGGACGCCCGCGCCGCCGGCCCGGGCTGCGCGCGGGCCTGGATGGACGCCAACCTGCGCCTCAACGACATCCTGACCGTCGGCACCCACAACAGCTACAAGACCCGCATCCCCGAGACCGAGTTCGCCCGCCTCCGGGCCGTGGCCGGGGACGAGGTCAAGGGCCTGGAGTACGGCCATCCCCCGCTGACCGAGCAGCTCGACGACGGCGCCCGCCAGCTGGAGCTCGACGTCTATTACGACCCGCAGGGCGGCCGCTACGCCGCCCCGCTCGGCCCCCGCCTGCTGGGCGGCGTCCCGCCCGAAGGCTACGCCGGGGCGATGGCGCGGCCGGGGTTCAAGGTCATGCACATGCAGGACGTCGACTTCCGCAGCCGCTGCGCGACCTTCGTCGCCTGCCTGGGCGAGATCCGCGCCTGGTCGAAGGCCCATCCGGACCATGCGCCGATCCTGATCATGATGAACGCCAAGGACGGTCCCTCGTCGGTTCCGGGCGGGACCGCCGCCCTGCCCTTCGACACCCGCGCCTTCGACGCCCTCGACGCCGAGATCGCCCAGGTGTTCGCCCCGAACGAGATGGTCACGCCCGACCAGGTGCGCGGCGCCCGCGCCGCCCTGCGCGAGGCGGTCGCGGCCGACGGCTGGCCCACCCTGGGCGCGGCGCGGGGCAAGGTGCTGTTCGCCCTCGACGAGGGGCCGGCCAAGACCGACGCCTACCGGGGCGGCCGCAGGACGCTGGAAGGCCGGCTGGTCTTCGTCAACGCCGACCCGTCGGCCGCCGACGCCGCCTACGCCACCCTGAACGATCCCGTGGCCGACGCCGCCGCGATCCGGGCGGCGGTCCTGGCCGGCATGGTGGTGCGCACCCGCGCCGACGCCGACACGGTCGAGGCGCGGGCCGGCGACGGCCGCCGCCGCGACGCAGCCCTGGCCTCGGGCGCGCAGTACGTCTCGACCGACTACCGCCGGCCGGACCCGGCGTTCGGCCCGTATCAGGCGCGGCTGCCCGGCGGGGCGACGGTCGTGTGCAATCCCGTGCGCCGCCCGGAACGCTGCGCCGGCCTGCCGGTCGCGCCCTGACGCCCGCCGCCGCCGGGAGCGATCCCTGAACGGCGATCAGTTAGGCGTGGACATCCCGCGCCGTTCGGCCAAGATGCCCATGACGCCGCATGCATCACAAAAAACGCGGCGCGCATGGGAAGAAGCACATGGCGGACTACAAGGTCGCGATCCTGGGCGCGGGCTTCGGCGGGCTGGGCATGGCCGCCAGGCTCAAGGAGCGGGGCGAGGACAGCTTCGTCATCCTGGAGAAGGCCGACCGCATCGGCGGCACCTGGCGCGACAACACCTATCCCGGCTCGGGCTGCGACGTGCCCAGCCACCTCTATTCCTATTCGTTCGAGACCAATCCCGGCTGGACGCGGAAATACTCCCTCCAGCCCGAGATCCAGGCCTACATGGAGCGCGTGGCCGGCAAGCGAGGCCTTGGCCCGCACATCCGCTTCCACGCCGAGGTCGAGAGCGCCCGCTGGGACGACGCCGACGGCCTTTGGCGCATCGCCCTGGCCGGCGGCGAGACCCTGACCGCCGAGAACTTCGTCGCCGCCTGGGGACAGCTCAACCGCCCAGCCTGGCCGACGATCGAGGGCGCGGGCGATTTCGGCGGGCCCAGCTTCCACTCCGCCCGCTGGGACCACTCGGTCGACCTCGCCGGCAAGCGCGTGGCGGTGATCGGCTGCGGCGCCAGCGCCCTGCAGTTCATCCCGCGCATCGCGCCTGAGGTCGGGACGCTGACGGTGTTCCAGCGCACGCCCAACTGGGTCGTGCCGCGCGGCGACCGCGGCTACCACCCGCTGGAGCGGCTGTTGTTCAAGGTCGCGCCCTGGGTCCTGGGCGGCAGCCGGGCGTTCAAATACTGGATCAAGGAGTACGGCTGGAAGGCCTTCGAGCCGGGCAGCAAGATGAGCGAGAAGTTCCGCCAGGGGGCCCTCGCCTATCTGGAGGCCCACGTGAAGGACCCGGTCCTGCGGGCCAAGCTGACTCCGGACTATCCGATCGGCTGCAAGCGCATCCTGGTGGCCGACGACTTCTACCAGGCCCTGGTGCGGCCCAATGTCGAGGTGGTCGCCGACCCCATCGCCCACATCGAGGCGGACGCCGTGGTCACGGCCGACGGGACGCGGCGCGAGGCCGACGTGCTGATCTACGCCACCGGCTTCGAGACCAACTCGTTCATGGGCGTCCACGAGGTGACCGGCCGCAACGGCCTGACGCTGAGCGAGGCCTGGGCCGACGGGGCGCACGCCTATCTGGGCGTGACGGTGGCGGGCTTCCCCAACTTCTTCATGCTGTACGGGCCCAACACCAATCTCGGCCACAACTCGATCATCTTCATGCTGGAGCGGCAGATCGACTACGTCCTGCAGGCCATGGCCCTGGTGAAGGCCAAGGGCGCTCGGGCGCTGGACGTGCGGGCCGACGCCATGGCCCGCTTCAACGAGGAGCTCCAACGCGACCTCAAGGGCACCGCCTTCGCCGCCGGCTGCGCCAGTTGGTACAAGACCGCCGACGGGCGGATCACCAACAACTGGTCGGGCCCGACCACGGCCTATCGCCGCGCCACCGCGCGGGTGAACCTGGACGACTACGCCCTCATCCCGCTTTGAGCTTTTGGACCGACCACGTTTCGGGGGAACGAAGATGAACGCTATGCTGACGCCGGTCCTGGCCCTGATCGGCTGGTCGCTGGTGATGTGGGTGTGGATGTACGCCACCCGCCTGCCGGCGATGAGCAAGGCCGGAATCTCGCCGCAGGACGCCCGCTTTCCGGGCTCGCTGGACAAGCTGCCGGACGGGACGCGCCAGGCGGCCGACAACTACAACCACCTGATGGAGCAGCCGACGATCTTCTACGCGTTGGTGTTCTATCTCTATCTGGCCGGCCGCGCCGACGACCTGAACGTCAAGCTGGCCTGGGCCTATGTCGTCCTGCGCGTGGTCCACAGCCTGGTGCAGGCGACGGTGAACCGGGTGACGGTGCGGTTCGCGGTGTTCTCGCTGGGCACCCTGACCTTGGCCGCCATGGTCGTGCGCGAGGTCCTGACGCTGCTGGCCGCGCGCTAGGAGAGAAGCCAGCGGCGCGCCCGCGGGGACGCGCCGCCTCATTTCCGGTTCGCGGCGGGCTCAGTCCGCCGCGGCGTGGGCGCCGCCGCCGCTCATCGCCTTGCGGGTCAACCAGATCAGCGGGATCATCGCCACGATCAGCCAGGCCGACACCCGGAAGAAGTCGACCGAGGCCAGCAGGTAGGCCTGGTTGACGAACTGGTTGGTCACCGCCCCCGCCGCCTGCGGCAGGCTGAGGCCGGCCGCGTGCAGCTTGCCGATCGCCGCCAGCCAGGCCGGGTCGGTCGAGGCCACGGTCTCCGACAGCCGGGTCTGGTGCAGCGCCTCGCTGCGGTCCCACACCGTGGTGGCGATCGAGGCCGCGAAGCTGCCGGCGGTGATGCGGGCGAAGTTGGTCAGGCCCGAGGCCGCCGGCACCTGGTGCTGGGGCACGCCGTTCAGGCACAGCGTCACCATCGAGATGAAGAAGGTGCTCATCGCCACGCCCTGCACCAGCATCGGCATGACGAAGGCGCGGAAGTCGGCGTCGGGCGTGTAGCCCGAGCGCATGAAGAACGACAGGGCGAAGGCCAGCAGGGCCACCGTCGCCGCCCAGCGGGCGTCGATCCTGTTCATGATCCGCGCCGCGAACGGCGTCAGGAACACCGCCACCACGCCGCTGGGCGCGGCCACCAGTCCGGCCCAGGTGGCGATGTAGCCCATGCGGGTCTGCAGCCACAGCGGCAGCAGGAGGTTGTTGCCGAAGAACACCGCGTAACCGACGCAGAAGGCCAGGGTGGCCAGGACGAAGTTCGGCGACTTGAACAGCGACAGGTCGACGATCGGGTGCTTCTCGTGCAGCTCCCAGATCACCCAGGCCACGAAGCCGACGGCGGCGATGATCGCCTCGACCACGATGGCCGGCGAGGAGAACCAGTCGACGTCCTTGCCGGTGTCGAGCATGACCTGCAGCGCCCCGACCCAGACCAGCAGCAGCATGAAGCCGGTGCGGTCGATCGGCAGCTTGCGGGTCGGCGTCTCGCGCGAGGCCAGGCCGCGCCAGCACAGGAAGGCGCACAGCGCCCCGACCGGCAGGTTGATCAGGAAGATCCACGGCCAGGAATAGTTGTCGGATATGTAGCCGCCCAGGATCGGGCCGCAGATCGGCGCGACCAGGGTGGTCATCGACCATATGGCCAGGGCCGTGCCGCGCTTGTGCGGCGGGAAGATCATGATCAGCAGCGCCTGCGAGCCGGGGATCATCGGCCCCGACACCGCGCCCTGCAGGATGCGGAAGGCGATCAGCGACGGCAGGTTCCACGAGATGCCGCACAGGAACGAGGCGATGGTGAACAGGATCACCGAACCGACGAAGGTCTTGACCACCCCGTAGCGGCCCATCAGCCAGCCGGTCAGCGGCACGGACACGCCGTTGGCCACGGCGAAGGAGGTGATGACCCAGGTGCCCTGGCTGGTGCTGACCCCCAGGTTGCCCGAGATGGTCGGCAGCGAGACGTTGGCGATGGTGCCGTCGAGCACCTGCATGAAGGTGCCGAGCGCCAGGGCGATCGAGGTGATCGCCAGGGCGGAGCCGGTCAGCGGCGGCGGCCCGGCCTGCGCGGCCGGAGCGGGATCGGATGAGGCGTCGCGGGCGGCCATGACGGCGCTCCTAAGCTTGTGCGACATGAAACCCGGACCCGCCCCGGTCCGCCAGGACGGCGGCGCGGGTCCGAACCGAAAAGCCCCGGCCGAACTTGGCCGGGGCGCTGATCAACCCGCCTTGGCGACGTCGATGCTCGCCTTCATGGACAGGCCGACCCGCAGCGGGTGCTGCTGCAGCTCCTTGGGGTCGAGTTGGATCCGCACCGGCAGGCGCTGCACGACCTTGATCCAGTTGCCCGAGGCGTTCTGGGCCGGGATCAGCGAGAACGCCGAACCGGTGCCGCCCGACAGGCCCTTGACCACGCCGTGGAACTTGACGCCGCCGCCATAGAGGTCGGAGGTCAGGGTCACGGACTGGCCGATGGCCACCTTCTTCAGCTGAACTTCCTTGAAGTTGGCGTCGACATAGGCGTCGCTGGTCGGGACGACGGCCATCAGCGGCGCGCCGACCTGGACCTGCTGGCCGACCTGCACCGACTTCTTCGACACCACCCCGTCGATCGGGGCGCGGATCACCGTGCGCGACAGCGCCAGCTGGGCCGCGTCCAGCCGGGCGCGGGCGGCGGCGACCTCGGGGTTCTGCTCGGCCGGGGTCCCGGCGATCAGCACGGTGTTGACCTCGCGCGAGCCGACGGCGGCGCCGCGGTTGGCGACGGCCTGGACCTTGGCGGCGCGGGCGGCGGTCAGCGCGGCCTGGGCGGTCGAAAAGCGGTTCTGGGCCGTGGTCAGTTCGTCGCCGGACACCGCGCCCGAGGCGGCCAGGTTCTGGCGGCGGGTCAGGTCGGTGCGGGCGCGCTCCAGGTCGGCCTGGGCGGCGACGATGTTGGCGTCGGCCCGGGCGATGTCGGCGTCACGCGCCTCGACCTGGCCGGCCAGGGCCGAGTCGCTGGCGAAGTAGCCCTTCACCCGCCGTTCGGCCCGGCCCAGGTCGGCCTGGGCCTCGGCCACGGCGATCCTGGCGTCGGAATCGTCGAGCACGACCAGCGGCTGGCCCGCCTTCACCGTCTGGGTCTCGGCGACCAGCACCTTGGCGACCGGGCCGCCGACCAGCGGCGTCACCTGGGCGGTGTCGGCGCCGACATAGGCGTTGTCGGTCGAGACGTAGTGCGAGGCGACCAGCAGCCAATAGAGGCCATAGACCACGACGCCGGCGGCGACGCCGCCGCCCAGCAGGGTGAGCAGCCGGTTGCGGCGGGCTTTGGGATCGGACGCGGCGCCGGTCTGGGCGGCGGCGGCGAGGGTGGGAGCGGAGTCGGCCATGGGGGAGGTCCTGAAGGCGCGTATTGCGAGATGTGGGGAGCGGGGCGCGGCTGGGAAGCGCGCCTTACGAACTGGTGAAGCCGCCGCCCAGGGCGCGGACGAGGGCGACGTCGAGGGCGAAGGCCCGGCTTTCGAGGTCGGCGACAGCGCGCCGCTGGGCCAGCAGGGTCAGCTCGGCGAGCAGCACCGACTGGTAGTTGGCCAGGCCGCCCTCGTAGCGAAGCTTGGCGATGCGGTAGGCGTCCTCGTCGGCGGCCAGGGCGGCGCGGGATTCCGACAGGCGCTTGCTGAGCGCGCGCTCGCTGGCCGTGACGTCGGCGACGTTGCGCAGCGCCTCGGTCACCGTCGCGTCATAGGCGGCGACGGCGGCGTCGCGGTCGGCCTGGGTTCCGCGCAGGTCGGCGCGCAGGCGGCCGCCCTCGAAGATCGGCAGGCTGAGCGCCGGCCCGATGCTGCCGATGTCCGAGCCGCTCTCGAACAGCTTGTTCAGAAACAGCGACTGGGCTCCGACGAAGCCGGCGAGGTTGATGTTGGGATAGAAGGCCGCCTTGGCCTGGCGGATGCGGCTGTCGGCCGCCTGGGCCCGCCAGCGGGCGGCGGTGACGTCGGGCCGGCGGCCGATCAGGTCGGCGGCGAGGTTGGCCGGCAGGCCGAACGGCTTCAGGGTCGATGCGCCCGGGCGGGCGATGGCGAGGCCCCGGTCGGGCCCGGCGCCCAGCAGGGCGGCGATCTGGTTACGGGTCTGGGCGATCGCCTCGTCCAGGGCGGCGAGGTCGGCGCGGGCGGCCGGCGGGCCGGCCTCGGCCTGCTTCAGCTCGGCCTGGGTGTCGAGCCCGTTGGTCACCCGCCGCTGCACCAGGCCTTGCGTCTCCTCGCGCACGCGCACCGCCTGCTCGGCGACGTCGCGCTCGGCGTAGAGGCGGGCGAGGTCGGCGTAGGTCGAGGCCACCGCCGTCGACAGCATCAGCCGCGCCGCGGCGGCGTCGGCCTTGGCGGCCTGGATCTCGGAAGTGGCGGCGGCGACGGCGGCGCGGTTCTTGCCCCAGAAGTCCAGCTCCCAGGAGAAGTCCAGCGTCAGCTTGCCGTAATCGTTGTAGCCCTGCGGCACGAACTGCGCCGGGATGCCCAGGTTGTAGCTCTGCTTCATCTGCTGGACGCCGCCGTTCAGCGACACCGAAGGCAGGTCGGCGGCCTTGGTCTGGGCCGCGGCGGCGACCGCCTTGCGCACCCGGGCTTCCGCCTGGGCCAGGGTGGGCGAGCCGGTCAGCGCCTCGCCGACCAGGCCGTCGAGCTGGGCGTCGCCATAGGCCTTCCACCAGGAATCGCCCGGCCATTCGGCGGCCGGGGCGGCGAAGGACTGCGTCGAAGCATAGGCCTGGGGCGCCTTGGCCTGCCGCGCCGGCGTCGGCGCAGGCAGGCTGGCGCAAGCGGCCAGCGCCGAAGCGCCGGCCGCCGCGAACAAGACCACGAGCCGGGACCTGCGGCCGCCGCGGCTGGGGGGAGGAGATGCGGCGTCGAGATCGGACATGAGCGGCTCGTGGTCTTGAATTGACCGTACTGTACGGTCATATTTCGGCCATATGGATGCCGATCCCTGGAGCGTCAAGACGACCGTACGGTACGGTCAGAAAAATTTCACATGCTGGACATCGCCAACAAACCCAAACTCGACCGCGACACCCGCCGCGAAGCCATTCTGGACGTCGCCCGCGACGTCTTCCTGGAGGAAGGCTACGCCAGCGCCTCGATGTCGACGATCGCCGCCCGCCTGGGCGGCTCGAAAGGCACGCTCTACAACTACTTCAAGAACAAGGAGGAGTTGTTCGCCGCCTATGTGGTCAGGCACTGCGCCTGGCAGTCGGAGGCGATGTTCGCGATGCTGGCCGAGGACGAGGACGTCCACCGGGCGCTGACCGAGCTCGGCCGCACCTATCTGTCCATCGTGCTGTCCGACTTCAGCCTGCGCAATTTCCGGGTGATCGTCGCCGAGGCGCAGCGTTCGCCCGCCATCGGCCGCGCCTTCTACGAGAGCGGCCCCCAGCGCGGCTCGCGCCTGCTGGCCGACTTCCTGGAGCAGGCCGCGGCCAAGGGACAGCTACGCGTCCCCGACCCGCTGCGCGCCGCCCATCAGTTCATCGGCCTGTGCCAGAACCGCCTGATGAAGGCGCGGCTCTGCAACTTCATGCCCGAGCCGACGCCCGAGGAGATCGACGTCGAGGTGATCGCGGCCGTCGAGACCTTCCTCGCGGCCTTCGGCCCCCGCCCGGCCGCCGCTACTTCGGCCGCGTGACCCCGGTATAGACCACCCGCCAGACGCCGTTCCGCCGCGCCCATACGTCGGCGAAGCGGAAGACGACGTCGAAGCGCTTGCCGCCGTCGACCCCGGTGGCCCGCACCAGCCCGCCCATCACCGCGCCGTCGCGCCACGCCGTCTCGATCGGCTCGCGCACGACGAACGGGTCCAGCCTGTAGCCCGGCGTGGTGAAGTCGGCGATCAGCTGGGCCTTGGTCTCCACCTCGCCGGCGCTGTTGACCAGGCGGTAGTCGTCGGCCAGCAGCCGCTCCAGCTCGGCGCGGTCGCCGGCGACCTGGGCCCGGTCGTAGTCGCGCACCGCCCGCGCCAGGTCGGGCGGCACCGCGGCCTCGGCACCGCCCGCGACGGCGGCGGCCAGCGCGGCCGCCAGGGCCAGGGACAGGGCTACGTTGATCCTCGTCATGTCGTTTCTCCTTGGTTCGAGCCGCAGGTCCGGCCCCGTGTTCAGGCCGCGCGCGTGAAGGTCATGCGCCAGTTGGTCTCCCAGGTCCGGCCGCCGTCGGCCGAAAAGGCCTGCTCCCACCGCGGCGCGGCGGCGTCCGCGGTCGACCAGGCGAACCGCACCTTGATCGGGCGTCCCTCGAACAGGTCGTCGCCGAAGAACAGGCCGTTCCCGGCCTCGAAGCGGCCGAAGACCGGCGCGTCGAGCCGCCCCGCCCGCCCGTCGATCCAGTAGATCGCCCACCGACGCGCGCCCGGGTCGAACACCCGCATCGTCGCCGCCCGGTAACGGCCGGCCGGCAGGTCGATGACGTTGTCGTCGACATTGACCTGGCCGCCCATCAACGGAAGAGCCTCGCAGGTTCCGCCGAACCGCTCCCATTGCGTGTCGCCGGCCAGCCGGCGCTTCAGCCGTTCGTGGTCCACCCGCCACCGCCCCATGAGGAAGGCGAAATCGCCCGCCCCGCCAAGCCCTTCCGTCGCGGCGGCCTCGGCGGCGCTCGGAGCGCCCAGCGCCAGAGCCAGGCCGGCGGCGATCAGTTCGCGGCGGCCGGCGCCGCCCTCGATCTCGGACATCACAACGCCTCCTCGGTTTCCGGTCGCCGAGGTGTAGACCCCATAAGCTGACATCCGGCGTCAGGATTATCTGCTAGGGTCGGGCGATGCGATCGAGCCGGCTCCTGTCCATCCTGATCCTGCTGCAGACCCGGGGGCGGATGACCGCCCACGCCCTGGCGGCGACCTTCGAGGTGTCGGTCAGGACCATCTACCGCGACATCGACGCCCTTTCGGCCTCGGGCGTGCCGGTCTACGCCGACCGAGGCCCGAGCGGCGGCTTCCAGCTGCTCGACGGCTACCGCACCCGCCTGACCGGCATGACCCCCGGCGAGGCCGAGACCCTGTTCCTGGCCGGCCTGCCGGGCGCCGCCGCCGAACTGGGCCTGGCCGAAGCGATGTCGGCGGCGCGGCTGAAGCTGCTGGCCGCCCTGCCGGACGACCGCCGCCTGGGCGCCGAACGGATCGGCGCGCGCTTCCATCTCGACCCCGTCAACTGGTTCCGTGACGGCGACAGCGTCGGCCGCCTGCCCGAGATCGCCCGCGCCGTCTGGAACGAGCAGCGGCTCTTCGTGCGCTACGAGCGCTGGAGCGGCGAGGTCGAGCGGCTGCTCGAACCCCTCGGCCTCGTGCTCAAGGCCGGGGTCTGGTACCTGGTCGCCCAGGTCGACGGCGCTCCGCGCGCCTATCGCGCCTCGAACATCCTGGCCATGACGGTGCTCGACGAGCGGTTCGTCCGGCCCGCCGCGTTCGACCTCGCCGCCTTCTGGACGCGGTGGACGGCCCGCTACGAGGCCGACATCTACAAGGACGTCGCCCAGGTGCGGGCGACGGCGCGCGGGCTTTCCCGGCTGCGCGAGATCAACGCCGCCCTCGGCGCGGCGGCCCGCGCGGCCCCGCCGCCGGACGCCGGGGGCTGGTCGGTCCTGACCATTCCGATCGAGACCATCGACCAGGCCGCCCGCGACATCCTGCGGCTGGGCGGCGAGGTTGAGGCCCTGGCCCCGCCGGCGCTGCGAGCGCGCGTGCGCGAGCTGGCCCTGCGGCTGGCGGGCGGCCATGCGGGGGATCACGAAACCGTCGCCGACGGCGACTAGGCCCCGTCGTCCCGCCGCCCATTTTCGGCCGCGCCCGCCGCGCGGGGATGGAGCCGGGCTCCCGTCGCCTCTAGAAAGCCGCCATGACCGCCCTCCGCGCCGCCGCCATCGCCCTTGTCCTGCTGACCGCCCAGACCGGAAGCGCCCATGCCGACGACCAAACCCGCCTGGGCGCCGGCGACGCCGCCGCCATCGCCACGGCCAAGGCCTCGCCCCTGGTCCGACGCGAACAGGCGGCCGTGGCCGCCCTGGCCCAGGGCCTCGCCGATCCCCGCCTGCGCGCCGCCACGGTCGACGCGGTGTCGAACGAGGCGACCTGCATCGCCCATCGCGCAGGCCTGACCGCCGCCGGCAAGGCCGCCGTCGTCGCCGAACTGGAGCGTCAGGGCCTGATCGACGCCCACGAGGGGGCGCGCGTTCCCGGCGGGCTGGCCGCCGGGCTGTTCCCGCCGGTCGTGGACGACGGCGGCGCCTGCCCGCACCTGCCCCAGCCGTTCTACGCCGCGCCGGGCGGCGACGAGGGCGGCCACCACGGCTGGCCGGGCGGCCTGCCGGGCCACACCCTGTTCAACGCCCGCAGCGGGCTCGACCTCGCCGGCCGCTACGGCGACGAGCTGGCCCCGACGGGCGGGACCATCGACAAGGACCGCGTCGTCGCCGCCGCCCTGTGGCACGACTGGGCCAAGACCCTGGTGTTCCAATGGACCGCCGACGGCGGCGAGTTCGTCGAGCTGCGCCTGGGCGGCCGCGGCCAGACCGACGACGCCGGCCGTCCGGGCGACAGCCGCACCGGCGCGCACCATATCCTCAGCCTGACCGAGGCCATGAGCCGCGGCCTGTCGCCCGAGCAGGTGATCGTCCAGGCCAGCGCCCACGCCGCGCCGACCGGCGGCGGCGAGTACAAGCTGGTCAACTGGCTGCGGACGGCGGCGATCATCGCCCGCGTCGATCCGGTGGCGCGCGGCTATCTGCGCCGCGACGCCGCCGGGACCCTGAGGCTGGCGCTCCCCGGGGCCGCCGACACCGTCAGCGCCGACGGCGGCACGCCCTGGGCGCCGGAACGGCTGATCCATCACCTGTCGGACGGCAACTGGGCGTTCTCGGTCCCGGCGGCCCAGGCCGCCGACGCGGCGCTGAAGGCCGTCGCGGGCCGGTTCGGCTACGACCCTGGCGATCGCGCCCGCTACCGCACGCGGTTCCGCAACGTGGTCCTGGCCCGGCTGGGCGCCGACGCCATCCAGGCGCTGAACGTCAAGGGCGGCCCCGACGCGGTCGCCACGGCGATCCAGGCCCTGCGCGCCGAAGGGGCGATCTGAGCCCGCCCCCAATTCCCGCGCCAGCCGGCGCGCGAACGTCAAGCTTGTGTGTTAATGAGGCTTGGGGGCGCGAGACGGCCGGATGAAGGAGGCCTTGCGTTGGGAAAGTACGACCCGCTGCACCGCCACCTGCTGCGCCAGCAGACGGCCAGCTACGAAATGAGCTTCAGGGACGTCGAGCGGATCATCGGCGCCCTGCTCCCGCGCGGCGCCCAGCGCCCCGAATGGTGGGCCAACGAACAGGCGCCGGACCCCCGCCATGTCCAATGCCGCGCCTGGCTAGCGGCCGGCTTCCACGCCTTCCTGGTCAAGGGCGCCGAACGCATCCGCTTCGAGCGGCGGCAGGCCGCGCCCGCCGGCTGAGCCGCTGCGTCCGCAAGCCCGCGCAAGGTAGGGGGAGGCCGTCGCCGAGCGTCATTTAGGCATGACGCCGGCGCTTATCGTTCCCCTTCCCCGCCCCCCGATCCCTCTCGACGCCGACGGCGGGGCCTGATCCCGTGCGCGGCCTGTTGAGAACGGTCCACCGCTGGTGCGGCCTGGTCGTCGCCGCCCTGTTCCTGGTCCAGGCCGTCAGCGGCGTCCTGTGGGCCAACCAGGAACGGCTGGCCCCCGTCTTCCATCCGGAGCTGAGGCTCGCCGCCCCGGCCAGCCCCGCCTCGCTCGACCAGATGCTGGCGTCGATCCACGCCTGGAACCCCCGAGGAAAACTCGACCGGATCGCGCTTCCCGTCTACGGCCCCGGCGCGGCGGCCGTCCGCGTCGACCTGCCGGGCCAGGGAACCCAGGTCCTGCAGCTCGATCCCGGCGCCGGCCGCGTGCTGTCGTCGGGACCGCTCTGGGCCTATCCGGAACAGTTCGCCGAACGGCTGCACGGCTCGTTGTTCCTGGGCGAGACCGGCCGCTGGCTGCTGTTCGCCGAGGGGCTGGTCCTGATGCTGATGGCGGTCAGCGGGCTGATCGTCTGGTGGCCCGGCCTGGCCCGCCTGGGCCGGGCGCTGACCGTGCGCCCCAGGGGCCCCATCCGCCGGCTGGTGCGCGAGCTGCACCTCGCGCCCGGCGCCCTGGCGGCGGGCTTCCTGCTGGTCACCGGCCTGACCGGCGCGCTGATGGCCGCCGAGCCCCTGACCGCCGCCCTGGTGTCGCGCTTCGCGCCGGTCGGGGCCGACGTCCGCCCCGCCCTCGCCCCGGTCCCGCCAGGCGCCGCGCCGCGCACGGCCGAGCAGGCGCTGGACGCCCTGCGCGCGCGCTACCCTGTCGGCCGGCTGGTCAAGGTCCGCACCCTGGGCCCCGGCGACCGCATGGTGCTGGGGGTCTTCCTCGACCGCCGCCCGCTCAACCCCCGCGCCTACAGCATGGTCGGGTTGGACAGGATGACCGGCGAGCTGACGGTGTTCGTCGACGCCGCCCGCAACCCGCCCGGCGACGTCGCCATCGCCTGGCTGACGCCGGTGCACGAGGGCGCGATCTTCGGCCCGTTGCGCCCCGTGGCGGCGACGGCGCTCGGCCTGACCCTGATCCTGATGGTCGTGACCGGCCTGTCCAACTGGAGCCTCCGCCGACGGCTGACAGCCCGTCCGGCGCGATGACGGAACCTGCGATGTACAATCTGGTCGACCCGCGCGCCGACGCGACGCCGCTCGTGACGGTCGCGGCGGAGGACTACCCCCGCTGGCTCGACGCCGCGCCGGAGACTGCACGCCGGTGGCTGGCCAGGACTGGTTTCGTCGACCCCGTCCCCGGCGCCTTCGCCTTCCTGCCGGAAGACGCGGACGGCGGCCCGCGCGTGCTCGGCGTCCTCGACGGCGGCGGGACGCCCGGCTGGGCGACGGCGGCCCTGGCGGCGACCCTGCCGCCGGGCGTCTACGCCATGACCGAGGCATGGCCGCCCGCCGTCGCCACGCGGCTGGCCCTGGGCTGGGCGCTCGCCGCCTACCGCTTCGACCGATACCGCCCGGCCGGCTCGGTCCGGGCCGCCGCACAGCTGGTCTGGCCGTCCGGCGCCGACCGCGCCGAGGTCGAGCGGATCGCCGGCGCGACGTTCATGGCCCGCGACCTGATCAACACGCCGGCCGAGGACATGGGCCCGGCCGAGCTGGCCGCCGCCGCCCTGGCGCTCGCGGCCGAGACGGGCGGGGAAGGCCGCCTCGTCGTCGGCGACGAGCTGCTGGGCCAGGGCTATCCGATGATCCACGCCGTCGGCCGCGCCAGTCCTCGCGCGCCGCGCCTGATCGACCTGCGCTGGGGCGACCCCGCCGCGCCCCGGCTGACCCTGGTCGGCAAGGGCGTGTGCTTCGACACCGGCGGGCTGGACATCAAGTCCGAGGAGGCCATGCGGGGCATGAAGCGGGACATGGGCGGAGCCGCCGTCGTCCTCGCCCTGGCCCGCGCCCTGGTCGCGGCGGCGACGCCGGTGCGCCTGCGCGTGCTGATCCCGGCGGTGGACAACGCCGTGTCCGGCAACGCCATCCGACCGCTCGACGTGGTCCGCACCCGCTCGGGCCGCACGGTCGAGATCAGCGACACCGACGCCGAGGGACGGCTGATCCTCTGCGAGGCGATCAGCGAAGCCTTGGACGAGGCGCCCGACCTGCTGGTCGACTGCGCCACCCTGACCGGCGCCGCGCGGATGGCGCTGGGAACCGAGATCCAGGCCGTGTTCTGCGAGGACGACGGCCTGGCCGCCGGACTGGTCGCCGCCGGCGAGGCGGTCGACGACCCGTTATGGCGGCTGCCGCTCTGGCGGCCCTATCGCAAGCTGCTCGACAGCAAGGTCGCCGACCTCCAGAACATGGCCTCGACGCTGCTCGGCGGGGCGATCGCCGCCGCCGTGTTCCTGGCCGAGTTCGTTCCGGCCGGAACGCCCTGGATCCATCTGGACATCAACGCGGCCAACGCCGACGCCCGTCCGGGGCGGCCCGAAGGCGGGGAGGCGACGGGGCTGCGCGCCCTCTACGCCTTCCTCCGCGCCCGCTACGGCTGACCGGGCTCAGGCCGGGCAGGCCGCCGGAGCCTCGGCCGGCGCGCCCCACGCCTGCGGCGGGCACCAGACCTTCCCGTCGCTGTAGACGGTGGGCGGATCGCGGTCGGCGACCAGCGGGAACGGCCCGTCCAGGTCGACGATGTCGCAGAGCTGGCCGACCACGAAGGCCGGGGCCATGGCCAGCACGGTGCCGCACATGTTGCCGACCATGACCTTGAGGCCCAGGCGGCGGGACTCGCGGGCCATGTCCAGCGCCTCGGTGAGCCCGCCGCACTTGTCGAGCTTGATGTTGATCACCTGCACCCGGCCCGTCAGCCCGGCGATGTCGGCCATGTCCTGGACGCTCTCGTCGGCGGCGATCGGGATCGGCGAGGCCAGGCCGTCGAGCCAGTCGTCGCGGTCCAGCGGGAAGGGCTGTTCGAGTAGGTCGACGCGGGCCTCGGTCAGCACCGGCGCCAGCCGCGCGAAGCTGTCGCGGTCCAGGCCCTGGTTGGCGTCGACGCCGAGCCAGACGTCGGGACGGACCGCCCGCACCCGCCGCACCCGCTCCAGGTCGTCGGCGTCGCCGATCAGTTTCAGCTTGATCGCCCGGGCCCCGACATAGTCCAGCGCGCCCCGGGCCATGGCCTCGGGATCGTCGGCGCCAAGGGTGTAGGTGGTGAGCAGCGGCCTGGGGGCCGGCAAGCCGGCGAGGTCCCAGACCGGGCGGCCGGCGCGCTTGGCCTCCAGGTCCCACAGGGCGCAGTCGAGGGCGTTGCGCGCCCCGCCGGCGGGGAGCAGCCCGCGCAGGCTTTCCCGGTCGATCCCCGCCTCGATCCGGGGACGCAGGGCCTCCAGCTGGGCGACCATGCCGGCCGGGTCGTCGCCGGAATGGTAGTAGACGCCGGCCGCCTCGCCCCGCCCCGCGTGCACGCCGTCCGAGACGGTGACCACCACGACGTCGAGATCGGCGAAGCTGTAGCCCGATATCCGGAACGGCGATTTGAACGGCAGCTTCTCGACGGCGACGGCGAGGGACACGGGGAAACCCTGGGAATGGCTCAAGACGGCGGCTCCTGCTGAGGACGGCGGGTCGGGGGAAGCGGTCAGGCCCAGGCCGGCGGCGCGACGTCGAACGCGGCCGCCCGCGAGGCCGGCGCGGCGGGCGCGAGGCTCGGGGGTCTGGCTGCGATGCGAGGGGCGTTCGCCGGAAGGGCCATGCCCAGGATGACGTTCCGGGTCCGCCCGACCCTACCCCTCGGACGGACCCGGCGGCCGATCGTCCGCTTTCGGAACAGGCGCCTTCAGAGGAGGCGCCCTCGAAAGGGGGCCGGCGTCAGGAAGCCGAAACGGTCAGGACGTCGGCCCGCTCCCGTCGCTCGACTTGGGCGCCCAGGAGGGCGCTGAGGGTCCGCAGGACCTCCTCGCGGTCGGCGGCCTGCAGCCGCAGGGTCACCCGCCGCCCGGCCAGGGCCGGGTCGGCGACCTCGATGGCCCTCGGGAAGAACCGGTTCAGGTCCTCGACCGCCTCGGCGACCGTTACGTCCCGATAGGTCACGGTGCGCAGCCGCCATTCGGCCACGCTCTGCGGCGACACGATCTCCGTCTTCGGCGGGGTGGCGTCGAGGGCGTCCGCCGCCAGCCGCAGCCGCCGTCCGGCGGCGAGGGTGGCGATGACATGGCCCGCGTCCTTGCCCCGGGTCGGGATGACCTGGACCGCCCCGTCCTGCACGGACACCTCGGCCGCGCCGTCGCGAAGGCGCACGTCGAAGGCGCCGCCGCCGGCCGCGCGGATCTCGTAGTCGCCGCTATGGACGAGGAAGGGGCGGTTCTTGTCGTCGCGGACCACGAACAGCGCCTGCCCTTCGCGGAGCCTGACGTCGCGCCGGTCGCCGTGCATCCTGTAGTCGATGCGGGTGACGACGTTGAGGCTGGCCACGCTGCCGTCGGGAAGGGTGCGGGCGCGCTGCTCGCCGATGGCGGTCTGTTCGGTCTGGGCGAAGGCCAGGGGCTGGAAGGTCGCGAACGCCGCCAGCCCGCCGATGGCGATCGACGCGGCGACCGCCGCGCCGCCGAGGACCCGGCGGCGGAGCGGGCGCGCCTCCAGGGCCGGCTCGGCCCCCTTGAGGGCCGCCATCTCGCCCCAGAGCTCGTGCATGGCGTTGAGGGCGGCGAGGTTGCGGGGGTTCTGCCGCCACGCGTCGAAGTCGCCGCGCTCCTCGACCGACATCACGGCGCGCTTCTGCTTGGCGAACCAGTCCGCCGCCTCGCGTCTTTCATCGGATCGTGTCATCGGGCTCGCGCTCAAACTCAGTTGGATAGACGTCCGGCGTCGCCCCGCCCCCTAGTGCGCCGACCCCCATTTTCACCTACAGGTTGCATAACCGCCAGCACCGATTTTTGCGCCGGCTCAGCCGCCGTCGCCCTCGTCGTCGAACTCGGCGGCGAGCTGGGCCATGGCCGCCGACATGTGCTTCTCGATGGCGTGCACCGTCACCCCCATGCGACGGCCGGCCTGGGCGTAGGTGAGGTCCTCGATGCGGCAGAGCAGGAACGCCTCGCGCCGGCGCGGGGGCATCCGCTCGATGATCGCCATCGCCCGCCGCAGGCGCTGGGAGGCGATGACCACCCGCTCGGCGGGCACCGCCTCGTCGACCGCGTCGGCGGTCTCCAGGCCGTACTCCAGCACCCGCCCGCGCCGCGCCCGGGTGCGCAGCCGGTCCAGCAACGCGTTTCGCGTCACCTGGAACAGGAACCGCACCGGTTCGAGGATCTCGGTCCTCTGGCTGGCCTCGAGCGTCTTGACCACCGCGTCGTGGACCACGTCCGCCGCCTCGTCGCGGCCGCCCCGGGCCGCCACCTCCCGCAGCCACGCGCCGCGCGTCCGGTAGACGTCGTCCAGCCGCTCGGCCAGCGCCGCGGACTTGTCCCGGGCTGTCACCGGAGGGCTCGCCCATCGGGCCCGACCGCCGCCCCGCCCTGGCGGACATGGGCGGCGAAACCGTCCAGATCGATGTTGGCCCCGCAGGCCACCAAGCCGACCCGGCGCCCGCGCAGAACCTCGCGCAGCGGCCCGACCAAGGCCGCCAGGCCCGCCGCCGCCGCCGGCTCGACCGCCAGCTTCATCTCGCGGAACAACAGTGCCATGGCGGCGCGAAGCTGGTCGTCGTCGACCCTGACCAGCTCGTCGAGGGTCCGCCGGCACAGTTCGAAGCTGTAGGGCAGCGCCATCGGCGGGGCGAGGCTGTCGGCGATGGTGGACACCGATTCCAGCCGCTGGGGCGCGCCGGCGGCGAAGCTGCGGTGCATGCTGTCGGCGCCTTCCGGCTCCACCCCGAACACCCGGCAGCCGGGCTGGACCAGCTTGAAGGCCGAGGCCGCGCCGGAGGCCAGCCCGCCGCCGCCGACCGCCAGGATCACCGCGTCGAGCGGACCGACCTGCTCGGCGAACTCCAGGCCCAGCGTGGCCGCGCCCAGGGACGTGTTCACCCCCTCGAACGGATGGACGAAGGCCCGGCCCTCGTCCTGGACGATCTGGTCGACGCGGGCGAAGGCCGCCGGACCGCCCTCGACGATCAGCACCTCGGCGCCGTAGGCCCGCGCGGCGGCGATCCTGGCCGGGCTGGCCGTCGCCAGCATGACCACCTTGGCGCTGACGCCGAGCACGGCGGCGGCGTAGGCCACGGCGATGGCGTGGTTGCCGGCGCTGACCGCCGTCACCCCCCGCGCCCGCGCCTCGTCGGACAGGCGCAGCATGGTCGCGACGGCGCCTCGCGCCTTGAACGAACCGGCCCGCTGGAACAGCTCCAGCTTCACCACCACCTCGGTCTCGGGGCCGAGCAGGGCCTCGATCTCCGGCCCGCGCCAGCGGTGGACGGGGGTCGGCAGGACGTGGGGCGCGATCAGCGTCGCGGTGGCGCGGATGTCGGCCAGGGTCAGCGACGCCGCTGACGGCTCGACCTTCGGAGCGGGCTGGCTCATAGCGGCGCCGCCGAAGCCTGGGACGCCTTTGCGCCGGGACGTGCGGACCGGCCGCGGCCGCCGAAATTCTTGGATTCGCCGGGCCCTCGCCCGGCCTTCGGGTTCTGGACGCGCACCGTTGCTTCCCCCTGTCGCGCCGTTCCCCGGCGCTGTTCGAAAAGGAACGCGGGTTCAATCCTGCTTGGCCCCGCGTCGGACCAGGCCCCGCTCGCCCGTCGGGATGAAAAGGACCTCTAGACTAGGACGTCCCAGCCCGGCGTATCCCTATGTCCCGCCCCCCCGAGCGCGTGAGGCGGCTCCCGACGCCGCCCCAGGGCGACAGCGAAAGCCGCGTTGATCGCCGCGCGACCTTGTCGTAAACGGGTGCTGCGCCCCTTTGGTGGAATTGGTAGACACACGGCACTCAAAATGCCGCGCGAAAGCATCCCGGTTCGAGTCCGGGAGGGGGCACCAATCCAAAAAATCCTTCAGCCTCGGATGCGGCCCGCGTCGATCGGGCGGCGGCTGTTCAATCCGCGGACGGCTCTTCGCCGGACAGCTTCATCGCCGCCGCCTCCAGGCGCAGCAGCAGGCGCTTGAGGATGGCGACCTCGGACGGGTCGAGACCGGTCAGCAGGGCCGCTTCGTAGGCCAGGGCCAGGGGCGAGACGTCGCTGTGCAGGCGCCGCCCCTCGGCGGTCAGGGTCAGGTGGTGCGAGCGGCCGTCGGCCTCGTGCGCGGCCCGGGCGATCAGGTGACGCCTGAACAGGCCCTGGGCGGCGCGGCTGACCGTCACCTTGTCCATGGCCGTGCGGGTGACGATGGCCTGCTGGGTCAGCGCCCCGTCCTCGGCCAGCACGCAGATCAGCCGCCATTGCGGAATCGGCAGGCCGAAGCGGTCCTCATAGGCGCGGGCGATCAGGCGGCTGACGGCGTTGGAGGACACCGACAGCCTGTAGGGCAGGTATTCGTCGAGCTTCAGCTCCGCTTCGGGAACGCCGGCCTTGTCGCCGGCCGGGCGTCCCTTGCGGTCGGGAAAGGGGGTGATGTCCGCGCCCATCGCGACCTCCCTTGCTGGTTTCAGGCCGGCGCCGCGACCGTCTGTTCGATGGCGCCGAAGATCGAGTGCCGTTTGCCGTCGCGCATCTCAATGCGCACCGCGTCCCCGCGGCGAAGGAACGGCGTCTTCGCCGCCCCCGCGAGCAGGGTCTCGACCGTCCGCACCTCGGCGATGCAGGAATAGCCGACGCCGCCCTCGGCGACCGGCTTGCCCGGGCCGCCGTCCGGACCGCGGTTGGACACCGTGCCCGAGCCGATGATCGTGCCCGCCGCCAGGGCGCGGGTCTTGGCCGCGTGGGCGACCAGGGCGCCGAAGTCGAAGGTCATGTCGATCCCGGCGTCGGCCTGGCCGAAGGCCTCGCCGTTCAGCTCGACCTCCAGGGCCCCGTGCAGCTTGCCGTCCTTCCACGCCTCGCCCAGCGCGTCGGGCGTGACGGCGACGGGCGAGAAGGCCGAGGCCGGCTTGGACTGGAAGAAGCCGAAGCCCTTGGCCAGCTCGTTCGGGATCAGGTTGCGCAGCGACACGTCGTTGACCAGCATCACCAGGCGGATCGCGGCCAGGGCCTCGTCGCGGCCGGCGCCCAGCGGCACGTCGCCGACGACCACCGCCACCTCGCCCTCCAGGTCGCAGCCCCACGCTTCGTCCGCCAACGGAATGGGATCGCGCGGCCCCAGGAAGCCGTCCGACCCGCCCTGGTACATCAGCGGATCGGTCCAGAAGCTGTCCGGCATCTCGGCGCCCCGCGCCTTCCGCACCAGCTGCACGTGGTTCACATAGGCCGAGCCGTCCGCCCACTGATAGGCGCGCGGCAGGGGCGAGGCGGCCTCGTGCTCGTGGAAGCGCTCCAGCGGCACCCCGCCGGTCTCGACGCTGGCGGCCAGGGCGCGCAGCAGCGGCTCGCACCGCTCCCAGTCGTCCAGGGCCGCCTGCAGGGTCGGCGCGATCGCGCCGGCGTCGGCGCACCAGGCCAGGTCGTTGGAGACCACCACCAGGCGCCCGTCACGCCCCGACTTCAATGACGCCAGCTTCACGCGCGCTTTCCTTTTTTGCTGATGACGCGGCTTGCGCGCGCGCCATGCTCGTACCGCGAGGGTCCGCGATGGACGATCACCTCGCACAGGATGTCGCCGTCCGGCTCATCCTTCCAGATGTAGTTGCGCTCGACCGTGACGTTTCCACCGGCCGGGCCGATCCCGTCGAAACTGTCGCCCCAAGGGGTCAGCCTGGAAAGCTCGGCCCACGACAGGGTGGTCGCCGCCTTCAGCTCCTCGTCGGCCATGGCCTGCAGTTCGGGATCGCCGCTCATGCCGGGCTCAGGCGCCGGTCTTCCAGCTGTCGACATAGGCCGCGTTCTCGACCGCCGCCGCGCCCTCGCCGATCTCCAGCGGGTCGCGGGTGTCGATCATCACGGCGTATTCGTCGGTCGCGGGCTTGGTCTGCACCAGCATGTTCTTCAGCGCCTTGGGGTGCGGGCCGTGGGTGAAGCCCGACGGGTGGAAGGTCATCATGCCGGCGTCGATGTTGTCGCGGCTGAAGAAGTCGCCGGCATGGTAGAACAGCACTTCGTCGAAATCGTCGTTGTTGTGGAAGAACGGCACCTTCAGCGCCCCCGGGTCGGTCTCGAACGGCCGCGGGGCGAAGGTGCAGACCACGAAGCGGTCGCTGAGGAACGTCGTGTGGGCGCTGGGCGGCAGGTGGTAGCGGTGGCTGGCCACCGGCCGGATGTCGCGCACGTTCAGCCGCACGGGCGCCAGGTCGCCGTGCCAGCCGACCGCGTCCAGCGGGTTGTAGGGATAGGTGGCCACCGACACCTGGCCGCGCTTCTTGATCTCGACCGGGAACATGCCCTCCTCGGCCTGGTGGGCGCGGAAGGCCTCGTCCATCGCCGGGGTGTCGAGCACGGCCGGGTCGAACACGGCGTGGCCGCCGAGCAGGCCCTTGTCGGGCAGGGTGTAGTGGCTGTTGGTCGCCTCGATCATCAGCACGGCGGTCGGCGCCGAAGGGCGCAGCCGCCACATGGTGCCGCGCGGCAGCACGATGTAGTCGCCGGCCTCGTAGGCGATGCGGCCGTAGTCGCAGAACAGGTCGCCGGCGCCGGCGTGGACGAACAACAGCTGGTCGCCGTCGGCGTTGCGGGCCAGGGCCGGCATGGCCTCGGCCAGCTTCCAGAACCGCATGTCGACGGCGTTGTTATGGAGCACCCTGGGCGCGGCCCAGGGCGAGCCGTGCGCCTGGTTCAGGCCGTTGAGGTCGAAGGCGCGCGGGCGCAGCGGCCCCTCGAACGACGCCCAGCCGGTGGGCGGGCGCCTGTGGTGCAGGAAGGCGGCGGGGCCGAAGAAGCCCTCCTTCGAGATCTCGCGCTCATAGGTGCCGTCCGGCATGTCGGCGTGCGCCTGGCGCGAATGCTGTCCCTGCCCGCCGCGGACGGGAATCCAGTTGCCTTTGGCCATGAGGTCCTCCGCTAGTCCAACTTCCGCTCATCCCCGCGCAAGCGGGGATCCAGTCCAGCCTCCGATGGCCGAAGCCGATCTCTGGATTCCCGCTTGCGCGGGAATGAGCGGAGGAAGGCGTTCATCATTTCTCGTCGCTGAAGATCTGCACCACCGGCGCGCCGCCCTCGACCTGGCGGGCGCGGTACATGCCCGAGGTGTTGAAGCTCCAGGCCACGTCGCCCTTGGGGTCGACGGCGATGATCCCGCCGTCGCCGCCCAGCGCGGTCAGGCGCTTTTGGATCACCTCGTCGGCGGCGGCCTGCAGCGGCTTGTGCTCGTATTGCACCAGGGCGCAGATCTCGCGCGCCACGGTCAGACGGATGAAGTATTCGCCCGTGCCGGTGCCCGACACCGCGCAGGAGGCGTTGGCGGCGTAGGTGCCGGCGCCGATGATCGGGCTGTCGCCGACCCGGCCCCATTGCTTGGCCGTGGTGCCGCCCGTCGAGGTGCCGGCGGCGATGTTCCCGCGGCTGTCGAGGGCGACGACGCCGACCGTGCCGAACCTGTGGTCGTCGGGCGCCAGCAGCGCGGCCGAGGGCTTGGCCGGTTCGGGCGGCGCGCCGGCCGGGCGCGGCGGGATCGGCAGGCCCTTGGCCTTCAATTCCTTGACCAGCCCCTGCCAGCGGCGCTCGGTGAAGAAGAAGCTGGGATCGACCTGCTCCAGGCCCTCCTTGCCGGCGAAGGCGTCGGCGCCCTGGCCGATCAGCATGACGTGCGGCGACTTGTCCATCACCGCGCGGGCCAGGCTGATGGGGTGGCGCGTGCGGGTCACCCCGGCCACGGCGCCGGCCTTGAGGTTCGCGCCGTCCATGATCGCCGCGTCGAGCTCGTTACGGCCCTCGGCGGTGAACACCGCGCCACGGCCGGCGTTGAACAGCGGGTCGTCCTCAAGGCCCTGGATCACCGCCTCGATGGCGTCGAGCGACGAGCCGCCGGCCTTCAGCACCTTGGTCCCGCGCTCCAGCGCCGCCGACATCGCCGCGCGATAGGCGGCCTCGGTCTTGGGGTCCATGTCCTTGCGGTCGATGATCCCGGCCCCGCCGTGGACGACGATCGCCCATTTCGGATGATCGGCGGCGAGCGCCGGCGCGGCCTGAGCCGTCGCCGCCGTCACGCCCGCCAGGGCCAAAGCCGCCAGAACCTTCCTCATCGCGTTCCCCTACCCCGCTCGTCCCCGCGACGGCGGGGATCCAGGCTTGTTCTTGCCGCACCGGGGGCGGGTCGCGCACCCCTTAAAACGGGCCTGAACCTCCGCTGAGGCGGAACGAGCGGAGGAGACTCAGCCCTCGGCCTTCAGCACGCCGCGACGGATCTGGTCGAGCTCCAGGCTTTCGAACAGGGCCTTGAAGTTGCCCTCGCCGAAGCCCTCGTTGCCCTTGCGCTGGATGATCTCGAAGAAGATCGGGCCGCAGGCGTTCTCGGTGAAGATCTGCAGCAGCAGGCCCTGGCCCTCGGTCGGGGCGCCGTCGACCAGGATGCGGTTGGCCTGCATGCGCTGCAGGTCCTCGCCATGGCCGGGGACGCGCTTTTCGACGCCTTCGTAATAGGTCTGGGTGGTGTCCTGGAACGCCACGCCGCGGGCGCGCATGGTCTCGACCGTCTCGTAGATGTCGTCCGTGCCCAGGGCCAGGTGCTGGATGCCCTCGCCCTTATAGGTGTGCAGGAACTCCTCGATCTGGCTCTTGTCGTCCTGGCTCTCGTTGAGCGGGATGCGGATCTTGCCGTCGGGGCTGGTCATGGCCTTGGAGAACAGGCCGGTCTGCTTGCCTTCGATGTCGAAGTAGCGGATTTCGCGGAAATTGAAGATGCGCTCGTAGAAGCCCGCCCACTTGGCCATGTTGCCGCGGAAGACGTTGTGGGTCAGGTGGTCGAGATAGGTCAGGCCGACGCTGTTCTTCTTCTCGGCCTCGGCCGCGCCCTCGATGGCGACGAAGTCGACGTCGTAGATCTCCTGGGCGCCGTAGCGATCGACCAGATAGAGGTAGCTGCCGCCGATGCCTTCGATGGCCGGGATGTTCAGCTCCATCGGCCCGACCGGGCCCTTCACTTCCTTGGCCCCGCGCTCGACGGCGAGCTTCAGGGCCTTGGCGGCGTCGCGCACGCGGAAGGCCATGGCGTTGGCCGAGGGGCCGTGGGCCTCGCGGAAATCGGCGACCTGGCCGGTCGGCTCCATGTTGAGCAGGAAGTTGATGTCGCCCTGCTTGTAGCGCACCACGTTCTTGGAGCGGTGGCGGGAAAAGGCGGTGAAGCCCATCGACTCGAACTGCCGGGCCAGCGCTTCCGGCTCGGGGCTGGTGAATTCGACGAACTCGAAGCCGTCGGTGCCCAGCGGGTTGTCGAACAGGTCGCGTTCGACCGGCTTGGCCAAGGTTTCCTGCGCGCTCATCGCGGCCTCCTCATCGATTTGCCGGCATAGTATCATATGAAACTATCTGCGCAACGGCGAACCGAGACAGCCGCGCCGATGTCTGTTAGCAACCGGCCGACCCCGTTCGAGTTCCCGCCATGCCGACCGATCCCGCCGACGCCCAGCAATCCCTCGGTCAGGACGCCGCCCCGGCGGCGCGCAAGGGGCTGCTGCGCGGCCTCTACGACTGGGTGATGTCGCTGGCGGCCAGCCCCAAGGCGCCCTGGTGGCTGGCGGCGATCGCCTTCGCGGAAAGCTCGGTCTTCCCGGCGCCGCCCGACGCCATGCTGGCGCCGATGGTGCTGGCCCGGCCCGAGCGCGGCTATCGCTACGCCGCCATCTGCACCCTGGGCTCGGTGCTGGGCGGGGCGCTCGGCTACGCCATCGGCTACTTCGCCGCGCCCCTGGGCCAGAAGCTGCTGGTCCTCACCGGCCACGCCGGCGGCCTGGCGCAGTATCGCGCCTGGTACGACCAGTTCGGCGTCTGGGTGATCCTGATCAAGGGGCTGACCCCCATCCCCTACAAGCTGGTGACCATCGCCTCGGGCCTGGCCGCCTTCAGCTTCCCGATGTTCATCGCCGCCTCCGTGGTCACGCGCGGGGCGCGCTACTTCCTCGTCGCCGCGGTGATCAAGCGCTTCGGCCCGCAATTGCTGCCGGTGATCGAGCGCAGGCTGGCCCTGTTCGCCGCCGCCGCCCTGGCGCTGCTTGTCGGGGGCTTCGCCCTGGCCCATTTCCTACACTAGACTGCCCAGGTTAGATCGAGGACCAGCCGCGCCGCTTCGGCGCCGCGCCGCAACGGGAACGTCATGAACCTCATCGCCGGCATCGCCCGCCCCGTCCTCAAGCAATGGCCGCTGGTCGCGCTGATCACCGCCCTGGCCATGCTGGCGATCGCCCACGCCTTCGAGACCTTCGGCGGGCTGGCGCCCTGCACCCTGTGCCTGCGCCAGCGCGAGGTCTATTGGGTGGCCGCCAGCGTGGCGGCGCTCGGCGTGCTGATCAGCTACACCCGCTGGCGGCCCCTGGGCGACCGGGCCGCCGGCTGGGCGCTGGCGGCGGTCTTCCTGTTCGGCATGGGCGTCGCCGTCTGGCACGCCGGGGCCGAATGGAAGTTCTGGCCCGGCCCGGCCACCTGTTCGGGCGGCGGCGGCAAGGTCACCGCCGCGGCGATGCAGGACCTGCTCAACGGCGCCAGGCTGGCCGCCCCGCGCTGCGACGAGGCCGCCTGGCGGTTCCTCGGCCTGTCCATGGCCGGATGGAACGTGCTGATCTCGCTGAAGATGGCGGTCTGGAGCGTCCTGGCCGGCCTGGGATGGGAGCCGAAACGTGTCTAACCCGCCGCCCCGCCCCGGCCTCGGCGCCCCCGAGGCCCGCCTCGCCGAGATCCTGCGCGTCGACCACGCCGGCGAACTGGGCGCCGTGCACATCTATCGCGGCCAGCGGGCGGTGCTGAACCGCGCGCCGGGCAAGGACCGCATCGCCTTCCAGCTGCAGGAGATGGAGGCGCACGAGGCCGAGCACCTCGCCGCCTTCGACGACCTGCTGACCGCGCGCCGCGTCCGGCCGACCCTGATGACGCCGCTATGGCGCGCCGCCGGCTTCGCCCTCGGCGCCGGCACCGCCCTGCTCGGCGAGAAGGCCGCCCACGCCTGCACCGAGGCGGTCGAATCGGTGATCGAGCAGCACTACGCCGGCCAGATCGCCGAGCTGGAGGAGACCGAGCCCGACCTGGCCGCCAAGCTGACCAAGTTCCGCGACGACGAACTGGCCCACCGCGACCAGGCCGTCGAGGAAGGCGCCCGCCAGGCCCCGGCCTATCCCCTGCTGTCGGCGGTGATCCGCGCCGGCTGCCGCGCGGCGATCAAGATCTCCGAAAAGGTCTGAGCGCCCGCGGGGACCCGCCGGCCGGTTGCGCTTTGTTAACCATAACCGCCGACCTTCCGCTCAGGCGCCGACGCACGAATCCCGGCGCCGACGGATCGTCATGTTCGGCAAGAAGACAGCAGCCAGCGCCGTTCGCGCCTCCGCCCCCCCGTCCGACGCCGCGGCGGCGGCCCTGCCCATCAATCCCTATGTCGGCGCCAGCGCCGCGGCGGTGTTGTTCCTCGGCGCCGCGGTCAGCCTGATCGCCGTGGCCGGCGACCCCCGCGCGGGCGTGCCCTCGGTGCGCATCGCCCTCAGCGGCCAGGACGCCCCGACCGCCCCGCCCGGCTGGCGCGAGGCGCTGACGCCCGACAAGCCGGGCGACGCCCCGGTGACCACCGACACGCTGGAGCTGTTCAACACGCCGCTCGACGCCGGCGCGCCGCCGGGCGAGGCGATCATCACCCTGCCGGGCGCCGCGCCGGCCGCCGGCATGGGCGCCGCCGCCAATCCGCAGGCCCTGCCCCCGGCCCCCGCCGCCGGCCTGACCGAGCCCGGCCCCGGCGGCCCGCTGCCGATCATCGCTTCCGACGGCCGCACGGCGGCGCAGGTCTACGCCCGGCCGTTCCGCTCGAACGGCAAGCCCAAGGTGGCCATCGTCGTCGGCGGCCTGGGCCTCAAGGCCGCCACCACCCGCCAGGCCATCGAGCAGCTGCCGCCCGAGATCACCCTGTCGTTCGTGCCCTCGGCCGACGGCCTGCAGGGCTGGATCGACCTGGCGCGGGCCAACGGCCACGAGGTCCTGCTCGAGGCGCCGATGGAGCCGCTGGACTATCCCGAGAGCGACCCGGGCCCCTACACCCTGATGGCCAACGCCGCGCCGCAGGAGACCATCAAGAAGCTGGAATGGCTGCTGACCCGCGCCACCGGCTATTTCGGCGTGACCAACTATCTCGGCTCGCGGTTCGTCGCCTCCGACCAGGGCATGGCCGCCTTCTCGACGGGCCTGCGCCAGCGCGGCCTGGCCTTCGTCGACGACGGCTCGGCGGTCCGCCGGGGCGGCGGCGTGCCCCGCGCCTCGGCCGACGCCATCATCGACGACCAGCTGGACGCCGCGGCCATCGACAAGCGGCTGCTCGGCCTGGAGGCCGCCGCCCTGCAGCACGGCCAGGCGATGGGCTCGGCCTTCGCCTGGCCGCTGACCCTGTCCCAGGTCTCGGCCTGGGCGGCCGGCCTGCAACAGCGCGGATACCAGCTCGCCCCGGCCTCGGCCCTGATGATAAAGCGATAGCCGAAGCAGAGACGCCGGGCGACGCCGCATGGACCTTTCATCCTACCGCCCCAATGTCGGCGTGGTGCTGTTCAACGCCGCGGGCCGGGTGTGGTACGGCCGCCGCGCCGCCACGCCCGGCCCGTTCAACTGGCAGTTCCCGCAGGGCGGCGTCGACGACGGCGAGGACCTGGAGCACGCGGCCCTGCGCGAGCTGGCCGAAGAGACCGGCGTGACCTCCGTCCGGCTCCTGGGCCGCACCGACGGCTGGATCACCTACGATTTCCCCGCCGACTATCGCGGCAGCAAGGCCGCGCGGGGTTGGCGGGGCCAGCGCCAGGTCTGGTTCGCCCTGCGCTTCGTCGGCGACGACGACGAGGTGCGCCTGGACGCCCACCCCCAGATCGAGTTCGACGCCTGGCGCTGGGGGGACCTCGACGAGGGCCCCGATCTGGTCATACCCTTCAAGAAGCCCGCCTATCAGGAGGTCGTCAGAGCCTTCCGGCGGTTCGCGGGCCAAGGCTAGCCGCGCCCCTGCGGCGACGCCGGCGCCCCGGGGGGAGACCATGACCAGCACGGCCATCTTCATGATCCACGGCTACGGCTGCACCGGCGCGGCCTGGAGCCGGTTCGCCGAGGGCTTTCGCGCGCGCGGCCGCGCGGTGGAGACCCCGACCATCCGCCCGCTGGAGCGCCTGGCCGGCCCCCCGCCCGCCTCGCTGGCGACGCGGACGCTGCAGGACTATGTCGAGGACATGGCCGCCGAGGTCGAGACCCTGGCCGCCGCCAACGGCGAACAGCCGATCCTGTTCGGCCATTCGATGGGCGGCCTGATCTGCCAGAAGCTGGTCGAGCGGGGCCTGGGCAAGGCGGCCGTGCTGATGGCGCCCGCCTCGCCGGCCGACGCCCGCGGCAAACCCGCCCTGGCCCCGGCCCTCACCTTCCTCAACGTCCTGGTCGCGGCCCGGCCGGAGACCAAGTCGTTCAAGATCTGGCGGACCGGCTTCGGCTGGGGCGTGCTCAACCGCGTCCCGCCGGCCCGGCACGCGGCCCTCTACGCCGAGGCCGTCCACGATTCGGGGCGGGTGCTGTCCGACCTCGCCTATCCCGCCCGCGATCCCAACCGCACGGCCTATGTCGACGAGAGCCGCATCTCCGTCCCGGTGCTGGTCTGCGCCGGGGCGCACGACCGCACCACGCCGATCGGCGACCTTCGCCGCGTCGGCGACAAGTACCGCCGTATCGGCGGCGACTATCGCGAATATCCCGACAACGCCCATTGGATCGTCGACGAACCGAACGCCGAGGCGGTGATCGCCGACATCGACGCCTGGCTGGCGCGGAAGGGCCTGTAGCGGCCGCCTGACCCGGCCCGGCCGGCAGATTTCGCTTTCGCGGGCCGGCGGGCGCCCTAGACTGGAATCAAACGGGCGTAAGACCCGCGACGTCATCGAGCAAGCGAGGGGTCATGCCGGCGCCGATCATCATGGTGCATGGCGCGTTCTGCGGCGGCTGGGTGTTCGACCGTTTCAGGCGGCCATTCGAGGCGGCGGGACACGCCGTGCTCGCTCCCGACCTGCGCGGCCACGGCGACGGCCGGCCGGTGGCGGGGGTGTCGATGGGCGACTACGCCGCCCAGATCGCCGACGCCGTCGACGCCTGCGCCGCGCCGCCGATCCTGGTCGGCCATTCGATGGGCGGACTGGTGGCCCAGATGGCCGCCGCCCGGCGCCCGGTCGCCGGCCTGGTGCTGCTGGCGCCTTCGGCCCCCTGGGGCGTGGCCGGCTCGACGGTCGAGGAGGCCGCCTCGGCCTTCAGCCTCTATGCGCTGGGGCCGTTCTGGGCCCAGGCCGTCGAACCCGACTACGCCCTCGCCAAGCTCTACAGCCTCGACCGCATCGCCAGCCCCGAGCGGCGGCGGATCTTCTCGCGCATGACCGCCGAGAGCGGCCGGGCGCTGTGGGAGACGCTGAACTGGTGGCTGGACCCGTTCATGACCACCCTGGTTCCGGCCCACAAGGTCGCCGCCCCCGCCCTGGCGCTGGCCGGCGGACGCGACGCCGTGCACCCGCCCGCCACCGTGCGCCAGACCGCCGCCCGGCTGGACGGCGACTGCCAGGTGTTCGCCGAGATGTCGCACTGGCTGCCGGGCGAACCGGGTTGGGACGCCGTAGCGGCGGCCTGCCTGGCCTGGCTGCCGGCCGAGGCCAGGGCCGCCGCCTGACCGCCGGCTGCGGCGGAATGTATCGCCCGCGCCCCGGACCGCGCCCTTGGACGACTCGCCAAGGGGGCGCATAACCACCGCATCACGCGAAACGCCGCTGCACGAGGGGAACCGATGGCGGCCCAGGACATCCGCCCGCCCGGCGCCGGCCGGTCGGAGCCGCATCCGCGTCAGGCCGCGCTGGCGGTCGCCGCCGGCCTGCTGATCGCCGCCGTCGCCCTGGAGGCGGCCGAGACCCTGTGGACCGCCTCGCCCGCCGTCGCCGGTCTGAACGCGGGGATGCAGGCCGCCCTGGACTGGGCCGGTCGCGCCGCCTCCCGCCTTGTCGCGTTGGGCGCCTGGACCATCCCGGCGACGGCGGTGCTGGCCGGGATGGCGCCGGTGCTGTGTGCGGCCCTCGGCGAGCGCGTGCGGGCGCGGCGGCGGCGTGGACGACCGGCGCCGGCGGCGGCCCAGCCCAACTGGATTATCGCGCCGGCGGAGGCGGGCCCCGGCGAGGGTTTCGGCTGGCGGGCGGCCCTGTCAGGCGTGCGGCGGCGTGAACAGCTTGAGGCCGAGGATGCCGGTGACGATCAGGCCCACGCAGACCAGCCGCGCGACGGTCGCCGGCTCGCGGAATAGGAAGATCCCCAGCGCCACGGTGCCGACGGCGCCGATGCCGGTCCAGACCGCATAGGCGGTGCCGAGCGGCAGGGTCTTGATCGACCAGCCGAGCAGGGCCATCGACAGCAGCAGGCTGACGCCGGTGAACACCGTCGGCCCGATGCGGGTGAAGCCTTCGGTGTATTTGAGGCCCACGGCCCAACCGACCTCGAACAGGCCAGCGACGAACAGGACGACCCAAGCCATGATTTTCCTCATGGGCTGCGGCAGGGTCGTCCCCGCCTCAATTCAGGAGAACCGGCCGGGTCGTCCCGGCGGAGGCGTCAAGCGCCAGGGCCTATATAGGGAGCCGCCGAGGAAACGGCAGCCCCCTTCGCCCCGCGGCGCCTACTGGGTCTTGACGACGCTGTAGAGCAGCGTGGCTTCGTCGGCGTCGCGGCGGATCGACGAGCCGTCGGTCTTGTGCAGGCTGACGAACACCAAGCCGGCGCGGGCGCCGTCGAGATTGCTCTCCCACGAGAAGGTGCGGCGCTTGATGCCGTCCGCGCCCGGATATTCGTCGTTGCGATACAGCGTCATCAGCGGCGTGCGGTGGGCCGCCCAGGCGTTGAGGCCGTCGACGATCGGCTGGGTCTGGCCGATGGCGTAGTCGATGGTCAGCTGGCAGACGCCGGGGTTCGGCTCCTCGATGACCACAGTGTAGGGCTTGGCCCCCAGCAGCACCGTGTACTTGCCCTTGGTCTTCTTGAGGCCGAGGCCCTTGGCGAGATCGTCGAGCTTCTTGCCGCCGGCGAGCGGCGTGCAGACCTGATCGAGCAGGCCGTTGATCTGCTGGCCGTCGCCCGAGGTCGGCAGCGGCGGCAGCTCGACCGGGGCCGGGGCCGGCGCGGCGGCCGGCTGGGCCGGAGCGGCGGGTTGCGCGGCGGAGGCCGCCGCCGGGGCGGCCGGGACGGGAGCCGGAGCCGGCGCCGGGCTCGGCTGGGCGGTCGGCGCCGGGGCGGAAGCCGGCGCCTGGGCGAACGCCGAGGTCGTGGCGATGGCGGAAACGGCGGCGACGGCCAGGGCGAGACGCATGAAGGTTCCCCGAGATGCTGGGCGGCGCGGAGAGGCCGCATCCCCCGTGTTCTACGCAAACACCCGCCTGCTGCAAGTGTTTGGCGTTCGCGAAGCCGGAATGTGGGCGCGCAAACGCAAAAAGGCCGGCGTGAAGCCGGCCTTTCAGCGATCGACGATATCGATAGGCGGCGTCAGACCGCCTCGACGGCGTGCTCGGCCAGGATGGTCAGGCCTTCCGGCGTGACGTCGGCGAAGCCGCCGTGGATCGAGAACGTGCGGCGGGCCTGGCCGTCATAGACGGTGACCTGTCCTTCCTTCAGCGTGGTCATGAACGGCGCGTGGCCGGCCAGGACGCCGAAGTCGCCTTCGGTCCCCGGCGCGTCGACCTGGTCGACCTCGCCGGAGAACAGTTCGCGCTCGGGCGCGACCAGGGAGAAGTGGAGCTTGGCCATCGGTCCTTAGGCTTCCGCAGCGATCTTCTCGGCCTTGGCCACAGCGTCTTCGATGGTGCCGACGTTGTAGAAGGCCTGTTCCGGCAGGTGGTCGTACTCGCCGTCGCACACCGCCTTGAACGAGCGGATGGTGTCTTCGAGCGAGACGAAGATGCCGGGGGTGTTGGTGAACTGCTCGGCCACGTGGAACGGCTGCGACAGGAAGCGCTGGATCTTACGGGCGCGGGCGACCGTCAGCTTGTCCTCTTCCGACAGCTCGTCCATGCCCAGGATGGCGATGATGTCCTTCAGGGCCTTGTAGGCCTGCAGGATTTCCTGGACGCGACGGGCGACGTTGTAGTGCACCTCGCCGATCACCAGCGGATCGAGGATGCGCGAGGTCGAGTCGAGCGGGTCCACGGCCGGGAAGATGCCCTGGGCGGCGATGTCGCGGCTCAGAACGGTGGTGGCGTCCAAGTGGGCGAACGAGGCGGCCGGGGCCGGGTCGGTCAAGTCATCGGCCGGGACGTAGATGGCCTGGACCGAGGTGATCGAGCCCTTGTTGGTCGAGGTGATGCGCTCTTGCAGATTGCCCATCTCGGTGGCGAGGGTCGGTTGGTAACCCACCGCCGAGGGGATGCGGCCCAGCAGGGCCGACACTTCGGCGCCCGCCTGGGTGAAGCGGAAGATGTTGTCGACGAACAGCAGCACGTCCTTGCCTTCCTGGTCGCGGAAGTATTCCGCGATGGACAGGCCGGTCAGGGCGACGCGGGCGCGGGCGCCCGGCGGCTCGTTCATCTGGCCGTAGACCAGGGCGCAACGGCTGTCGCCGCCGCCGCCGGCCTTGTTCACGCCCGACTCGATCATCTCGTGATAGAGGTCGTTGCCTTCGCGGGTGCGCTCGCCGACGCCGGCCAGCACCGAATAGCCGCCGTAGGCCTTGGCGATGTTGTTGATCAGCTCCTGCATCGTCACGGTCTTGCCGACGCCGGCGCCGCCGAACAGGCCGGTCTTGCCGCCCTTGGTGTAGGGGCAGAGCAGGTCGATGACCTTGATGCCGGTGACCAGCACTTCGGCGCTGTTCGACTGCTCGGCGAACGAGGGCGCTTCGCGGTGGATGCTGCTGGTGAAGGTGTCGGCGATCGGGCCGGCTTCGTCGATCGGCTCGCCGATGACGTTCATGATGCGGCCGAGGGTGGCCGGGCCGACCGGAACGGTGATCGGGCCGCCGCTGTCACGCACCGGCTGGCCGCGGACCAGACCTTCGGTGGCGTCCATGGCGATGGTGCGGACGGTGTTTTCGCCGAGGTGCTGGGCGACTTCCAGGACCAGACGCGCGCCCGAGGCGGTGTTGACCGTCTCCAGCGCGTTCATGATCGCCGGCAGGGCGCCGGTGAACTCGACGTCGACGACGGCGCCGATGACCTGGGCGACGCGGCCGGTGGCGGCGCCGAGATCGGCGGGCTTGGTCGCGGCGGCCTTGGCGGCGGCGGGAGCCTTGGGCGCAGCGGCCTTCTTCGGCGCGGCGGCGGCCGCGGCGGGCGCAGCAGCAGCGGCGGCGGCCTTGGGGGCGGCGGGCTTCTTGGCGGCGGCCGCCTTCGGGGCGGCCTTTTCGGCGGGAGCCTTAGCGGGGGTCTTGGCCATGGCTGTTCTTGTCTTTCGTACGGTCTTGCGGCTTCAGGGCGTCAGATGGCTTCGGCGCCGGAGATGATCTCGATCAGCTCCTTGGTGATCTGCGCCTGGCGGGAGCGGTTGTATTCGAGGGTGTAGCGGTTGATCATGTCGCCGGCGTTGCGCGTGGCGTTGTCCATCGCGCTCATCTGGCTGGCGTAGAAGCCGGCCATGTTCTCGAGCAGGGCGGACAGGATCTGCACCGTGATGTTGCGCGGCAGCAGCGTCTCGAGGATCGCTTCCTCGGACGGCTCATATTCGTAGACCGCGCCCTTCAGGTCGATCTTCGGCCCGGAGGCGTCGTCGACCTGGGCCGGGATCAGTTGCTTGGCGGTGGGGATCTGGCTGATCACCGACTTGTAGCGGCTGTAGAACAGCGTGACCACGTCGACCTCGCCGCCCTCGTACAGCGAGGTGATCAGGTCGGCGATCGGCTGGGCCACGGCCAGCGTCAGGTGACGCTCGGCCGACAGGTCGAAGGTCTCGACGATCTTGTCCGCGTAGAGGCGGCGCAGCTGATCGCGCGACTTCTTGCCGACGCAGATGATCTTCACGTCCTTGCCGGCGGCCTGGAGCGAAGCGATCCGCTCGCGCGCCGCCCGGACGATGGACGAGTTGAACCCGCCCGCCAGGCCGCGGTCGGCGGCGGCCACCACGATCAGGTGGCGATCGTCGCGGCCGGTGCCGGCCAGCAGTTTCGGCGCGCCGTCGCCCGAGACGCCGGCGGCCAGGTTGGCGATGACCGCGGCCATGCGCTGGGCGTAGGGGCGCGCGCTTTCCGCGGCCTCCTGGCTCCGGCGCAGCTTGGCCGCCGCCACCATCTGCATCGCTTTCGTGATCTTCTGCGTGGCTTTCACGCTGGCGATCCGATTGCGCATTTCCTTGAGACTGGCCATCCGGCGCTACTCTCTCCGAGCGGTCGTCTGGGGTCTTAGGCGAAGGTGGCCGAGAAGCTTTCCAGCGCGCTCTTCAGCTTGCCTTCCAGCTCGTCGTCCAGCGACTTCTTGGTGCGGATGCCGTCCAGCAGGTCCTTGTGCTGGCTGTGCAGGCGCGCCAGGAACTCCGCCTCGAAGCGGCCGACCGCCGAGGTCGGGATCCGGTCGAGATAGCCGCGGGTGCCGGCGTAGATCACGCAGACCTGCTCCTCGACCGCGAGCGGCGAGTATTGCGGCTGCTTGAGCAGCTCGGTCAGGCGCTCGCCGCGGGCCAGCTGGCGCTGGGTCGCCGCGTCGAGGTCCGAGCCGAACTTCGCGAAGGCGGCCATTTCACGATACTGGGCCAGCTCCGACTTGATGGGGCCGGCGACCTGCTTCATGGCCTTGATCTGGGCCGACGAGCCGACGCGCGACACCGAGATGCCGACGTTCACCGCCGGGCGGATGCCCTGGTAGAACAGGTCGGTCTCCAGGAAGATCTGGCCGTCGGTGATCGAGATGACGTTGGTCGGGATGTAGGCCGAGACGTCGTTGGCCTGGGTTTCGATGACCGGCAGGGCGGTCAGCGAGCCGGCGCCGTTGTCTTCGTTGAGCTTGGCGGCGCGCTCGAGCAGGCGGCTGTGCAGGTAGAAGACGTCGCCCGGATAGGCTTCGCGGCCCGGCGGACGGCGCAGCAGCAGCGACATCTGGCGATAGGCGACGGCCTGCTTGGACAGGTCGTCATAGATGATCAGGGCGTGCAGGCCGTTGTCGCGGAACCATTCGCCCATGGCGCAGCCGGCGAACGGGGCCAGGTACTGCAGCGGGGCCGGCTCGGAGGCGGTGGCCGAGACGACGATGGTGTAGTCGAGCGCGCCGTTCTCTTCGAGCGTCTTGACGATCTGGGCGACGGTCGAGCGCTTCTGGCCGATGGCGACGTAGACGCAGTAGAGCTTGGCCTTCTCGTCCTTGCCCGCGTTCACGGCCTTCTGGTTCAGGATGGTGTCGATGGCGACGGCGGTCTTGCCGGTCTGACGGTCGCCGATGATCAGCTCGCGCTGGCCGCGGCCGACGGGGATCAGGGTGTCGATCGCCTTCAGGCCGGTCTGCACGGGCTCATGCACCGACTTGCGCGGGATGATGCCCGGCGCCTTGACGTCGACGCGGCGGCGCTCGTCCGAGACGATCGGGCCCTTGCCGTCGATCGGCTCGCCCAGCGGGTTGACGACGCGGCCCAGCAGGCCCCGGCCGACCGGCACGTCGACGATTTCGCCGAGGCGGCGGACTTCGTCGCCTTCGCGGATTTCACGGTCTTCGCCGAAGATCACGACGCCGACGTTGTCGCGCTCGAGGTTCAGGGCCATGCCCTTCACGCCGGCCTTGGGGAACTCGACCATTTCGCCGGCCTGGACGTTGTCGAGGCCGAAGATGCGGGCGATGCCGTCGCCGACCGACAGGACCTGACCGACGTCCGAGACGTCGGCGTCCTGGCCGAAGTTGGCGATCTGCGACTTGAGGATGGCCGAAATCTCGGCGGCGCGAATGTCCATGGCGGTATCTTACGCTCTCTTAAGGGCGAACTTGAGGGAGTCGAGCTTCGAGCGGAGCGAAGCGTCGAACAGACGGGAGCCGACGCGCACCTTGATCCCGCCGAGCAGGCTGGGATCGACGCGCGTCTCGATTTCGGGGTCCTTGCCAAGCGCCGTGCGCAGGGCGGCGGCGACGCCTTGGGTCTGGGCGGCGGTCAGCGGCAGGGCCGAGACCACCTCGGCCGAGACCACGCCGCGGTGATCGGCCGACAGCGCCTCGAAGGCCGCGATCATGGCCGGCAGGGCGTCGGCCCGGCGGTTGGCCGAGATCAGGCCGAGGAACTTCTTGGTGGTGGCGTTGAACCTGGCCTTGTCGGCGATGGCCGCCAGGCCCTTGGCCTTGTCCTCGGCCGAAAAGGCCGGCGAGGCCAGCAGGGCGCGCAGGTCGGCGCTGTCGGCGCGCATGGCCTTCAGCGCCTTGAGATCGGCCTCGACGGCCGCGATCGCGCCTTGGTCTTTCGCCAGATCGAACAGGGCCTGCGCGTACCGCGCGCCCACATCCGTAGCCTTGGAATCGTCCGCCACTTAAAAATCCGCCCGGTGCGTTTTCGCTATGCCGCTGCGGAAACTTCCGCCGCGACTCAAAGGCTTGAATGCGCTTGAGAAAGCACGCGAGTCAGCGGGGGCGTAAAAGCCCCCCTGGCTCGAAGCCGCGCGCCTGATAGCACGGGCTTTTCGCAGTCGCAACCGAGGGCGCGCCCGCCTTCAACCAACCCGAAAGAAACCCTGGGCTAAATCGCTGCCCGAGGGGCGCGCGGCGACGGCCGCCCCCCGGGGGAGCCGAGCGCGTGAATTTCATCCGTAGCCAGCAGGATTACGACAATCCGAACTCGCTCGCCTCGCGCTTCCGCCGCGCGCGGGCGCGCTGGATCAAGGCGCTGATCGACGAGGCCTTCGCCGAGCTGGGCCGCTGCCGGATCCTCGACCTGGGCGGCCGGCCCGACTATTGGCGGCTGATCGAGCGCGATTTCCTCGAAAGCCGCAAGGTCGGCATCGTCACCGTCAACCTGGAGCCCCAGGAGGCGGTCGACGACCCGCTGTTCGAACAGGTGCGCGGCGACGCCTGCCGGCTCGACTTCGCCGACGGGGCCTTCGACCTGTGTCATTCCAACTCGGTGATCGAGCACGTCGGCGACTGGGACCAGATGGAGCGTTTCGCGGCCGAGACGCGGCGCGTCGCCCCGCGCTATTATGTGCAGACGCCCTATTTCTGGTTCCCGGTGGAGCCGCATTTCTCGTCGCCGTTCTTCCACTGGGCGCCGGAGGCCGTGCGGGCGCGGCGGCTGATGCGGAAGGACCACGGCTTCATGGCGCGCACCGACGACATGGGCGAGGCGATGCGGGCGGTCCAGCACGCCCGGCTGCTCGACAAGGCGATGATGCGCCACCTGTTCCCCGACGCCCGTCATCAGGACGAGAAGGTGCTGGGCCTGACCAAGTCGCTGATGGCCGTCCGCGGATGACCACACGCCGCGCCGCCCTGCACGCCGCCGCAGCCGCCCTGGCCCTGACCGCCTGCGACGGCCCGCGCGCCCGCGGCGCCGACATGGCCGGCGGGCCGGTCCCGCCGCTGAAGTCGCTGGCCCCCTGCCCGGTCGGCTCGTGCGTGATGACGCCGCAGCTCTCCGACCCGGCCTTCGTGGCCCTGATCCGCGCCCACTTCAACCAGATCACCCCCGAGTGGGAGATGAAGATGGAGCGGGTGCTGGCCGACGACGGAACCTTTCGGTTCGACGCCGCCGACCGCATCGCCGATTTCGCGCGGGCCAACGGCTGGCGGCTGCACGGCACCACCCTGGTCTGGTACGCCCAGGACCCGGCCGCCTTCCGCCGCGTCGCCGGCGACCGCCGCGCCTTCGAGAACGCCTATCGCAACTACATCCTGGCGGTGGCCGGACGCTATCGCGGGCTGGCCTCGGGCTGGGACGTGGTCAACGAGGCGGTGGCCGAGGACGGCGACGGCTATCGCTCCGGCGTCTGGGGCCAGGCGCTGGGCGAGGACTACGCCGCCCTCGCCTTCGAGCACGCCAAGGAGGCCGACCCCGGCGCGATCCGCTTTCTCAACGACTACAATCTGGAGACCATGCCGGCCAAGCTCGACGCGTTCCAGCGGCTGCTGGAGCGGCTGCTCAAGCGGGGCGCGCCGGTGAACGGCGTCGGGATACAGAGCCACCTGTCCGCCGACCTGCCCCGCGGCTACGCCGCCCGCGCCATCCGCGCCCTGGCCAGCTTCGGCCTGCCGATCCACGTCTCCGAGCTGGACGTCTCCACCCGGCCGACGCGGTTCTCGCTCGAACCGATGTCCGGCCCGC
>Ga0209243_100110_pt1 | contig 42465 bp, 35 predicted proteins | sample UppTromiDAQMD024_FD_185836 | JGI IMG/M metagenome (GOLD analysis project Ga0209243, IMG submission 185836) | Upper troposphere microbial communities from Maryland, USA - DAQMD-024 (SPAdes) (version 2) | ecosystem: Environmental > Air > Outdoor Air > Unclassified | place: USA: Maryland, Virginia...
TGCTCGTTTCCCCTGGAGGACGTTCCTGGCAACCACGACGGGCTGCCGCGGAAGATGTGACTCAACTTACACGGGCACGGCGTCGTCGGCGATGGGCAGACGCGAAATCTCCGCCGGCGTGGCGCAGACCAGGCGATCGCGGCCCGCGGCCTTGGCCCGGTACAACGCGGCATCAGCCGCTGCCAGCAACGTCGACAGGTCACCCTGGCCCTCGTCCATGGCCAGGCCGATGCTGGCGGTAACGCTCACCGGCCCACTGGCCAGCAATGCAGGGTACTGCTGCAGGCGGGTGCGGATTGCCACTGCCCGCTCCATCGCAGCGCGTTGCGTGCGTCCCTGCAGTACCAGCACGAACTCTTCGCCTCCATAGCGGCCCAGCAGGTGATCGTGGCCCTGCACGCAGTGCTGCAGCAGGTCAGCGAAGTGGCGCAGTACCTGGTCTCCGGCCAGGTGGCCGCAGCGGTCATTGACCTGCTTGAAGTGGTCGACGTCGACCAGCAGCAGGGCCAGAGGACGGCCCTGCCGGCGCGACCGCTGCAACTGCACCTGGCCATCGGCCAGCACCGCGCTGCGGTTGAGCAGGCCGGTCAGGCCATCGGTGCGCGCGGCATGCCGCAGATCGACCAGCATGCGCTCGACCAGCAGCAGCACCATCGCGAAGCAGCGCGCCAGTTCCAGCATCACCCCGGCAATGTAGGTGACGAACATCGGCGAGCCGGTACGCATGATGTCCTCGCCCGCATCGGGTGCCACCGGCAGGAACAGGCGCACGGCGTACAGCGCAGCCTCGGCCAGGAACACCGCCGCCGCCAGCCGGCAGCTGGTGCGCTGCTGCACGGGGGCATGCCGCAGCAGCAGCCATGCGATCCAGCCATCGACCAGCAGCGCGAACACACTGAACACCTGCAGGCGCAGGTGCAGGTTCGGCCAGAGCACCAGGAAGGCGAAGATGCCTGCCATGAACGCGGCCGCGATCAGCAGCGGCCTCCACAACGGCAGCGGCTGTTCCAGATGCAGCGCCACGCCGCGCAGCATCAGCACCGCGCAACCGGCCATCGCCGCATTCCCGGCCAGTATGGCCGGCGCCAACGGCAGGTAGGGGCGCAGCGCCAGCAGGGTCACGCCCAGGGTCAGCAGCCACAGGCTGATGGTCCACTGGCGCAGCACCGGTTGCCCGCGCAGCACGACCAGCAGCAGCGAGAATCCCACGGCGATGCCGATGCAGAGCAGGAAGCCAAGCACGGTGATGGTGGGGAAATCCAGGGACATGCGGCGCTCGTCGGCCGGGGCGGCGCGCGCATCTTAGCGCCTTGTGGTGCAGTCGCCATGGCGCTGTCCGGCCCGACGTGATGCGAGGTCGGAAAACGGCGAGCATCGCCGCCGATGCCCACGCAGACTCCGCGGGAAACCAAAGGAGACACTCATGCATACGTGGTACCTCGGTGGCCTCGACCACCGCCCCTTCCAGCACCTGTTCGAGAAGAGTGACGCCGCGCTGGCTGCGCTGGGCATCCAGCGTCGCTGGGCCGGCGAAACAGGAGGACACCCCTGCCGGATCGGCCTGAGCGATCCGCCCAGTGGCAGCGAACTGCTGCTGTTGTCCCATGTGCACCTGCCGCTGCACTCGCCCTATCACGCCTCGGGCCCGATCTTCGTGCAGCGTGGCGTAACGCGCTGCGTGCTGCCGCCGGGTGAGGTACCCGCCTATGTACAGCGCCGTACGATCTCGTTGCGCGCCTATGACCAGGCTGCATTGATGCTGGCCGCAGAAATCAGCGCGGGCACTGATGTTGCCGCCCGGCTGGACGCGCTGTTTGCCGACCCTGCCGTGGCCTTCGTGCAGCTGCACAACGCTGCCCACGGCTGCTTCTCGTGCCAGGCAGATCGAGCGGGTATGGCGCTGACGTAGCAGGATATCCACGACGTGATCGATGCCACGCCGAAGACGTGATCGCCAACGCATCCGTTCAGCCCCGTGTGAAGCCTGCGGGAAGGGCTTCACACCCACAATCACGGATCGGCGCTTCGGTGGTTCCGCACCCTGCATCGCGACTCGATACTCGCCGTGGTGCCGCCGAAAGTCCGCCGTGCAGCGCAGCTCCTGCGGTCACCGTTCTCTTTCGACGACCACAAGGAAGCGCCATGTCATTCCGATCCACACCGCTGTTGCTGGCCACCTCGTTCGCCGCTGCGGGCCTCTGCCTGGCAGGCAGCGCGTTCGCCCACGGCACCATGACCACGCCGATCAGCCGCGTCTATGCCTGTTTCCAGGGCAACCCGGAGAATCCGACCAACCCCGCGTGCGCCGCCGCCAAGGCCGTCGGTGGTTCGCAGGCGTTCTACGACTGGAACGGCATCAATCAGGCCAACGCCAACGGCAACCACCAGGCCGTAGTGCCCGACGGCAAGCTGTGCAGCGGCAACAACCCGACCTTCCGCGGGCTGGATGTGAACCGCAGCGACTGGCAGACCACTCCGATCCAGGCAGACGCCAACGGCAAGTTCACCTTCGTATTCAAGGCAACCGCACCACATGCCACGCGCGACTGGCGCTTCTTCGTCACCCGCGACGGCTGGCAACCGGGCAGCCCATTGCGTTGGGCCGACCTGCAGGAGTTCTGCACGCTGGGCAACACGCCGCTGTCGGCCGATGGCACCTACAAGCTGCAGTGCACGCTGCCGCAGCGCAGCGGCCAGCATGTGATCTACAACACCTGGCAGCGCTCGGATTCGACCGAAGCGTTCTACACCTGCATGGACGTGCGCTTTGAAGGTGGCGGTGGCGGCACCACGCCGGTACCGCAATGGCAGGATGCCGGCCCGGTCACCGCACGCGGCGAGCTGCCGGTCGGTACCACCTTGGCGCTGCGCGTGTTCAACGCCAACGGCAATGATGTCGAACGCGTGGAGGCAACCCTGGCCAGCGGCCAGACGGCTGCCGCGCAATGGCCGTTGGCGCTGGCCCGCAAGGTCAATGCCAGTGCCCAGCATGCGCGCGTGGGCGTGCTCAACAACGGCGTGATCACGCCCTCCGCTTCGGCCACCGACAATCGCGTGTACCTGAAGAACGGCAACCGCTTCCAGCTCGACACCAAGGTGCCGGACCCGGGCACGCCGTCACCGGGCGGCGATTTCGACCACGTATACCCCGCCGGCATCGGCAGTTACGTGCCGGGCCAGACCGTGGTGAAGGGCAGCGATGGCAAGCTGTACGCCTGCCGCCCGTTCCCGGAAGGTGCATGGTGCAACGTCAACGCCGAAGCCTATCGGCCGGGTGCAGGCGCGGCCTGGCGTGATGCGTGGATCGCGTACTGAGGTAGTGATGCGGGAGGCGGTGCACAGTGCACCGCCTTTCGCCCGGATGGCGGCACAGTGAGCACCGTGTTGCAGATCGAACACAGCCGCCATCGATTTCAAACTTGTCCGATGTTGCCGACGGCCCTGCATGTGAAGACTGCGCGAGGTTTCCAACACTTCGCAAAGGAGTTCCTGCATGCACCTGTCCCACCGGGCAGTCCTCGCTCTGTCCGTCGTTGCCAGCCTGGCCTTGTCCGGCAGTGCCCTCGCCCACGGCACCATGTCCAAGCCGCTCAGCCGCGTGAAGCAGTGCCACGAAGGCAATCCGGAAAACCCGACCAACCCGGCCTGTGCCGCGGCCAAGGCCATCGGCGGCGCGCAGCCGTTCTATGACTGGAGCGCGATCGCGCATGGCAACGCCAATGGCAACCACCGCGACCTGGTGCGCGATGGCGAGCTGTGCAGCGCCAGCATCCCCAAGTACCGCGGCCTCGATCTGAATCGCAGCGACTGGCCGACCACGCCGGTGCGCGCCGATTCGCGTGGCCGCTACACCTTCGAGTTCCTGGCGCCGGCGCTGCACGCCACCCGAGAGTGGAAGTTCTACGTCACCCGTGACGGCTGGCAGCCGGGCAGCCCGCTGCGCTGGGCCGACCTGCAGGAATTCTGCACCCTGGGCAACGTGCCGCTGTCCGAAGGCGGTGTCTACAAGCTGGACTGCCCGCTGCCCAAGCGCAGTGGCCAGCACATCATCTACAACACCTGGCAGCGCTCGGATTCGCAGGAAGCGTTCTACACCTGCATGGACGTGCGCTTCGAAGGTGGCGGTGGCGTGGTTCCGCCGCCGCAGTGGCAGGATGCCGGCGCGGTGACCGCCAATGGCGCACTGGACGTGGACAGCACCGTGACCCTGCGTGTGTTCAATGCCAACGGCAACGACCTGGAGCGCGTGGAAACCCAGCTGGCCGCTGGCCAGACCAGCCCGACGCAGTGGCCGCTGGCCCTGGCCCGCAAGGTCAACGCCAGCGCACAGCACGCGCGCGTGGGTGTGATGAAGAACGGCGTGATCACGCCGGTCGCCTCGGCCACCGACAACCGCGTGTACCTGAAGCCGGGCAACCGCTTCCAGCTGGAAACCCAGGTACCCGGTCCGGGCCCGATCGATCCGGTCGATCCGCCGGGCGGCGACTTCGACTTCGTGTATCCGGCCGGCCTCGGCAGCTACAAGCCGGGCGAGACCGTGGTGAAGGGCACCGACGGCAAGCTGTATGCCTGCCGCCCGTTCCCGGAAGGTGCATGGTGCAACATCAACGCCGATGCCTACCGCCCGGGTACCGGCTTTGCCTGGCGCGACGCCTGGATCGCGTACTGAGGCAGGGCACCGGGGGCGGCGTGATGCCGCCTCCGGTGAGCATTTCAAGGCGCCATGGGGTTGCCGGCCAGCGGCCGGCACTACCCTGGCTTACTTGCTGCTGAAGGACTAAATAACAACGGAAAACTTATTTAAAGCATATAAATCAATTACTTATGCTTGAAATAAGACTTTCGACTTATGTGAGCCTTGTCAATTGATCCTCGAGACTCGCACTGCCTTTAGAGCCTTGCAGATCAGATCAGACACCTCAGCTGGAGAGACACCCAGCGCAGATGCCATTTGGCAGAATTCGAGAACGTCTAGACGACGTGATCCAGACTCTATTGAAGAAATGCGCTGTTGGGGCCACCCCAGATGGGCAGCAAGCTGAGTCTGACTGATGCCCAAGATCTCCCGATGCTCCCGAAGCTTTCCGACCAAACGGAGGTACGGGTTCTGATAGATCGTCTTCGTAGCCATCCGGTCCGCCTCAAGGAGCGGATGGAAATCTATGACCGGGGCACGGCATACATGAAAATCATGTAGACGACATCGTGCCGCCTTGGTAGCATCCGGACTGGTTAATTTGCCGGGGATCGAGTGATCTATGGCCGTAGCCAACAGACCCTCCTTCCTTCGTGGCCCGAGCTCGACTCACTTGTCGTATCGCTTGGTCCTTTCTACACCTGCGCCTGGTGTGCGCTTGAACGCTCCACTTCCGTTAGCGCGCCCGTTTCCTCAGACCCTGCTGTCGCCCAGCAACTCCTGCAATTCCTAAAAAGCGCAGGTGTTGTGACCGGTTCCAGTTCAGGCAACGGAGCCGTTAAGCGCTCTCTCTACGAACCGGTCAGTTGGTCCTACGTCGATGACCTGATTCTTCCTGATGACCTTGATGCAGCGCTCAAGGGGATGCTTGATGCTTGGCGCCCGACGCTTGATAAACACGCAAGACTTTGGATCTGGCGCCAGCTAGCGGATCGAGAGGCAAGCGCCTATCTCACATCATTGCTGCGCCGTCACCGTATCGGAGTGCACCGCGTAGATGAAATCCTGAGAAGTCAGGATGAGGAGTGGACTCGTCTGAGCCTGGGGCGGAAACGATACGTGCTCTGGTCATCTGTAAGGGGAGCAGCGAGCCAGTTCCTTAGTAGCGGTGGCAACGAGGACGCCGCACTAGAAGTGCTTTCCCGAGAGATGCGAAGGAGGACGCGCTGGCTGGTAGTAAAGGCGGCCGCGGGTGAACTTCGAAGAACCGACTATTGCTTCCTTCCTGACACAGGTTGGCGACGACCACTGATGATCGATGTAGCGCTGGAAAGCATACTGAAGATAGGCGATGACTACTGGCTTGCAGCTCCATCCTTGGGCGAAATCTAGTCAAAACAGAGGCCCTCGATTACCCACTTCCCTGGCTCAGCTGAACCAAGAATCACGAGACTTGATAGATGCGTCCAATCATTCTTGCACTGGACCTTGAGGGAACACTTATCTCCAATGCCGTCAGTCAAATACCCCGACCCGGCCTGATGGAGTTCCTAAACTATGCCAGCAGCACCTTCAATCGGATCGTCATGTTCACCTCTGTACCCCAAAAGGTTGTTGCAGAGATTACATCCCTCTTGGTGCTGGAGGGACGCGCTCCCGAATGGTCTCAACATCTCCCATACATCGAATGGGACGGTCCGACGAAGGACCTTCGATTCGTTTCGGCAGAACTTGGCGAGGCACTGTTGCTGGATGATCACGGGGCCTACGTGCATCCCGGCCAACACTTCCTCTGGATTGAAGCCCCTCTCTTCGCTGCACCATATTCTGATGGAGACGAGGGGCTGCAGCTGGTGATCCAGCGTCTTGAGGAGCGCCTCAATCCAGGCAGCACAAAGCCCAAGGCGCGGCCTTAGTGGATGGAGTGTGCCGTGGATGCAATCTTCGGACGCCGCAGTGAGACACCGCCAGCCCCCAATACTCGAGGATTCTGTGCACAGAACTAGCTTGTCTCATCCGTTGCAGATTGCGGGACTTTCCGTCGGTGCCAACGGAGGAACCATAGGCGTTACCTTTGCCCCCGGTAAGCATCAGAAAGTTGCAATGACGGGCTCGTGGTGTAGAGATCTCGAGCTCGATCTAGCGTCCGTCTCAGCTTGGGGATGTCGCCATCTGCTTTCCTTGATTGAACCGTGGGAGTTCGACGATCTCGGGATAGGGTCGCTACCCGAACGCGCGCGCGCTCATGGCCTGCACTGGCATGGTCTTCCGATTCGTGATGGAGAAGCGCCGGATCCTCAGTTCTTGGACGAGTGGACACGACTAGGCCCCGTCCTCACTGACGATTTGCTCCGCGGTGACAAAGTAGTCGTTCATTGCAAAGGAGGGCTTGGCAGAGCGGGCACCGTGGCTTCGATGCTACTGCTCGAGAGCAGATCATGCCTAAGCGCTGAAGAAGCTATGGCCAGAGTTCGGAGTGCTCGTCCCGGAGCCGTGGAAACGGCGGAGCAAGAGCGCTTCCTTCTTCACTGGGCTTCTCGGATGCTCTAGAACCGTGTGCGCTGAAGCATCCGTTCTGAACTCTTGACACGGCACTAATCACGTCCAGACCTGTGAACCTCCCAGTGCCGGATCAGCTTCGCCCCGGTGCTCATCGGTGAATCTGAGAACCCGCGGGGAGGTCAGCAATCAGAGGTTTGAGGGGATCTCCCCACGGCAGGCGTATAAGTAGGGAAGGATGAGGAGATCTCCACATGAATGATCTAGACGATTGGCTGTCCAGAGCCTCGGCAGCTACAAGGCCAGACGGCCATGATCGGGCCACCGATAGCCTGGTCCGACGCCTGTCCCAGGAAGCTTCCCCTTCGCAATGGGCCGGTAAGCGAGAGTTCCGCCGGGCACTCGCATGCGCGGCGCTCGCGGCGGTGCTTACCTGCGGAGGAGTAGGCTCCGCCTTCTTTGTCACCCAGGCACCCTCGCGCCCGACATGGGTCGCGGCCCCAGCTTCCATGTCCCCATACGCTCTACTGGTGGAACGCTGATGGCAATCGGACCCCTCATGAGGCTGCCGCTGGCAACAATCGCTGGCGCCATCATTGGCGTAGTGTGCGCGCTGGCTATCGGCTGGATCTGGCACTCGCTCAATCCTGGGCACAGCGATCTCCATGAACGCCTTCACGCCGTGGTGCCTCTGGACGACTCGGAGAAGCAGATCCTCCAGGCCAAGGAACAGCTGTTCGCAACAAGGCGAGGTGAGATCGAAGCGCGCCTGCGGATTGCCAACCGCCAGCTGGCGGACGCCATCGCGGCTGACCCCAAATGGAACCCCCAGGTGGAACGTGCAAGTCGTGAGGTGGAGCGGGCTGCGGGCGATCTCCAGCGCATCACGCTCGAGCATGTGTTCGAGATGCGCGAGGGCTTGAAACCCGAGCACCGGCCGGCCTACGACAAGGCACTCCTTGAAGCACTTCGCACCGACTCTCCCTGAGCCCCACAAACGTTGTGACCATCGAGGACGACAACAACTGGGCAGTTGAAGCTGCGGCGGGTGATGCTGAGGCCTTCGCTCGCCTGGTCCGCCGTCACTCGCCAGCAATCAAGCAGATGGTTCGAGGCATGGGTCTGCCCGAAACCGACGTCGATGATGTCGTGCAGGAGACATTCGTTGCCGCTTGGCGAGGCCTGTCAGAGTACGATCCGACGCGCTCGGTACTTCCTTGGCTGATGCGTATTGGAATCAACAAGGTTCGTGATACGCAACGGTTTCGACGCGTCCGCCACTTCCTGTTTCGGGCCAAGCCTTTGGATGATGAGGAAGGACGCGCCCTGCATTCCGAGCAGGCCGGGCCAGAGCAGGTTGCCGGTTCTCAGCTTGAGCTCGCAGAAGTAAGAAGGGTTCTCAACACGATCGACCCGAGCCTGCGTGAAGCTCTGGTTCTGACTGCCTTCGTCGGCCTTTCCCAGGTTGAAGCAGCTTCCGCCCTGGGTATCAGTCTCAAAACGATAGAGGGTCGCGTCCTGAGAGCGCGGGCCAAACTGACAGATGCACTGAGCCGCGGGAAATAAATTTTCGCCGGATTCGAGGGGAAGGCCGCGCAGGCCGCGTAGTGCAGAAAGACGGCCGAGATTGCGGCCCCACTGCACCGGATCCTCATGAAACCATCATTGCTTGCCCTGACGGTGATGCTGGCCCTGACCAGTATCTCTGCGGCCTATGCCTCGGACGCCCCGAACTTCAGCGCGTTGCTCGAGCAGAGCAGGGCCCAATCCCCCTTCCTTCAGGAAAAGGGGTTCGACACAGCTGCCGCTGCGGGCGAAGCCCGCCAAGCGCGAGCGCTACGTAACCCCACCATTGATGCCCTCGCAGAGAATCTCAACGCTCCCCCCAGCAATGGCGCGAGCCAGCGGCAGACGACCTACACCATCAGCCAGCCACTCGAGATCTTTGGCCAACGTGGGGCTCGAATCCAGGCGGGAGAGAAAGGGCTGCAGGCGGCCGAAGCTCGCCAGCACCAGGCGCAAGTCGAATTCGCCGCAGCCTTGGCTGTTGCCTACGCGTCTTCCGAAGCTGGGCTGATACGGCGCGACATTGCTGCCGAAGATGTTGATCGCGCCAGAGGCGACCTGAAGGCAGCTCAGGCGCTGGTTGACGCAGGAAAGGAGGCCAGCCTGCGCGTAGCACAAGCCCAGGCAGGCTTGAGCTCAGCAGAAGCGATTGCCGCCTCAAGAGAGGCAGAGGCGGCTGCAGCTCTCGAGCAACTGTCAGTACTGGCGGGAAGAGCGGAACCCTACTCAGGCACGTCCGAGTCACTCCTGGTGCGCGAGTGGGTTGCGCCCGCAATTGCGAACGTCGATTCGGCATCTGTCCTGTCTGCGAAGGCAGACGTCGACGCGAGCGATGCGGTTCTGCGCACTGAACGCTTCAAGCGGGCACCGGACCTGAACCTCACCGCAGGCCGTCGCAACTTCGCCGCCGGTGGGGACGCATTGGTCGTCGGCGTGTCTCTGAGCATCCCATTGTTTGACCGGAACAGTGGCGGGATCAGCGCGGCTCGAGCACGGAGCGACGCCGCCCGTGCTCGATTGGATGCCGCACGCCTCCAGAGCCAGGCGGACCGTGCGACTGCGCTTGCGCGTGTTGACGCCGCCAAGCGAGGACTGATCGCTGCCTCCAAGGGAGAGGAAGCAGCCACGGAAGCCTACCGAATGGCGCGCTTGGGATACGAGGCCGGTAGAACCCCACTGGTTGAGCTGCTGCTTAGCCGTCGCACGCTGACGGACGCGAGGCTGAGCGTGGTGGATGCACGACTCGCACGCGTTGCCGCCTACGCATCGCTCGCCGTGGCCAGCGGTCAGATTGCCTTTGGAGACATGTAGATGAAGAGAAGTATTCCGGCTGTTAACACCCTGACGATGATCGGCGTGGCTACCTTGGCGCTTGGCGCAGGATTTGGCATTGCACGCTTATCCGCCCCTTCAGAGACGGTGGTCGACCCCGCGAAAGACGAAGCCAGCGCCAGTGCGCCGGCGGAGGCGGCTCAGGAAGTCGCGATTCCCAAGGAGTATGTTGCCGCTGCGGGGATCTCGGTGGAGCCCGTCACTTCCGCTCAGGTAGCGGCGAACATCACCGCATCGGGTTCGGTCGTGGCAATCCCCGGTGGTGAGGCCGTCGTGGTGGCACGTGCGGCCGGTAACGTCACCGATGTCATCCGGCAGGTGGGCGACAAGGTGAAGAAGGGCGAAGTGCTGGCACGCGTAGCCAGCCCTGATGGGGCCCGTATTGCGGCTGACCTTCGTGTGGCCAGCGCCAGCCTCTCCCTCGCCGAAAAGAACGTCAAGCGCGATGAGTCGTTGCTCGCACAGGGCGTGTTGGCACGACAAGAGGCCGAGGCGAGTCGCGCCGCTTATCTCACAGCGCAAGCAGAAGCACAACGCGCTGCCCTGGTGGCACGCACCGCCAATGTGGATGGAGGAGGTAGCGTCAACGTCATCAGCCCTATCGATGGAACCATCAGCAGCTCGCAAGTGACTCTGGGCGCTTTCGTCGAGCCGCAGGCCTCCCTCTATAGGGTCACAGGTTCCAATGGCGTGGAGATTCAGGCCTCCGTTCGTGCGGGTGACACCGGTCGGATCAAGGCCGGCGACAGCGCGTCCATTACCCGCTCCGACGGAAGCGTCACCTCAGGCAAGGTCCGTTCAGTTGCTGCCGCCGTAGGTGGGCTGACAAGGGCTGCCACAGTCGTAATCACCCCGAGCGCAGAGGCGAACGGATTGGTTGTGGGTGACGGTGTGCAGGTCCGGCTGGTCACCGCTTCCGGATCGGGTGAGGGGCTGTCTGTCTCGGAAGAGGCGGTCCAGAACATCGACGGAAAAGACGTCCTCTTCGTCAGAACCAGTAAGGGGTTCACTGCACAGCCGGTCTTCATTGGCCTCCGTAGCGGTGGTATGGCGCAGATCCTTTCTGGCGTCACTGCGGGAACCCCGGTTGCTACCCGTAATGCGTTTCTGGTGAAGGCCGAGATGAAAAAGTCGGGCGGAGACGAGTAATGATCGAGCAAGTACTTACGGGTGCCGTACGGCACCGCTGGCTGGTTCTGTTCATCACACTGGTGATTGCGGTGATCGGCGGGTGGCAACTGAACCTGCTACCGATCGACGTGACTCCGGATATCACGAACAAGCAGGTCCAGATCAACACCGTCATCCCGACGCTGAGTCCAGTGGAGGTCGAGAAGCGCGTTACCTACCCGATCGAGACCGCGATGGCAGGACTTCGGGGCGTCGCGAACACCCGGTCGTTCTCGCGCAACGGCTTCAGCCAGGTCACGGTGATCTTCGATGAGAGCGCAGACCTCTACTTCATGCGCCAACAGGTCACCGAGCGACTGACTCAGGCTCGGCCCCAGTTGCCGGAGGGTGCCGAACCGCTGATGGGCCCGGTTTCGACCGGGTTGGGCGAAGTATTCCACTACAGCGTTGAATTCACCCACCCAGATGGCAAAGATGCCCCGCGAAATGATGGTAAGCCTGGCTGGCAAAGCGACGGTTCGTTCCTGACTGATCAGGGGGAACGGCTGACGGACAACATGGCACGTCTGGCCTACTTGCGCACAGTCCAGGACTGGATTGTGCGGCCTCAGCTGCGCACGACGCCGGGCGTAGCAGACGTCGACAGCCTCGGCGGCTACGTCAAGGAGTATGTCGTTGAGCCCAATGCGAGCAAGCTCGCAGAGTACGGGTTCTCCTATACCGACCTAGCCGACGCGTTGCAGGATGCCAACCTGTCGGTCGGAGCAGACTACATCCAGAGGTCGGGCGAGTCCTATCTGGTGCGCGCAGACGCCCGCATCCGCTCCGTGGACGAGATTGCCCGTGCCGTTGTGGGCAATCGCAACGGAGTTCCCGTAACAGTGGGAGACGTCGCACGTGTGGTCGTTGACGGTGAGCTCCGCCGCGGTGCCGCCAGCCGCAATGGCTACGAGACCGTCGTTGGCAGCGCACTCATGCTGGTTGGCGCCAACAGCCGAACTGTGGCGGCCGCAGTGGGTGACAAGCTGCAGGAGATCGGCAAGACCATGCCGCCGGGCGTGAGGATTGTTCCCACGCTGGACCGATCCCAGCTGGTTGTCGCAACGATCAAGACCGTCGCCAAGAACCTGGCCGAAGGCGCTCTTCTAGTCGTGGTCATCCTATTTGCATTGCTCGGAAACTGGCGAGCTGCTGTCATTGCTGCATTGGTGATTCCGTTGTCCCTGCTGATCACCGCGATCGGCATGAACAAGCTCGGGATCTCTGGCAACCTGATGAGTCTGGGTGCGCTCGACTTTGGCCTGATCATCGACGGCGCGGTCATCATCGTCGAGAACGCGCTGCGCCGTTTGGCAGAGCGACAGCATGCACTTGGGCGCCCACTCAATCTATCGGAGCGGCTGCATGAAACGATCGCCTCGTCCAAGGAGATGGTCCGCCCGACCGTGTATGGGCAGGCGGTCATCTTCCTGGTCTTCGTGCCATGCCTGACCTTCCAGGGCGTCGAGGGAAAGATGTTCTCCCCGATGGTAATTACCCTGATGCTGGCGCTGGCCTCTGCATTCGTGCTCTCCCTCACTTTCGTTCCGGCGATGGTGGCGGTCATGCTCAAGGGCCACATTTCCGAGAAAGAAGTACGGGTAGTCGCTGCCACCAAGAGCCGCTATCAGCCGATGCTTCGCAGCGCAATCCGCCAACCCATGCCCTACCTGGCCGGTGGTCTTGGCGTCCTGGTGGCCGGCGTTGTGGCCTTTGGCTTTGTGGGTCGGGAGTTCATGCCCACATTGGATGAGCAGAATCTCAACCTGTCCTCCGTTCGCATCCCGTCCACATCGATCGAGCAGTCCGTCGCCATCGACCTTCCTCTTGAGAAGGCACTGATGACGTTGCCGGAGGTACAGACGGTGTACTCCAAGGCCGGTACCGCAAGCCTGGCCGCAGATCCCATGCCGCCCAACGCGTCCGACAACTACGTGATCCTCAAGCCCAAGGACCAATGGCCGGATGGAGTGAAGACCAAAGAGCAGGTGATCGAGAGGATTCGAGAGAAGACAGCCTTTCTTGTTGGTAACAACTATGACGCCACCCAGCCCATCGAGATGCGCTTCAATGAGCTGATCGGCGGCGTTCGTAGCGACGTTGCAGTCAAGATCTATGGCGAAGACCTGACGGCGCTTGCCGGCAGCGCTGACAAGATTGCGAGCGTCCTCAAGAAGATTCCGGGCGCATCGGATGTCCGTGTGGCGCAAACGGGAGGCTTCCCGACCTTTGACATGGCATTCGACCGGGCCGCGATCGCCCGTTACGGACTGACCGTCAAGGAAGTGGCCGACACAGTGTCTGCTGCGCTGGCAGGTCGCATGGCGGGCCAGATCTTCGAAGGTGATCGGCGCTTCGACGTAGTGGTTCGTCTGCCCCGTGTGGACCGCAGCGATCTCGATGTACTGGGAGCCGTTCCGGTCATGCTGCCGCCAGGCAGTCAGGAAGGCCGTCAGTCTGTTCCGCTTCGTGAATTGGTCAGCTTCCGCTTCACGCAGGGTCTGAACGAAGTCAGCCGCGACAATGGCAAACGTCGAATCTATGTGGAAGCGAATGTGGTCGGGCGTGACCTGGGTAGCTTCGTTGACGACGCCAAGGCGGCTATTGGCCAGCAGGTGCAGTTGCCCACCGGTTCCTGGATCGAATGGGGCGGGCAGTTCCAAAATCTGCAGGCAGCAACGAAGCGACTGGCGATCATTGTGCCTCTCTGCTTCATCCTCATTGCGGCCGTCCTCTACATGGCGATTGGCAACGGTTTGCTGACAGGTACGGTACTGACTGCAGTGCCACTTGCTCTGGCCGGTGGATTCTTCGCATTGGCGTTGAGAGGAATCCCCTTCTCGATCTCAGCCGCTGTGGGCTTCATCGCGGTATCTGGTGTCGCGGTGCTCAACGGCCTGGTTCTGATCTCCGCGATCAAGAAACGCCTGCACGAGGGGCTTCCGCCAGATGAGGCGGTCGAACTGGGTGCAATGGAGCGCGTCAGACCGGTTCTTATGACCGCGCTGGTTGCCTCCCTGGGCTTCGTCCCGATGGCGATTGCAACGGGTACGGGCGCCGAAGTGCAGAAGCCACTGGCTACAGTGGTTATCGGGGGTCTTGCCACGGCAACCGTACTGACGCTGTTCGTGCTGCCTGCGCTGTGCGGGCTGGTACTCCGAAGAACTGCGCGCAGGAAGGCCGCGGGCATTGAAGACCCCCTGCCGGTACCCGAAGTCGATTGAGCACAAGCCCCTTCCACGGCTTCACGTCCTGCCCTACGGATCGGATTACGATCCGCAGGGCAGCGGCGCTTTCCACTGTTCCATCTAGAGGTGAGCCATGATCGAGGTCCTACGCTTTCCAACATTCAGGAACCTGTTCGCTGCGCAGGTTATCGCGCTGATCGGCACGGGCTTGGCTACCGTGGCGCTCTCTCTTTTGGCCTATGACCTGGCGGGGGCTGAGGCGGGCGCTGTGCTAGGTACGGCTCTGGCAATCAAGATGATTGTCTACGTGCTGTTGGCCCCTCTGTCCGGAGCGATCGTCCCGGCAAATCTACGCAAACCGGTGCTTATTGCCCTCGACCTGGTGCGGGCGGGCGCGGCGCTTTGTCTGCCGTTCGTCAACCAGATCTGGCAGGTGTACCTGCTCATTGCCTTGCTGCAGTCGGCCTCGGCGTGCTTCACCCCTCTGTTCCAGTCGACGATCCCGGAAATCCTGAAGGAGGAACGCGACTACACCCGAGCACTGTCCCTGTCGCGCCTGGCCTATGACCTGGAGAGCCTGCTGAGTCCCGCGTTGGCCGCTGCTCTGCTGACGCTGATCAGCTTCCACGGCCTGTTCGCTGGTACGTCCGTAGGCTTCGTGATATCCGCCATGCTGGTGTTCTCAACTGCATTCCCCTTCGTTGCTCCTTCCCTGAGAAAGGACGGTCCCTACGCCCGCGCGATTCGAGGAATGCGGATCTACCTGAAGACGCCCAGGCTGAAAGGGTTGCTTGCCCTTAATCTGTGTGCGGCCGCCGGCGGCGCCATGGTGTTCGTGAACACTGTCGTCGTGGTGCGCAACGTTCTCGGCGGAGCAGAGTCACAGGTGGCATGGGCGCTGGCAGCTTTCGGTGGCGGTTCGATGCTGACGGCGCTTGTCCTCCCCAAGGTTCTCGATCGGGTGGCTGACAGGCGTGTGATGCTCTCCGCAGCCCTTGCAATGTGCATTGTACTTGTGACCCTCAGTCTTACCTGGCTGCTCTCGCCCTCCTCCATAGGTTGGCCCATCGTGCTCGCCGGCTGGGCATTGTTGGGGATGAGCTATGCGGGGCTGGTGACTCCTGGCGGCAGATTGCTGCGACGATCAGCGGAATCCACCGATCTGCCATTCCTGTTCGCAGCGCAGTTCTCTCTCTCCCACGTGTGTTGGCTGATTGCCTACCCTCTGGCGGGAACCGTGGGTGCGAAGTTTGGAATGCCAGTGGCGATCATGGCACTGGCAGTAGTCGGCATCGCCGGATTCGTGTTCGCCTGGAGAATCTGGCCCGCCCATGACCCGGACGAGATTTCCCACGGTCACGACGATCTGGCTGCGGACCATCCCCACTGGGCGGAACACGCCTCTTCCAACGGCAAGCATTCACATCGGTATGTCATCGACGACGTGCACCCTCGTTGGCCTGGATGACGGAAACTTGAACAAGGGGCGCGAGAGGGCATTTTCACCGCTCGCGCCCGACGTTGTCATATCGACTTTGCCAGAACAAGCCTCTAGTCTTTGCCCGTGCGATCCCTTCGTCTACCAACCAGCGTGCTGTTGCGCAGCTGCATCTTCATGATGCTGGTGGCGAGTCTGCTCGTGCGACCCGTCCTGAATCATCTGGGTGAGCTGCACGGCTTGCAGCACATCGTGCAGGCTGCGGTGGAACATGGTCACCCCCATGTTGGGGTGAGTGATGCCGCAGACCGTGATCTTGAACACGCGGTTGGATTGCACAGCCTGTTGCACCAGGCCGATCTGACGGCTTCTGTAGGCATCTTGGCCAGCCTTGCTGGACCCGCTCGAGTTGATCTGAGCGATATCCATCCCTGGCACCAGCCAGCGGCAGAGCTTCAGCATCATCGCTCATCCCTGTTCAGGCCTCCTATCGCCTGAGACCCAGGCATCGTGCTCGCACTGAGCAGAGGCTTGGCAGCGCCCGTCCAGTCAATCCTTACTGGACGTTCGTCGCTGCAAGAAATTATTCATTCGTTCCCCGCCCGGACCCCGCTTACGCGCAGTGATCCGTGTGACGTGCCGTGCGCGCCTTCTGCGCACTCGTAGCACGTTGCGCCGGTTCCCAGTGTCGTAGCGGATAGCTTTGGCGGAGGTCCGCTGACCGCATTCGTAGATCCTCATCATGATCCCCAGTTCTGAATCCGGGACGCTCTCGCGCGTCCTTCTCCAACCCCCACTACTGTCGCACTGGCCGCGAACTCTACTCGCACTGCTTTCCCTGTTCATGCTGCTACTCACAGCTGACGGGGCGTTGGCTCACGCGATCGCCGAAGGCGACAAGGGCTACATCCAGGAAATATCTGGAGTAAATCTGATCGCATTCGCCTATCTGGGCGCGAAACACATGGCCACCGGCTATGACCACATCCTGTTCCTCCTGGGCGTGGTGTTCTTCCTGTACCGGATGAAGCATGTCGCGCTGTATGTGACGCTGTTCGCGATCGGGCACTCCACAACGATGCTGCTGGGTGTGCTGTTCAACGTGGGCATCAACAGCTACCTGATCGACGCAATCATTGGTCTGTCTGTGGTCTACAAGGCCTTGGACAATCTGGGCGCCTACCAGCGTTGGTTCGGCTTCCAGCCAAACACAAAGGTTGCGACGTTGATCTTCGGCCTGTTCCACGGCTTTGGTCTGTCAACCAAGATCATCGAGTACGACATCTCACCCGATGGTCTGTTGCCCAACCTGCTTGCGTTCAACGTCGGCGTGGAGATCGGCCAGATCCTCTCGCTTGGCGCGATTCTGATCGCAATGGGCTACTGGCGCCGCACGCCCAGCTTCTTCAAGCACGCCTACACCGCCAATGCCGCCATGCTCTGCGCCGGATTCATTCTGATCGGCATGCAGCTCACTGGCTACTTCGTTTCCTGACTTTCAAGAGAACTACATCATGTACAACAGTAAGCCCGCCGAAGGCGACCTTCCCACCAGCCGCCAGCTGGGACGCACCACCGCAATTGCCGCCGGCATCGCCATCATCCTCCTGGTTGGAGTGGTGATGCCATCTGAGTACGGAATCGATCCCACTGGTGTTGGTCGGGTACTTGGTCTGAAGGAAATGGGGGAGATCAAGGAACAGCTTGCCGAGGAAGCGGCAGCTGACGCTGCGATGGACGCAAAGGCCGCCGAAGACGAGGCAGCCGCCCTGCTGACGCAGGTGTCCACGCAGAACCGTAAGACCGTTGAAGTTGCTCAGAAGCCTGCCGCGAGTAATGCGGCCACCGCTGCCGAATGGCGGGACGAAGAACAGGTTGTCCTGACGCCGGGCCAGGGCACCGAGATCAAGCTCGTCATGAAGGCGGGCGAGCGCGCCAGCTACCAGTGGTCTGTTGAAGGCGGCGTCGTGAACTTCGACACCCACGGAGACGGCGGCGGTCGAGCGATCAGCTATGAGAAGGGTCGAGGGGAAGCCACCAAGCAGGGGGTGCTCCTGGCTGCCTTCGATGGCAACCACGGATGGTTCTGGCGCAACAGGGGCGAGGAGCCCGTAACGCTTCTGCTCCGCACCGGAGGGGAGTACGAGTTGATCAAGAAGATGTAAACCGCAGCGGTGAGCGGTGGCCGGGTGCGCTTAAGGCCCGGCCACCGCCCTATGTGGGGTATTTCCGATGGGCTGCGCCCAGTTTCGGCCCCTCGACAACCCCAGCCAGCCCCGCTTAAGCTAACCCATATGCGTCTTTCCGCCCGCCACGGCCTTGCCCTCAGGATCAGCTTCTTTGCGCTGATGCTGTTGAGTGTCGTTGCGCGGCCGATGGTGATCCAGCTCAGCGAACTGCACGGATTGGAACATGACATCGCAGCAGCGGTGGATCATGGCCATTCACATGCCGGCGGTGCGGGCGACAATCTGGACCCGGATCACGCCACTGGCGCTCATGCGGTACTGCATCAGGCAGACGCGAGTTTCGCTGGAAGCTTGTTCACGCCCCACGTCTACCTGGCTTCACTACCGCTGGCCGGTGAAGTCCATGCTCTGCGACTTCTGAGGGTGCCTGCAGGGCACCCGGCGTCACCCTTCCGACCTCCGATCGTCTGACGACCCTAGCTGCGCTCTAGCAGCCTGAGCGCGCCTCCCGTGTAGCGGGACGCGGCGCGTCGTTCTGACTTTCTTTCCGGAGGCTTCCGTGAAATTCCGTAGTGTGTGGGCGCTGGCTGTTGCCGGCGCCTGCGGTGTGGCCCTTCCTGGCCACGCCGCCGAAGTGCTGCGCCTGGAGGATGCGGTTGCCCGCGCCCTTGGCACTCACCCAAGCGTGCAGGCAGATGCCGCACAAATAGAGGCGACAAAGAACCGTGCGGCGCGAGAGGGCTTAGCAGCCCCGTTGGTGCTCGGCGGAGAACTGGAGAACGTGGCCGGTAGTGGCAGCGTGCGAGGTATGGACGCTGCCGAGGCAACGTTCCGGGTATCCAAGATTCTGGAACTGGGTGGCAAGCGGGCGGCCCGCCAAGCGCTTGGCGGCGCGGAGGTCGATGCAGCCCAGCGAGAGGCTGATGTGACCCGGGTGGCCATCGCCACACGCACCGCTGGTCGATTCATCGACGTGCTTGCGGCGCAGGAGCATGTCGAGCATGCGGAAGAGCGGATTCGTATGGCCCGCGCGCTCCAGCGAGAGGTGGCCCGCTGGGTCTCTGCGGCACGGAACCCGGACTCAGACCTGAGGGCCGCTGAAATCGCCCTGGCCGATGCAGAGCTCAAGCGTGATCAAGCAGTCCAGCGGTTGGAGGCATCGCGCATGGCGCTTGCGTCTTCCTGGGGCTCTTTCACCGCTGACTTCGACACCGTCGCCGGCGATACAAACATCCTCCCCCCGCTGGATGACTACCAGACGCTGTCCGAACGCCTTCAGAACGCGCCACAGCAACGTGCCTTCGATGCCCAGTCCAGAATTCTTGCCGCGCGCCGCGATGTCGCCGTTTCCAGCGCGAAGCCTGACGTGAGTGTTGGATTTGGACTTCGCCGTCTTGAAGCAACGAAGGACAGTGGCTTGGTCATGTCGATCTCGGTTCCCTTGGGAACCCGGCGTCGATCAGCCTACTCGGTATCCGAAGTCGACTACGAACTGAGTGCGCTCAAGTCACGCCGTGAAGCACAAATGTTGGAGCTCAACCAGGAGCTGTTCGGAGTCTATCAACAGCTGCGCCAAGCGCAGTTGGAGGTCACCTCCGTTCGTGAGCGGCAGCTCCCCAAGGCGGAGCAGGCGATGAATCAGAGCCGTCGTGGCTTCGAGGAGGGTCGATTCTCCTATCTCGCATTGAGCCAGGCGCAGAAGACGCTGTTCGACCTTCGTGAGCGCGAAGTCGAGTCCGCCGCACTCTATCTCCGATTGCTGGTCGAGGCAGATCGCCTCACCGCCTCCGCCCAGGATATCCGCCCATGAATCGTTACGCCCTTCTTATGTTGCTTCCGCTGGCACTGGCCGCCTGTGGCGGTGAAAAGCCGGTTGAGAAAGAAGCCGCAGAGTCCACCGCCGCGGCCGGCGACTACGAGCGCGGCCCCAACCGCGGTCGCATGCTCCGCGATGGTGATTTCGCACTTGAAGTCACCGTCTATGAAACCAACACGCCTCCTCAGTTCCGCCTCTACGCCTATCGAAATGACAAGCCGATCTCACCGAATGAGGTGAAGGCAACAATGCAGTTGAAGCGCCTCGACGGTGAGGTCAATGATTTCACTTTCACCGCCGAAAACGACTATCTCGTGGGGAACGGCGAGGTCGTGGAACCTCATTCTTTCGACGTGAAGGCAGACGCAGTGGTAGGAGGAAAGACACACACCTGGTCCTATCAGTCCTATGAGGGCCGTACCACCATCGAGCCAAGCGCTGCCAAGGATGCGGGTGTGGTGGTGGAAGAGGCTACCGCTGGCACTATCCGCGATACGGTCACGCTGATGGGGAACATCGCGGTCAACACTGGCCGCCAGGCCGCCGTCAAAGCACGATTCCCAGGTATTGTCCGCAGCGTGTCGGTCGAGATGGGCCAACGCGTTTCCGCAGGGCAGACGCTGGCGACGGTTGAAGGCAATGACAGCATGCGCACCTACGCGGTGATTGCTCCCTTCAGCGGCATCGTTCTTGCGCGCAACACCAGTGTTGGTGATGTGGCCGCCGACAACACACTGTTCGACGTTGCCGATCTGTCAGAGGTCTGGGTCGATCTACGAGCTCTGGGCACTGACGCCGAGCGTCTCGCTCCAGGTCAAGCAGTGCGGATCCGTTCCGCCACGGGTGCCTTGGAGACTGAAGGTAGGCTCCAAAGCCTGCTTCCGCTGGCAAGCAGCGGCCAAAGCGTGGTTGCGCGCGTGAGTATCCCCAATGGTGACGGCAAGTGGCGTCCAGGAATGGCTGTCTCGGCCGAGGTCATCATTGCCGAGACACCTGTTCCACTGGCCGTCAAAGAGTCAGGGCTCCAGCGATTTCGCGACTTTACCGTCGTATTTGCGCAGGTGGGCGATACCTATGAGGTGCGCATGCTTGAGCTTGGAAAGCGTGATGGCGAGTGGGCAGAGGTTCTTGGCGGACTGAAGCCCGGAACGCGGTACGTCGCCGAGCAGAGCTATCTGATCCGTGCAGACATCGAGAAGTCTGGCGCCAGCCACGACCACTAAGGATCCATCATGCTAGAGCGAATCATTCGCGCGTCCATCGCGCATAGATGGCTTGTGCTGCTTCTGGTCCTGGCGCTGTCAGGCTTGGGCATCTGGAACTACAGCAAGCTGCCAATCGACGCCGTCCCTGACATCACCAATGTCCAGGTCCAGATCAACACCGAAGCACCGGGCTACTCTCCACTGGAGGCAGAGCAGCGGGTAACGTTCCCCGTCGAGACAGCCTTGGCCGGCTTAGCCAAGCTGGAGTACACGCGGTCCATCTCGCGTTATGGTCTCTCCCAGGTCACCGTTGTATTCGAAGACGGTACCGACATCTACTTCGCGCGGCAGCAGGTGGCCGAGCGCTTGCAGCAAGCCGCATCCCAGCTCCCAACTGGGCTGAAGCCAACGCTGGGCCCGGTCGCCACCGGTCTCGGTGAGATCTTCATGTACACCGTGGAAGCCGAGAAGGGTGCTGAAGAGACCTGGACGCCGATGGCGCTTCGTACCCTCCAGGATTGGGTGGTACGCCCCCAGATGCGACATCTGAAAGGTGTTACAGAGGTCAACACCGTCGGTGGCTATGTGCGGCAGTTCCACATCACGCCTGACCCGCGCAAGCTTCAGGCGTACGAGCTGACCATGCAGGATGTGATGGAGGCCGTGGCGCGCAGCAATGCGAACGTGGGTGCCGGCTACATTGAAAAGAGTGGTGAACAGTACCTTGTGCGCGTTCCTGGCCAAGTGGCGGACATGGACGGCCTGCGCAAGATCGTGGTCGCCAATCGCGAGGGGCTGCCGCTTCGCGTCGGTGACCTCGCAGACGTTCACGAGGGCACCGAACTGCGAACGGGTGCAGCGACCAAAGATGGCAAGGAAGTGGTACTTGGTACTGCATTCATGCTCATTGGTGAGAACAGCCGCGAAGTCGCTCAGCGAACCGCTGCCAAGCTGAAGGAGATCGACGAGACGCTTCCAGAAGGTGTCCGCGCGCATGCGGTCTATGACCGTACGGAGCTGGTCGACCGCACCATTGAAACCGTCAAGAAGAACCTACTGGAAGGTGCCCTGCTGGTCATTGCGGTGCTGTTCCTTCTGCTCGGAAATCTTCGCGCCGCACTGATCACGGCCGCGGTCATTCCTTTGACCATGCTGCTGACCATCTCCGGCATGGTCCAGAACCGTGTCTCAGCAAATCTGATGAGCTTGGGTGCGCTGGACTTCGGTCTGATCGTCGACGGCGCGGTCATCATTGTTGAGAACTGTCTGCGCCGCTTCGGCGAGCGTCAGCACGCCCTGGGGCGTCTGTTGACCCGGGATGAGCGCTTTGCTTTGGCCGCCAGCGCCAGTGCCGAGGTGATCAAGCCCAGCTTGTTCGGCTTGTTCATCATTGCCGCCGTCTACATCCCGATCTTTGCGCTCTCCGGCGTGGAAGGAAAGATGTTCCACCCGATGGCCCTGACCGTCGTTATCGCGCTGACTGGTGCGATGGCATTGTCCCTCACGTTCGTTCCCGCTGCGGTTGCTCAGTTTGTCACGGGCAAGGTCTCGGAGAAGGAAACCAAGGCTATGCGGGGCGTAACCAAGCTGTATGGCCCGATGCTGGAGCGGGCAGTCAGTGCTCGCAAACTGGTTGTGGGTGGTGCAGCCGTCCTCACCGTACTGGCGGGTCTTCTGGCCAGTCGCATGGGCACTGAGTTCATTCCGAATCTGGACGAAGGTGATATTGCGCTTCACGCGCTGCGCATTCCCGGCACTAGTCTGACGCAAGCCATCGGCATGCAGCGCCAGCTTGAAGCGACCATCAAGAAGTTCCCCGAGGTGGATGAGGTTGTCGCAAAGATCGGCACAGCAGAGGTAGCGACCGACCCCATGCCACCGTCGGTCGCAGACACCTTCATCATGCTCAAGGATCGCGACCAATGGCCTGATCCCCGCAAGCCAAAGGCGCAGCTCATTGCTGAGCTGGAGAAGGCTGTCCGAGCAATTCCCGGCAACAACTACGAGTTCACCCAGCCCGTGCAGATGCGCATGAACGAGCTGATTGCCGGTGTACGCGCCGAGGTGGCGGTGAAGTTGTACGGTGACGACCTGGATCAGCTGGCGCAGATCGGCAGCCAGATCGAGGACGCCGCAGGTTCCATCCCAGGCGCCGCAGACGTGAAGTTAGAGCAGATCAGTGGTCTGCCTCTTATGACCATCACGCCTGACCTGGGTGCTTTGGCCCGCTATGGCGTTTCGATCGACGAGGTCCAGAAGACCATCTCTGTTGCGCTGGGCGGTGAGGCGGTCGGTCAGGTCTTTGAGGGTGATCGTCGCTTCGACATCGTCGTTCGTCTGCCCGAGAACCTGCGTCAGGACACCCGGACGCTCGCATCGCTACCGGTAGCCGTCGCCGTCGGGGCCAGTTCCGGCGAACAGAGAGCGTTCGTTCCGCTGGGGCAGCTGGCTAAAGTTGAAGTTGCGCCAGGCCCAAACCAGGTCAGTCGCGAGAACGGCAAGCGTCGCGTCGTCATCACCAGCAACGTACGTGGTCGCGACCTTGGTTCGTTCGTAGAGGAGCTGCGAGAGAAGGTTGGTCAGGAGGTGCAGTTGCCGGAAGGCTACTGGATTGAGTATGGCGGTACCTTCGAGCAGCTCATCTCTGCCAGCAAGCGGCTGTCCGTGGTCGTGCCGGTCGTCCTGGTGATGATCTTCGGCTTGCTCTTCATGGCGTTCGGCTCGGGCAAGGATGCTGCCATCGTGTTCAGCGGCGTTCCACTTGCGTTGACCGGTGGCGTGGTGGCTCTGTGGATGCGTGACATACCCCTGTCCATTTCTGCAGGCGTGGGGTTCATCGCGCTGTCGGGCGTCGCCGTGCTCAACGGCCTGGTCATGATCAGCTTCATCAAGAGCCTTAGGGAACAGGGCACTCCCCTGCACCAAGCGGTAACCGAAGGTGCACTGACCCGGCTGCGCCCCGTGCTGATGACGGCCCTGGTTGCCAGCCTGGGCTTCCTGCCAATGGCCCTAAACGTTGGGGCTGGCGCGGAAGTTCAGCGCCCGCTGGCGACGGTCGTTATCGGCGGAATCATCTCCTCCACGCTGCTGACCTTGCTGGTGTTGCCGGCGCTCTATCGCCTCATCCACCGCGAAGGGGATGAGCGGAAGGAGGACGCAGCGTGAACCCGTCCATCTCAACCCCTCCCAGGAACATGCAGTTGACCATTTCCAAACGAACCCAAGCGTGGCTCTACCTGCTTGCAGCCATCCTTCTGCCTTGCGTTGCTTGGGCGCATGGCGTCAGTGAAGGCGACCAGGCCTTCCTGGAAGACAGTACCGGCCTGCAGCTCATCGCGTTCACGTACCTCGGCGCCAAGCACATGGTGACTGGATACGACCACCTCCTGTTTCTGTTCGGGGTGATCTTCTTCCTGTACCGGATGCGTGATGTCAGCATCTACGTGACGTTGTTCGCGATCGGCCACAGCACCACCTTGCTGCTAGGTGTCCTGGGCGGATTGCATGTGAATGCGTACCTGGTCGACGCAATCATTGGCCTGTCGGTTGTCTACAAGGCGCTGGACAACATGGGCGCGTTCAAGCGCTGGTTTGGGGTACAGCCCAACACCAAAGCCGCCGTGCTGATCTTTGGCTTCTTCCATGGCTTTGGTCTAGCGACAAAGCTGCAGGATTTCTCGCTCTCACCTGACGGGCTTGTCCCAAACATGCTCGCCTTCAACGTGGGGGTCGAGATCGGACAGCTGCTCGCGCTCGCAGGCATCTTGATCGTGATGGGCTTCTGGCGCCGCTTGCCGTCATTCCATCGACAGGCGTACAGCATCAACACCGCCCTTATGTGCGCCGGCTTCGTGCTTGTTGGCATGCAGCTCACCGGCTACTTCGTTTCCTGAATCTACAGAGGTACTCATGTCCATCACGCTTTCCAATCAGCTGCCCAGCACTCGCAAGCTGCTGAAATCCACCGCCCTGGCCGCTGCCGTTGCAGGGGTGATTCTGCTCACCACCGTGCTTCCCGCGGAGTACGGAATCGACCCTACGGGCGTAGGTAAGGTTCTGGGTCTGGACGCCCTAGCCTCCACTGACCAGGTAGAGGCCGTAGCTCCCCCAGTTCCGGCATCTGCTGGCAGCGCCGAAGCCGTCTCGGCGCTGTTCGAGAAGGCCAAGGTTGCCTTCGGGAGCAATGGCAAGCAGGCCTTCGAACCCGCCGCTGTCTCTCTCGCCAGCACTCCTTTACGGCAGGACTCACTGACGATCGAGCTTGCCCCTGGTAAGGGCCAGGAGGTGAAGGCCCATATGGCTCAGGGCGCTGGGATGGTTTTCAGCTGGAAGGCCACGTCTGATGTTGCCGTGGACATGCACGGCGAGCGTCCCGACGTGAAGGGCCCCTGGACCAGCTACGCCGTTGAAGGCGCCCAGCGTCAGGCCGAGGGAACGTTCATTGCTCCCTTTGAAGGTACCCATGGGTGGTACTGGCAGAACCGCGGCAGCACCCCCGTGATCATCGAGGTGCAAATTACCGGCTACCAAGCCGACCTCTACCAGCCGTGACACCCGGCATAACGCCGAAATCAACCTAGGAGAAGCAACATGAAGAATCGTTTTGCCCTCATCAGCGTCCTTTTCGCTTCCATTGCAGCGTCCGCATCGGCCTTCGCACATGATCCGGCGCTTCATGCCGAGTCGGAAGTGAAGGAGGCGCCTAAGGCAAAGCCTGCTACGTGTGAACAGCTGGCTGACCGGACGAAGTTCAAGGTGGATCTTGCCGATCCTCAGACCAAGGCGCTGAAGGACAGGTGCGACGCTCAGGCGCAGTCGGCTGCGAAGAAGAAGTAATTGATTGCGGCGAATGGTCCGGCTTGGGTGAAGTCGGACCATTCGTCTTTACCCTTGAGCCAAGCGAATAGTGCCAGCGTCGTCCTACAAATAGACCTCGGTTAGACCCTCATTCTTCCAACAGGCTCGCTCTCGAATGCTAGCGTTTGACCGGAGGATTGCGATTAGAGCCGCACTCGGGCTTACATTCTCCAAACCCGAGTGCGGCAAAGTTCATTTGCAATCATCGACGTGATCGAACGTGCTGAACCGAACGCAATCTCCTGACCTGATCAACCCGCCTTAGAAGCGCGCGGTCGCGCCCACAAAGAGCGTGCGTGCGCCGCCGTCGTAATTATTGCCTTCTTCAAGCGTGGAAACATCACCCAAGTTCAGTACGCCGACGCGCAAGGTCAGGTTTTCGTTCACATCGAGAGCGGTGACCAGATCCACCGTGGTGTATGCCTTGGCGAAGGTAGGTCTGGACGAAGACACAAGCTGCTTCCCGATGTGTTGCGCGCTGAGGTTAAGCGACCATGCATCGGACACGCTCCAGTTCAGCGAAGTGTTGGCGGTGATCTTCGGCACCACTAGCAGGCTGGCGCCGGTGGTGCGGTTCTTCGATTCCAACATGCGTGTGGCGTTGGTGGTCCAGCTCAGTCGCTCGTGCAGCGGCACGGTCACACTGGCTTCCACGCCTCGCGTGCGAGCCTTCTGGATGTTCTGCGCCACCGTCCACCAGAAGCCGTTTACGAAGCTAGTGTTCTGGCCTGGGATCTCGCGCAGCGGCACCTGTTCGATCTTGTCGTCGAAGTTGGTCAGGAAGTAGGTGGCCGATGCGGACCAGCCGTTCTGGTCGAAGCCCACGCCAAGCTCATAGTTGGTGCTGGTTTCCGGTTTCAGGTTCGGGTTACCGGCCATGTAGCAGCCGGTCGTGCCGTCGGCGTTGATCAGCCGGCTGTTCCAGCCTTCCGGGGTCAGGCTGCCGCAGCCGCGTCCCAGAGACTGGGTGGCCGCACCAGCGGTGCCCTGCTTAAGATTGGGCGCGCGGAACCCTTTGGAGACACCGCCGCGTACTGTCCATGCGTCTGCCGGGTGCCACACGCCGTAGATGCGCGGGCTCACGTTGTCGTCGTAGTTGTCGGTGTTGTCCCAGCGCACGCCCAGAGTCAGCACGAAGCGCTCGTGCAGGGTGATGTGGTCTTCGGCGAACAAGGCCCATGAGTCCGCTTCACTGGTCGGGCTGATGCGGCTGCTGCCGGTCCAAGTCACAGGTACGGTACCGATGGTGTCGCTGTTTTCCAGCTGCTCGCGCTTCCACTGACCACCCACGTTCAGGCTGTGCTCGAAGCCCCAATGGAAAGCGGTGGTGAAGGCAGTATCGAACACCGTTTCCTTCGAATGGTTGCCCACCGCACTGCCCTTGTCTTGGTAGTCGTTCCGCACAAGGGTGGTCTTGGAGGTGGTGGAGTCGCCGTAACGGCCATCATGGCCCAGCACGTAACCGGTCTGTACCAGCTTGGACAGACCCCAGGCATATACATCACCGCTGCCGGTGTTGCGCTGCACGCCGCGCGACCCTTCTATGGTCAGTGCGTGGTCATCGTTGAGGCGCCAGTGGAACTGCAGGTTGGCATTCTCCGCCTTGCTGCCCGGAGTCTGGCCCTCAAGGCGATCGGACTTGCGGTCGGTCACGTTGGCCCCGATGCGGATCCCCAGGTTGTCGGTCAGTGGGCCGCTGAAAAGGGCACCCATCTGCGTGGTATCACCGCGGGTGGATGAATCGGGCACGCTGTGGTTCAAGGTGACCGAGCCGCCCCAGTGGTCGGAAATCTTGCGGGTAATGATGTTGATCACGCCGCCCATCGCATCCGAACCGTATAGCGACGACATCGGGCCGCGCACCACTTCTATTCGTTCGATCATGTCCGGCGACAGCCAGTTCAGATCCTGCGGACCCAGGTCGTCGCGGTAGTTCACGCCGGAGGAGTTGCCCTGGCGGCGGCCGTCGATCAGGATCAGCGTGTACTGCTCGGGCAGTCCACGCAGGCGGATCTTCGACTGCGCTCCGGACAGTGCATAGCCACCGGTCACTCCAGGGACGGTACTCAGCAGCTGGCCGATGCTGGTGACCGGCTTACGCTCGATCTCCTCGCGGCTGATAACGCTAATGCTGGCTGGCGCATCCCTGATCCACTGCTGGGCACCGGTGGCGGTAACGACCAAGGTGTCCAACTGCTTGACGGAGGAGGCATGCGTCAAAGCTTCAGCGCTGGCATGCGAAGAAAGGGCCAGACCAATAGCAACTGTCAGCGTGGGAAGAGCAAGTCGTGACTTCAGGTATGTGTGCGACATCTCGGGGTAATCCGGTAACGGGCATTATTGCTGGGGAATGGCTGCCTCGCTTGATTCCGGAAAACGCCCATATCGGGTCGAGGGCTGGCTTGCGTCTTGAGGTCAGGTATCAAACTGTGGCCGACCGATGCTGTCTGGGCAGCACCTCAGCTGGACTGGCTCATGCTCCAAGTCGTCCATACGCCGGTCCGCAAGGTCCGCGGTTGCTGCAAGCAATAGACAATCTGCGAGGCTACATCCTGCGCGGCCATGAATTCGCTCAAACGGGGATCGTCGGCCGTGCGACCGTGACCCACGGCAAAAGATGTATGAGTACCTGCGGGGCAGATGGCACTCACGCGAATCCCATCTTTCCTTACTTCTCGGTCCAAGCCGCCCGCAAAAATGAGCTGGGCGGCCTTGGTACCTGCGTAGACGGCTTCGTCCGCCCCACTGCGATGAGCTGCGACGCTCGATACGATCAAAATATCCCCGCCACCAACGCTACGAAGATGAGGGAGGAAAGCACGTACCGTGAGGACCGTTCCGAGATAGTTGATTTCACACATTTCGATGACTTGATCATCGCTTGCGTCAGCGACTCCGCCGTAGTAGCCAACCCCGGCGTTGGCCACTACCGAATGTACGCTTCCAAAGTGATCAATGCCGCAAGATGCGAAGGCACCCACGCTATCCGGATCGCGCACATCCAGACGCATCCAGTAGGCGCGATCAGCGCCGAACTCATCCTGTAGCCGCTTGAAGTCACCTAAACGCCTGGATCCTCCAAGAACGCTTCCACCACTGCGTAAGATCATCTCCGCCGTTGCCAGTCCGATCCCCGAACCGGCGCCAGTAATGGCAACGCAGCGGTTTCTAAGGCTGTAACTTGCTTCTGTCAAGGTCTATCTCCTACGTTCGTTGGCGACCAGGTGTAGTTGAGTCATGAAAGGAGTTGGGGTCGTCTGTGACGCAAGTTAGGGGCGTGCAGCGCCACCTTCGGCCCCATACACCTGGCCGTTCGCATAACTGGCGTCGCTTGCCGCAAGTTGGACGAAGATTGAACCCAGCTCAGCAGGCTGACCTGCGCGTCCTAGCGGCTTGTCCCCCCCGAAGTTCGGAATCTTCTCGGATGCAGTCCCGCCACTGATCTGCAACGGAGTCCAGATAGGACCTGGAGCAACTCCGTTTACCCGAATCCCCTTAGGGCCAAGCTGCTTAGCCATCGAGCGAACGTAGCTAACCTGCGCACTCTTCGTCATCGCATAGTCGACCAGGTAGGGGGACGGATCGTAGCCCTGCTCAGACGTAGTAACGATGATGACGCTTCCAGGCGGAAGAGACACACGCAGTGCCTCTTGGGTCATCCATACCATTGCATTGATGTTGGTAAGGAAGGTGTTCTCGAGGTGTTCGTCGGTAATCTTTAGAATGTCCGGCTCCTGCTGCTGATACGCCGCGTTCAGCACCAAGGTGTCGATCGAGCCCAACGCCGATGCCGCCTTGCGCACAAGATCCAGGCAAAAGTCTTTGCTGCGAATATCACCAGGTAAAGCGTATGCCTGACGGCCGGTTGCGCGTATCAGCGCAATAACTTCACGCGCATCTTCCTCTTCTTCAGGCAAATAGTTGATGGCCACATCGGCACCCTCGCGGGCGTATGCAATGGCAGCGGCCCGACCGATTCCTGAGTCTCCTCCCGTAATCAGTGCCTTGCGGCCTTCAAGGCGCCGATTGCCTCGATAGGTTTTCTCACCGTGGTCCGGCAGCGGACGCATCTTCGACGCAAGCCCCGGCCAAGGCTGTTCTTGGCGCGGGTAGGGTGGCCGAGGATATGCCTGCCGAGGGTCGATCAGGCCGGCTCGCGGGCGGCCCTGACCCTGCGCCTCCGAGAGTACCGCAGCGGGCACAGCACCGAATGCCGAGGAAGCAGCAATTCCGCTGGCGATGGCCACACTGCTTCCCGCAATAAACTGTCTGCGGCCGATGACCGGCGTGGCTTCATCGTCGTGCTCAGGCAAATCACTATTCGAATTTGACATGTTCATCCCAGTTGATTGGTCACTCTGGCCCAAGCAAATTTGAGTACAGCGACCGTGGAGGAGACGCAACTTTACTGCGGCGAACATGCGCAAGTAGCAATTTTATTGCTGAAGTTCTTTCAATTCAGAAATGATCGAAAGCGTCGACGGCGCAGCTTCTTGCCATGCCATCCTCGGCGATAATGGGGAAGCATCTGCACTGCGTTCGATCCATAAATCATGCTTTGTGCGGCGGATCATTGGCACGTTTAGTAATCGATACCCGGGTGAAGTGTCTTGAAAGGTGATCTAGAGAGAATAAGCATTTCAGATCTAGCTGCGTTCATCGAGATCGCTCGGCATGGATCAATGCGCGCCGCCGCCCTCGAACTTGGCTTATCTGCCTCAGCTCTAAGTCACGCCTTAAAGCGGCTGGAAGATCGACTGGGTGTGCGTCTCGTTAATCGTACGACCCGTGCGCTTTCGATCACCGTTGAAGGACGCGAACTGGAACGCTATGCAGCCACTGGCCTAGATACAATTGGAGAGGGTCTAGCCGCGATTCGGGCTCGGAAGCAGTCAGAGATCCAGATGCTCAAGATCTCGCTATCACACGATGCGGCGCGCCTCCTACTCTGGCCAGTGCTGTGGAGCTTTCAGCAACGCTGGCCTAACGTCCATCTTGATCTAGTGATAGAAGAACGCCTGGTGGACTTAGTAGCGGAAGGCTTTGACGGCGGCATTCGATACGGTGACCGAGTGCCAGAGGGGATGGTTGGTCTGGAGCTTACACATCCGCTTAAGTGGGTGGTCGTGGCAGCGCCCAGCTATCTGCAACATGCTGGGAGACCTGAGAATCCAAGCGATCTGCGGCGGCATGTTTGTATTGAGAACAGAATCGGCGACGGCTCAATCTATCGCTGGGAACTTGGCGACGGTGATCGTATGGTCAAGGTAATTCCCAGCGGAATGCTGAGGGTGAGCAGCACCGACTCTCTGCTCGCTGCAACGTTGCAGGGATTGGGGTTGGCATACTGTCTGGAACTCAGAGTGCAGGACGAAATCTCGTCCGGCGCACTTGAAGTTGTGATGCCAGACTGGGCATCAATGGGCGCACCATTCATGCTGTACTACCCCACTCGTCGCCAATCCCTGCCCGGCCTCAAGGGGCTAGCGGAGGTAATTCGGACACAGATGATCGATGCATGCTAAAACATGCTCCAAACTATGGAGTTGGGATCGACATGAATGGTCTGCCAACGTACTCCATCACCAGTTCGATACCGGAGTGCTCTCCAGACTCTCCCTCTGGATCACATATGTAGGTTGCTGTGAGGCAATGAGAGCGCTTCTTGCCACCGGCATCAGACAGAGCCAGTCCGGAGGACTCCGAGAATGGATGCCCTGGACTCGCTAGTTCCATAAGCACCTCGTCCATATGAGTGGGTATCGGAATGCAGTCCCTTCATATGGAAGCGTTCAATTGCCAACCACTGTTGAGGCGCTGAAGTTGCGGTCCTCCGCTGTGGTTGGCTTTAACATTCCTAAACGCGGATGAGACCAAAAACCCTACCTTCAATACTGCCACATCAGCACGAGTTCGAAGCCGAATTTACTGAAGAATGATTGGCACTGCCACGACGAGGCGTTGAGCGGGCTCGGACAGATCTCACCTCTTGGACCATCAGACTGAATCCGCACAAACTTCAAAAGAAGAACTTAATTGGACGCTGCGATTGGCCAATTCCATCTGATTTGAACCTACACTCTGTTCGAGAGCATTCAGAGGGAGTTGCAATGCAGTTCATCGTCGACGGGCCAGACATCCCAGAAGCACTTCTACAGGCACACGAAGAAGGACGAGTAGTCTTCTTCTGCGGCGCCGGAGTCTCCTACCCGTCAGGACTACCTGGTTTCAAAGGACTGGTTGAGCAAATCTATGCGTCGAATGGGACATCATTCACGGACATCGAGCGTGCCGCCTTCGATCATTCAAAGTTCGACGCGACTCTCGATCTACTTGAAAGGCGACTGCCTGGGCAGCGATTGGCGGTTCGGCGCGCCCTAGCGAAATCGTTGAGACCCAAGCTTCGTCGGAAGGGAGCAATTGACACCCAAGCAGCGCTTCTTCGGTTAGCACGAAGCCGGGATGGCGCGTTGCGGTTGGTGACTACCAACTTCGATCGAACCTTCCACGCGGCGGCGAAGCGCATGGGCCAACCATTTCCGGCCTATCCCGCTCCAATGCTGCCGATCCCTAAGAGCAGCCGCTGGGATGGGCTTGTCTTTCTGCATGGCCTGCTTCCGGAGAGTGAGGATGATGCAGCACTCCATCGACTAGTGGCCACCAGTGGTGACTTCGGCTTGGCTTACTTGACCGAACGCTGGGCCGCGCGGTTCGTCAGCGAACTTTTTCGCAACTATGTCGTTTGCTTCATTGGATACAGCATTGACGATCCGGTCCTCCGGTACATGATGGACGCATTAGCAGCAGATCGAATGCTCGGTGAGGTTACCCCGCAGGCGTGGGCGTTCGGAGATTGCGAAGCCGGGAAAGAGCATCTGAAGACTATTGAATGGGAAGCTAAGGGCGTTAGACCTATCCTCTACAGGGTTCAGCCTGCTACCCATGACCACTCTGCGTTGCACGACACAATCAGGACTTGGGCAGATGTCTATCGCGATGGAGTTCAAGGTAAAGAGGCCATTGTTGCGAAGCACGCCATGGCCCAACCTCAGGACAGCACGCTCCAGGACGATTTTGTTGGACGAATGCTGTGGGCTCTTTCAGACAAGTCAGGCCTCCCCGCGAAGCGCTTCGCGGAGTTCAATCCAGTTCCCCCGCTTGAGTGGCTCCTCGAGGCATTTTCCCATGAGCGATTCTTGCAGAGGGATCTAGCCCGCTTTGGCTTCTCCTCGGTTAAGGAGGAGGATGCAGAACTCAGATTCAGCTTGGTTCGTAGGCCTGCGCCTTATGATCACGCTCCTCCTATGACACTGGCGTCTTCTGGAAGTATGGCCAGCCGATGGGATGGATTGATGTTCCAGCTCGCACGCTGGCTTGTGCGTCATCTGGACGATCCACGATTGATCATATGGATTGCAGAGCGTGGCGGGCAGATGGATAGTCGCTGGATCTCTCTAGTCGACTCCGAACTTGAGCGTCTGGCCACACTGGAACGGGATGGCAAAGTCTCGGAGCTGGATCTTATTCGCCTGGACGCCCCAAAGGGTGTGCCCGATCCAAAGATGCGAACTCTTTGGAGAATCGTGCTCGGTGGCCGACTCAAGACCCCACTGTCAGGGGGGCTGCTATATCGTTGGATCAAGCGTCTTAGACGTGAGGGACTGAACACGTCTCTTCGGATGGAACTTCGTAGCCTTCTCAGCCCAAAGATCACACTAAGGCGTCCATTTGTTTGGGACGGCGAAGTGGCCGATGGTGCAGACGAGACAGTGCGAATTAAGCAGTTGGTTGACTGGGACCTTGTGCTTGCGGAGGACAATGTACATGCGGTCCTCCAGGATCAGTCTAAGGGTGAGTGGGAGAAGGCACTCCCGCTCCTGCATTCGGACCTACAGCAACTGCTCTGTGACGCGCTGGGCCTTCTTCGAGATCTAGGAGAGGCAGATGACCTTGTCGATAGATCCTACTGGGACCTTCCATCAATCACGCCCCATTGGCAGAACCGGTCCTTCCGAGACTGGGTTAGCCTGATTGAACTGCTACGCGACGCTTGGTTAGCAGTTCGAGCTACGGATGAGTCGAGATCCACGCTCATGGCTCAGGCATGGTTCGAGATCCCGTATCCCACATTCAAGCGGCTGGCATTGTTTGCGGCCAGCCAGGACAATTGCATCGAGCAGGAGCAGTGGGTCGATTGGCTGCTACTGGATGAGGGGCGGTGGCTGTGGTCGCAGTGCACCGCACGCGAAGTGCTGAGGCTTCTTGTTCTCCAGGGGTGAATTCTAGACAACGCGTCTCAAGCACGCTTGGAGAATGTCATCTTGGCAGGACCTCCCCGCGAGATGTATCGCGATGATCTGGAGTCCGAACGCTGGGATCGCCTGGTTGCTCGCGCAGTATGGATTCGTCTAGCGAAGCTGGAGTCCTCGGGCCTACATCTTGGTGTGTCTGCAGCAAGGCGCCTAGCGGAGATATCCATCGCGCATCCTGAGTTGAGATTGGACCCTAACGAGAAGGACGAATTCTCACACTGGATGAGCGGCACCGGAGATCCGGATTTCGAGGACGGCAGAGAGGTCGATGTCGCCCCTCGCACTCGCAAGGAGCTAGTTGAATGGCTTGAATCGCCGAGGCCTGCCCATAGACCGTTCTATGAGGACACTTGGCGGGATGTCTGCCGTACTCGCTTCTTCCATAGCCTTGCCGCGCTCTGCGACCTCGCTCACCAAGACGTCTGGCCCGCAGTTCGGTGGCGCGAGGCGCTTCAGGTTTGGTCGGACGATTCAATGGCAGCCCGCTCCTGGCAGTACGCATCGCCTTTGGTACTGCTAATGCCTGATGAAGTTCTGTCCGAGATCGCACCTGCAGTAGCGTGGTGGATGGAGGCCACTTCAAGAAGCGGCGCGAATCGCGAGAACCTCCTATTGACTCTCGCCGGTCGAGTGCTTGCGCTTCCGATCCCCTTGAGTAGTGGCATGACAAGGAACGGCGAGCCAATCGATAACCCTGTCTCGGAGGCGATTAATCACCCCATTGGGCATGCCACGCGCGCCTTGCTCAATCTATGGTTCAAGAGGGCGCCCAACGATGGAGACCTACTTCCCCCTGAACTTAAGGCGGCATTTTCCGCCATATGCGATGTTGAAGTAGATCGATTCCGCCATGGCAGGGTGTTGCTCGCATCTAGACTCATCGCCCTGTATCGCGTAGACCGGGCGTGGACCGAAGCGACGCTACTACCGCTCTTCGATTGGTCCAACCCTGTCGAAGCGAAAGCAGCCTGGGAAGGATTTCTTTGGTCACCGCGACTGTACCAGCCATTGATGGTGGCATTGAAGTCGCAGTTCCTATTGACGGCCGGTCACTACGCCGACCTTGGTGAACACCGAGGACAGTTCTCTGCTTTCCTAACGCACTCAGCCCTAGGGCAATTGGAAGGCTACTCTCGGGACGACTTTAGATCTGCATTGGGCAAGCTTCCACAGGATGGACTGGAGAAGTCCGCACAATCGCTCTCCCAAGCACTGGAGGCCGCAGGCGATCAACGCGAAGACTTCTGGAGAAATCGAGTCCAACCCTTCTGGCAGGAGATTTGGCCAAAATCGCGCAATCTAGCTACACCCAGCATTGCTGCCTCCTTAGCTCGACTCGCCATCGCGGCCCGGGTTGAGTTCCCTTCCGCATTGAAGGCGGTACGTGACTGGCTTCAGCCGGTAGCGAATTCGGACTACATCGTCCATCTTCTACTAGAATCTGGCCTTTGTAGCCAGTCGCCAACTGAGGCTTTAGATTTGCTGGGTGCCGTTGTTGGATCCCAACAATGGGCGCCTCTAGGACTGAATGAATGCCTAGCTCAAGTAAGGGCCGCCGCTCCCGACCTAGAGCGAAACAACCAGTTTCATCGACTTGAGGAGCTGGTGCGAACGCGCTCCTAAGAGTTCTGGCGGGGCATCATTCGAAGCTTGCGAGATGCCCTATTACGAACTCGCTTTTCTCCTTCTCCCGCTCTCGATTCCAACCACCCTTGAGCCCGCCTCGCGCTGCTTCTTGATCTGTGACTTCAGCTCAGAAATCTCCTTCTTCAAGGCGGCGATCTTTGCATCTCGCTGCACCACCTCGATCGAGTACATGTTCTTGAACTGCGCAGAAATACCGTCGTACCTCTCTTTCCATCCCAGCCTTTGTGAGTAGGACTTTCGTCTGGCGGCCTTCACGCTCGTAGGAACGTCCACTCGAAGTTTCGTGAGCCAGGCCTGCACCTCGAGCTTTGTGGTGCCGGCATGCTTCTCTCCGTGCAGCGATACCGCTGTTACCTTTGCCCGCCGACACAGCTCTGCAACATTCAGCCGACCAGAGTTCCGTGGATACACTCCGTCGTTCTCCGATATCTCCCTGTCAATCTCGGCCATAGTTGATCGAAGGCGTGCAACGAACGCCTCCGTCCGCTCCTTTCCAAGCTCGGCAAGACTCTTCTTTTGTCTCATTTCAGAAGTACCACATTGGGTACGAGGCGCGTCAGCAAACTGCTCTTCGAGAAGTATTCGTCCACCTTCTTCCACCTGCCGAGCACGGACTTGATCTGCCCCCGGAACTGAGCAATGAGCATAACGTCATCATCCACGAAAGCGTGCTCTAGCAACTCAAGATTGTACTGAACTGTCTCGATGGCCTGAACAACGCTTCTGGACGCCTTATCCTCGTCGTCAGGGAGAATCAACTGATTCTCACATGCAGGATGACAGTAGTGTGGATTAGCCTGACCATGCCCCTTGTTGCAAAGGCCTCCATCGGTGAAGTTCGTACACACTATTCCTGGTGCGACAACTGCCCAAGAAGAGCCCTCAGCAGTCATCGCGCGGGCGAACTCCCTGATGTTCTGCGGATCAAGGGCGGACTTACCCAGCCGGCGCGCGAACAGCGCCACACGCCCCCGTAGCTTCTCTGCGCCGGCCCCCTGAACCTCATCAGCCTTATTGATCGCCTCCACTCCCTTTAGAATAAGCATCTCACGTACAACTTGCTGTACTTCGGAAAGAATTCCTGGATCCGAAAGTATGTAGCGCATGATTGTCATTTGTTCATCCCTGTGCCCAAAGACATCCATCAAAATCTTTGGCGCATGGACAAGCGCTAGAGCAACAATTCGAGCGAGGGTCTTTCGGAATCGATGCGGGTTCATACCACCATCGGTGAGCCAGCGCTCCAGGCCAAGTATCTCCACGAAGCTATTGAACACATGCGCAAGGCTCGGCACCTTATCTGGATATCTTGGGGAAACCCACAGGCCGTTCCCCTTTAGGCCGTGGTGCCGTCGAAAAATGTTCGCTAGGCGCTCTTGCTGCAGAATCGCTTGAATGGCAATTGACGGCGCTGGCGCTTCACTCTGCCTCCCTCCGGGATTCTCAAACTTCCAGGTTCTGAACTCGTAAACACTGGAACCACCTCGCTTGCCAAGCGAGCCGATCTGCATCGTTAGCAGTTCACCATGTCGGGGACCGCCAGAAAGAGCCACCGGAAAAGCGTGTGCACCCTGTAGAACCACTATCAGGCGCAAGGCCTGGGGTAACGTCCGAGGCGGCCATGCGACGGTTTTTCCACTTCGCCCGGATTTCATCGAAAATTGAAGCGGGGCATCCCTAAGCGGCTCCCCGTCAGGCCCCCGCCATTCCCATGACCGGATCACAGCATTGCTTACGCGAGCAGCTCGGCGACTGGGAGATGGCGAGGGACCGTCTTTCAGATCACGAGTAGTTTCAGTAGCGGCGAGTGCGGCCTCTACGGCATCCAACAAAGTAGGACCAACGACTTCGATCATCACCAGTGCCATCGAGCCTGCTTCAGAGACGAACTCATCTGAGTATGGCTGATGAGGTTTCGCTATGCTGACCGGGATTGTATGCTCAGGTTCACCCGTTCGATCTCGCGCAGCCTTCATTCCATGAACCGTTGGACGCATGGGCGCGGGGCCATCGGGAAGACACCCCAGTCGGTGGTAGTACTCAACCACCCCAAGGCAGTCAGAGTACTTCTGCGTCAGGCCAGCGCGTTCGACCAGGCTCCAGAGTCTCTTGGAGCTTGGACGTACATTTGTACGCTGGATCGCCCTCTTAAGATTGGCAATGAGCGTCCGGATCGTTGTGTATCTATACACCTTCCCGGTTTTGCCTGGAATTATCGCCATCGTGATCGCCAGCCTCATAAGCTCTCGAACTACGAAGGGTGAGTGCTTCCCCTTGCACGTCTTGCCCCTTCCAGAATAGAGCCTTAGATCGAGATCAGAGGTCCGTAGGCCAGACTGATGTTCGTCGTCAATACGAAGAACGCCCCAGTTGTCCCCCATTCCAACAAGCTTCTGAAGCTGCTTCAGCTTTGCCTCCGGCGCCAACCTCAGCTCATTCGGACTAATCGACAGTAGCGACACCTCCACGTCAGGAGCTAGGAGTTCATGGTTGCCTGCTACTAGAGACCGGTTGACCATTTTCATCAGTGCTGCCCTGCGAAGTAGATTGGCATGTGCTCACCGGAGGCTATCCTTGCCGCCCACTTATCAATGGCGAACTTCACTGCATCTGCTGGCCATTGAAGAACGGTTAGGCGAAGCCGCGCCAGGTCACTTGCATCTGATCCAGCATCGAACCGAACCATTCCTACGGAGGTCCGAACTGCCTCTAGCTCTGCCACACGCCGGCAGATGAAGTCCAGGCTGTCCGTGAACACAAAACAGTTGGGGCAGCCGCTGGAAGCACACCTATGCTGCTGGACGCATAGAGTGCATCCATCTCTCGGATTGCCTGGATCAATGACTGCTGGCGGGCTGTAAGGATCTGCACATCCGCTTCCGTCGTAGGTCTTATGACGGCGTGCTTGATTCAGCTTTTCGATCTCGGCTTCACTGACGTCCAACTTTGCGAGCTTCGCCCTCGTCAAGGCTACGTCGAACACACGATTGACCCGAAGCTGGGAGAACAAGTCATCAATCACTTCGGACACAAGCGAGAAGGATTCCTCAAAAGAAGATCTTCGGTAGCCATAGTGCCTAGTGGTCATGAGGTTCTTGTGACCAAGTAGTACCATCATTACCCAGTTCGAGTATTGAGAATCCTTGAAGATCGCAGCCGCGGCGACATCTCTGAACTGTCCAATTGACATGGTCTCGGAAGCTGTACGGGTGCCGTCATCGAGTTGCTCTATCAGAGAGGCGAGCCAGTTGTTTGCAGTTCGAGTTGTGCGGGGATTTACTACATACACCCCTTGTCGCCGTCCGCGCACTGTTACGCCCACCCATGGACTACGAGCGACAACGTCTGGGAGAGGGCACAGGCGCGGGTTTCTTTCGATATGGCCTCGAAGCCCTTCTGTCCGCTTCAGAAGAAGCTCAACTAACGAATGACAGCCCGTCGCATCGCCTACCCGTGACACAGTCCATTGCGCGGTCCCTTTGGCCCGGTCCTTAGGCGCATAGATCCATGCATGCTGCTCATCATAGACTGCCGTCCAGTCGCTCAAGTTCATGGATGCTGCGGTTGCGGGGTTCCAGGCGCTCCGCGCTACAAAGAGCAGGAAGAAAATTGAGACATCTGCGCTAGTAGGATAGGTTCCGGCAACCAGATCGTGCCAGCCGACCTCGCTTCCTGATCGTTCGTGGTCATCGGGGTAGTGCGCCCACCAGCTTGGGAGTCTTTTGATGCGCTTGCCGAAGATCGCCAACAACTGAGATCGCCGAGGCACTGGATTTCCCGTCAGCCTTATGAGCGCGCGATAGGTCGCGTGCGCATCCGCTTCCGTACATACGAAGTCGGGGGCATTCATGAACTCAGGATTCTCTCTGTACAACTCGATCAGATCGCGTCCTTGAGGAATGAGTCTGTCCGTTCTCCTCCACCGCTGTAGAACCTTCAGTGCCTCCGCTCGTAGCAGCCTAATGACGGCCAATCCGTGCTCTTCGGATGGGGTCTCGCGGCGATTCGAGGCTATCCTGAAAACTGGAAGTACTAGCTCTGGAAGTTCATGGTAGCTAATCGCGGTCTTTATAATCGCGCGGACGACGGCAGCTCTGCTGTCCATAGTGGCATCCCATGCACCCTCCGGACCCGGGCTTGTGTAGAGGGCAACGTGCCGGGATGTCAGATCGCGAAGTCTAACCACCCGTTTGAATGGAATTCCATTTGAGGCCATGTATCCCTCAAGTGCATCGAGGAATCTCCAGAAGGACACCAGTGCCCCCCTTCTTGCAGCTGCACCGTCTGATGCGATGCCTTCAATACTCGCGCTCAGCGTAGGCCATAGATCGCGCAGCAGCTCCGGCCTACCAGTGAATCCCCCCTTCCAGGAATGCCTGACTGCGGCAATGGGCGGGGCATCACTTGCACCAGTCGCCAGAATCGAGAAGTCATAGATCTTCCCCGTGCTAATGAGGTCCGGATGTGTACAGGGCACCACCCATTTCCCAGGCATTCCCCCTGTATCTTCACGCGCTCTCACGTCAATGCCTCGTCGATGATCGCATTCCAACGAATTGCTGGATGCCCTCGATCACGACCAATTTTGGCTACCGCAGCGCGCAAGTATTGCATCGTCGTGCGCTCATCAACGTGCCCCATAAGCGGACTGAGAAGCATCTTTACCTGTCCGGCCATGAGCCCATGCAACCAACCGAAGTCAGCACCACTCAGCTCTGAGTTGCCTGCGAGGGCCAACTGCGCCCGCGTCAGGGCGCAGATCTTCTCCACCGCAAAATGGTGCCTTCCTGTATGAGGGTGCCATCCTTTGGGACAATGCCGATCGGAAGTCCAAATCCGGCGAAGCATCTCATTGCTCACAGGTCGGTTCACACCTTCTCCAAGCCACAGACGATCTGTCCGCTTGGTGTGTTTCCTATCACCAATGTGATATCTCGTCAGCTGGGTCGGTCGAATCACCGAAATGTAGTGCCAGATCCTTTCGGCAAGATCTAGTGGCACAAATACCGTACGCCATCTTGTGCCAAGGTCTGACCCAGGACTGACCTTGCCTCCCTTAGTGCCATACTTGAGCACTAGCGGAACCTCACCAGCCAATATCCAGTCGGGTTGCCAGTTGGTTCTCTCGCTCGTTCTTTTTGCTGGAAAACAGGTGACCCGTAGTTGATTGGCTTCCGAGATCCTGAGGCCAGAACGGATGATCAGCTCGAAGATCAGAATTTTTACGGGCGCACGCACCGAAATCGACTTCAACCACATCTCAACCTCCCTGTCAGGAGGGAGGATGATCGGAGCTTCCGGCGCAGTTAGAGACCCGATCCGCACAGTCTTTGAGCGCAGTGTTCCGCTTTGCGAGCTTGTGGGCGATATGTAGGTGTATGCAACTTTTCTTACAGGTATCTGCATGGGCAGGCGATAGCCGCGCTCGCTGGCCCAGGTCAGAAATAGACACGCCTCATTGACGTAGAGGTTAACTGTAGCGGGATCCAACTGCCTCCCACTCGGGGAGCCGTCTCCACTCAGGAGTGCCGGCTGATACTGATGAAGGATATTCTCGTTGTAGGAAATTTCTCGCCAATCAGTGGCTTGGTCTATGCACCATTCGAGAAAAATAGAAAGCCTTGCGGCCATGTTTCTTCGCGAGCGCAAGGTTGGGATGGGCCCGTAAAAGAGCTCACTCTCAGCTTTTGCTTTTGATCGGTCGCGAGGAAGTTGCCATTCCCCGTTGCTGCGCTCATCGAGGTAGCGGTTGGCTTCAATTGGGTATGAGCCATCGTCACCGATCAGAATCGGTACATGCTGCAACTTAGGCGCGTGTGCAAAGGCTCCCTCAGGGGGCATAACCACTTGCATCGGATTGACTCCGAGCTGACCTGCAGCGGACGGTACGCCCGCTGTTCGCCAAGGTCAATAGGCCACTTAAGCCTTTGAAGGGGTTGAACTTACGTACTTCTCGCGGCGGATCTGCGGGTTGCCCAGGCCCGCGGCCTTGAGCAGCTCGGCACAGGCATCGACCATGTCCGGGTTGCCGCACAGATAGGCGATGTCGGTGGCCGGGTCCGGGGTGAAGCCGGACAGCGCCTGCTGGACGTAGCCGTGCTGCACGTCCGGGTGCGGATCGGCCGGCAGTTCGCGCGACAGGCACGGCACATAGCGGAAGTTCGGATGCTTTTCGGCGAAGCTGTAGAAGTCTTCGCTGTACAGCAGCTCACCCGGGCTGCGCGCGCCCTGCAGCAGCACGATCTGCACACCGCGCTCGGCCATGGCCTTTTCCAGCAGCGGTAGCATGGAGCGGTACGGGGTGACGCCGGTACCGGTGGCGATCAGCAGGTAACGGGCGTTGTGGTCACCGGGATTCAGGCAGAAGCGGCCGTAGGGGCCGGACGCGCTGATCTGGCCGCCCTGCTGCAGTGCCTCGAACAGGGCCGTGGCGGCGCCGCCGGGTACGAAACTGACCGCGATATCCACCGCCTCGCCCGGGCCCAGCGCGTGGTCGTGGATGGTCGCCAGCGAGTAGCTGCGCTTGGTTTCGGTGCCGTCGGCGTAGCTGAAATGGACCTGGATGAACTGGCCGGGCTGGAAATCCAGCGGCTGTCCATCGTCACGCACG
>Ga0209243_100124_pt1 | contig 34960 bp, 33 predicted proteins | sample UppTromiDAQMD024_FD_185836 | JGI IMG/M metagenome (GOLD analysis project Ga0209243, IMG submission 185836) | Upper troposphere microbial communities from Maryland, USA - DAQMD-024 (SPAdes) (version 2) | ecosystem: Environmental > Air > Outdoor Air > Unclassified | place: USA: Maryland, Virginia...
GTGCCCGCCGCGGCGGCGTCCGCGCCCGACGCCCGCGCCCTGCTGGCCGCGCTCGGCGGTCCCGACAACCTCCGCGCCGTCGCCACCTGCTCCAGCCGGCTGCGGCTGACCGTGGTCGAGAACGCGGCGGTGGACGAAGCGGCGCTGCGCGGCCTCGGCGTGCGCGGGGTGGTCAAGCCCAAGCCCGGCGCCGTCCACGTGCTGATCGGCCCGGCGGCCGAGGCGGCGGCCCAGGCGTTGCGCGGACTGGTCCCGGCGGCGGGCTGAGAATAGCTCGCCTTAAGGACACATCGGCGTGATCGAATGCGCGGCATGGTTTTGCTGCGCCGCAGCATTCCCATCTAAGGTCCAGGCCGCTCCTTCATGAGGCGATCGTCGCCTTCCAGGCGGCCGCACGGGGCTACATCCATGTCATCGCTAGGAGCGTTCGGGCCGTGGGTCGGTTCGGCGCTTGCCGTCGCGCTCGCCGCGGCGTTCGTCGTCGTGTCCGGCATGATCCGCTATATTCCCAACAACAGGGTGGCCGTGGTCGAGAAACTCTGGAGCCGCCGAGGCTCGATCCGGAGCGGCCTGATCGCGCTGGGCGGCGAGGCCGGCTTCCAGCCGGACGTGCTGCGCGGCGGCCTCCACTTCTTCGCGCCGTTCCAGTTCCGCCTGCACGTCCAGCCGCTGGTGACCATCCCGCAGGGGCGGATCGGCTACGTCTTCGCCCGCGACGGCCGGCCGCTGGAGCCCGACCAGACCCTGGCCGCCAACGGCGAGGCGACCGACTTCCAGCTGACCCGCGCCTTCCTTGAGGCCGGCGGGCAGAAGGGGCCGCAGCGCAAGGTCCTGCGCGAAGGCGCCTACGCCCTCAACCTCGCCCAGTTCGTGGTGATCACCCGCGACCGCACCTTCGCCCTCAGCCTCGACCGCGACGAGGCCGAACTGCTCGCCCAGATGGCCGAGGTCATCGAGGCGCGGGCCGGGTTCGAGCCGGTGGTGATCAAGGACGCCGACGACCAGATCGGGATCATCACCGTCCATGACGGGCCGGGCCTGGCGGCGGGCGAGATCATCGCCCCGCTGGTCGGCGGCGACCCGTCGGACGCGGCGACCTTCCACAACAGCTTCCAGGACCCGTCGCGGTTCCTGGCCGCCGGCGGCCGCAAGGGGCGGCAGCTGCAGGTGCTGGTCGAGGGGACCTATTACATCAACCGCCTGTTCGCCACGGTCGAGCGCATCGGCAAGACGGTGGTCGAGGTCGGCCAGGTCGGGGTGGTGGTGTCCTACACCGGCGACGCCGGGGCCGACACCTCGGGCGAGGCCTATCGCCACGGCGAACTGGTGGCGAGCGGCCAGCGCGGCGTGTGGCGCGACCCGCTGCTGCCGGGCAAGTACGCCTTCAACACCTACGCCGGGCGGGTGACCATGGTGCCGACCACCAACTTCATCCTGAAGTGGGAGAAGAGCATCGTCGGCTCGCACCTGTTCGACGAGAACCTGGCGGAGGTGTCGCTGATCACCCGCGACGCCTTCGAGCCGACCCTGCCGGTGTCGGTGGTGGTGCACATCGACTACCGCAAGGCGCCGCTGGTCATCCAGAGGTTCGGCGACATCAAGAAGCTGGTCGAGCAGACCCTCGACCCGATGGTCTCGGCCTATTTCAAGAACATCGGCCAGACCCGCACCCTGATCGAGCTGCTGCAGGACCGCAGCGCCATCCAGCAGCAGTCCTCCGAGGAGATGAAGGCCAAGTTCGGCCTCTATAACCTCGAGCTGCAGGAGGTGCTGATCGGCACGCCCAGGCCCAGCGCGGACGGCGACGACCAGATCGAGCGCATCCTGACCCAGCTGCGCCAGCGCCAGATCGCCGACGAGCAGGTCGGCACCTACGAGCGGCAGAAGATCGCCGCCCAGAAGGAGCGCGAGCTGCGCGAGGCCGAGGCCCGCGCCAAGCAGCAGACGGCGATCACCGAGTCCGAGCTGTCGATCCAGGTGCAGCAGAACGCCGGCAAGGCCAGCCTGGCCCGCTCGGAGCAGGAGGCCGACCAGCGCCGCACCCTGGCCAAGGCCGACGCCGACAGCATGCGGCTGCTGGGCGAGGGCGAGGCCAAGCGCACGGTGGTCCTGGCCGCCGCCGAGGCCGAGAAGGTGGCCAAGGTCGGCCTGGCCCAGGCCGAGGCGATCAAGAGCCAGGTCGAGGCCTCCGGCGGCGCCCGCTACCAGCTGGCCCGCCAGGTCGCCGAGCGGTTCGCCGAGGCGCTGGAGACTTCCGGCGTCGACGTGGTGCCCAAGGTGTCGATCACCGGCGGCGCCGGCGGCGAGGCCGGGGGCTCCATCGTCCAGGGCCTGCTGGCCATGCTGATGGCCGACAAGCTGGACCTGGCCGCCGTGGTCCGGACGCCGGAGGAGGCCGAGGTCGAATAACCCTCGTCCGTTCCCGGAACGGAGCGCCGCCGTCCTCGCGACGGCGGCGTTTTCGTTAGGCCGTCAGGCCAGGCCGAGTTCGTCCATGACCTCGACGATGCGGGCCTGCGCCTCCGGCGGCGGCGGCAGGATCGGGCGCGGCGGCTCGGCCCGATGCAGGCCCAGGCGGGCGGCGGCGAAATGGACCACCCGCAGGCCGCCGTACTGGCGGAACAGCGCCCACAGCGGCTCCAGCCGGGCGGTGAGCACCCGCGTCCTTTCGGCCTCGCCGGCCTGGGCGGCGCGGGCGATCTCCAGGCAGGTCCGGGGCCAAAGCCCGGCCGCGACGCTGTACCAGGCCTCGCCGCCGACCAGCAGCGTCTCGGGCGCGCGCCAGTCGCCGCTGTGGCCGAGCGAGAAGCCGTCGGCGACCCGGGCGCGCAGGGCGGCGACGGCGCCGGCCGCTTCGGGCTGCGGCGGCGCGGGGTTCTTCACCGCCGCGACGCGGTCGACCTGGCTCAGGCGGGCGATCAGGTCGTCGCCGAAAGTGAAATGCGTCGTGCCCGGATTGTTGTAGACGCACAGCGGCCGGTCGGTCGCCGCCGCTACGGCCTGGAAGTGGACGAACACCTCCTCGTCGGTCAGCGGCGTATAGGACACCGGGGCCAGCAACAGGGCGTCGGCGCCCGCCTCGGCCGCGTCGCGGGCCAGGGCGACGGCGTCGTCGGTGCGCAGGGCGCCGGCGCCGACCAGCAGCGGGACCCGGCCCCTGGCCTCGGCGACGGCCGCCTCGACGGCCCGCCGCCGCTCGGCCCGGCTCAGATAGACGTAGGTGCCGGTGCTGCCGAGCAGGCCGATGGAATCGACCTTGGCCTCGACCAGCCGGGCGACCAGCCCGCGCAGTGCGTCGACATCGACCCGCCCGTCCGGATCGGCCGGGGTGACGGGGAAGGCGGAAAGACCCTTGAACGGCGACATGGCGATCCCCTGGCCGGGCGCGGCGCATGGAACCATTTCCCGGCGTCCGGCGCGTCCTAGGTGTCCGGCGCGCCCGGCCCAGGCAAGGCCCCCGGCGATCAAACTCGGTTGCCGTTTGTACGGCTCGACCGGTTGGCGCGCTCTGCTATGCATGCGGCATGGAACGCAAGCTGAGGGTCGGGGTGGCGGGATGCGGGCCGGCGGGGCTGGCGGCGGCGCTGCTGCTGCGCCGCGACGGCCACGAGGTGCGCCTGTTCGAACGGTTCGAGCGGCCTCAGCCCCTGGGCTCGGGCCTGATGATCCAGCCCACCGGCCTGGCGGTGCTGGACGAGCTTGGCCTGGCCGGGCGGCTCGGCGCCGTCGGCGCCCGCGTCGATCGTCTGTTCGGCAAGGCCGCGCCGTCGGGGCGCGTCGTGCTCGACGTGCGCTACGCCGCCCTCGGGGCCCTGCGCGGTCTGGGCGTGCATCGCGCCAGCCTGTTCCAGGTGCTCTATGACGCGGCGGTCGAGGCCGGGATCGCGGTCGAGACCGGCCGCGCCGTGACCGGCGCGGCCCGCGAGGGGGAGGCCCGCCGGCTGTCGTTCGCCGACGGCGGGCGCAGCGACGCCTTCGATCTGGTCGTCGACGCCCTGGGATCGGGCTCGCCGCTGGCGCCGGCCTGCGGCCGGGCCCTGGACTACGGCGCGCTGTGGGCCAGCCTCGACTGGCCGGAGGGGGCCGGGTTCGACCCGCGCGCCCTGGAGCAACGCTACCGCGCCGCCAGCATCATGGTCGGCGTCCTGCCGCTGGGGCCTGGCGTCGGCGGCGCGCGGCCGCAGGCGGCCCTGTTCTGGAGCCTGCGGGCCGACCGGCTCGCCGCCTGGCGCGAAGCGGGGCTGGCGGCCTGGAAGAGCCATGTCGCCGCCCTGTGGCCGGCCTGCGCGCCGCTGCTCGACCAGATCGCCTCGCCCGAGCAGATGACCTTCGCGCGCTACACCCACCGCACGGTTCCGCGCCCGGTCGAACCGGGTCTCGTCCACATCGGCGACAGCTGGCACTCGGCCAGCCCGCAGCTCGGCCAGGGGGCGAACATGGCGATGCTCGACGCCTACGCCCTGGCCCAGGCCCTCCGCGACGGGAAAGACCTGTCGGCCGGCCTGCGCGACTATGTCCGCCTGCGCCGGGGGCACATCCGCCTCTATCAGGCGATCACCGCCGCCGTGACGCCGGTCTACCAGTCGGACGGCCGGGCGCTGCCGTTCCTGCGCGACCGGCTGGTCGGCCTGCTGGGGCGTTTCGGGCCGACGGCCTGGGCCCAGGCCATGCTGGTCGCCGGCGCGGCGGGCGCGCCGCTGCGGCCGCTGGGACTGAAGCCCGGACGGCTGGAGGAGCGGACGCCGGAGCTGGTGGGCTGAGCGTCCGCCCGCCGGTGGTCGCTACAGGCGCTCGACGATGGTGACGTTGGCCAGGCCGCCGCCCTCGCACATCGTCTGCAGGCCATAGCGCTTGTTCTGCTGCTTCAGGGCGTGGACCAGGGTGGCCATCAGCTTGGTTCCCGAGCCGCCCAGCGGGTGGCCCAGCGCGATGGCGCCGCCGTTGACGTTCAGGCGCTCCGGATCGGCGCCGGTGACCTGCAGCCAGGCGGTCGGCACCGAGGCGAAGGCCTCGTTGACCTCGAACAGGTCGATGTCGTCGACCGTCATGCCGGCGCGTTGCAAGGCGCGCAGGGTCGCCGGGATCGGCGCCTCCAGCATGATCACCGGGTCATGGCCGATGACGGTCATGTGGTGGACGCGGGCCAGGGGTTCGACGCCCAGGGCCTTGAGGCCGCGCTCGTTGACCACCATCACGCCCGAGGCGCCGTCGCAGATCTGGCTGGAGGTGGCCGCGGTGATCGCGCCGCCTTCCTGCAGGAGCTTGACGCCCTTCATCGCCTCAAGGCTGGCGTCGAAGCGGATGCCTTCGTCGACCGAATGGGTCTCGGTCTTGCCGTCCGGGGTGGAGACCTCCAGCGCGACGATCTCGTCCTTGAACCGGCCGGCCTGGGTGGCGGCGATCGCCTTGCGGTGGCTGTTGAAGCCGTACTCGTCGAGCAGGTCTTTGGACAGGCCGTACTTCTTGGCCAGCATCTCGGCGCCCGCGAACTGGCTGAACTGGATGCCGGGATAGCGGTCCTCGATCCTGGACGACTTGTAGTTGCCGAAGCCGTTCTTGGCCGGCAGCACCGAGGACAGGCCCATCGGCACGCGGCTCATGCTTTCGACGCCGGCGGCGATCACCACGTCCATGGCTCCGCTCATCACCGCCTGGGCGGCGAAGTGCAGGGCCTGCTGCGACGAGCCGCACTGGCGGTCGACGCTGGTCGCCGGCACGCTTTCCGGCAGCTTGGAGGCCAGCACCGCGTTGCGGGCGATGTTGATGGCCTGTTCGCCGACCTGGCCGACGCAGCCCATGATCACGTCCTCGACCACGGCCGGGTCGGCGCCGGTGCGCTCGATCAGGCTGTCCAGGACCGCGCCGGCCATGTCGGCCGGATGCCAGCCCGACAGCTTGCCGCCCTTGCGCCCGCCGGCGGTGCGCGCCGCCGCCACGATGTATGCTTCCGCCATGTTCCGTCTCCCGTGTCCCTGACGTTCCGCCTCGGTTCCGATTCCGGCTAGCCAAATAGAACGCGTTATAATTATCCTGCAAACAGGCGTTTGAGAGTCAGCCCGGCCTGCCCTTGCGGCAGGCAAGTGAAATGTTGACGCGGACGTCAAGGGAACCACAGGAGAGAGGCTTGCAATGGCCGGGTCCAAGCTGCGCTTCGGCGCCTTCATCGCCCCGTTTCATCCCGTCGACGAAAACCCGACCCTGGCCATCGAGCGCGACCTGGAGCTGGTCCAGCTCATGGACCGACTGGGCTATGACGAGGCCTGGATCGGCGAGCACCACTCGGCCGGCTACGAGATCATCGCCAGCCCCGAGCTGTTCATCGCCACGGCGGCCGAGCGGACCAGGCACATCCGCCTGGGCACCGGCGTCTCGTCGCTGCCCTATCACCATCCGCTGATGCTGGCCGACCGCATCAACCAGCTCGACCACGTCACCCGTGGCCGGGTGATGTTCGGGGTGGGGCCCGGCGCCCTGCCGTCGGACGCCTTCATGATGGGCATTCCCGTGGCCGCCCAGCGCGACCGCATGGACGAGGCCATCGACGTGCTGGTCCCCTTGCTGCGCGGCGAGACGGTCAGCAAGAAGACCGACTGGTTCGAGTTGAACGACGCGCGGCTGCAGATGACGCCCTATTCGCGGCCGGGCGTCGAGATCGCGGTGGCCAGCCAGGTTTCGCCCACCGGCGCGCGGGCGGCGGGCAAGCATGGCCTCGGCCTGCTGTCGATCGGCGCCACCCAGACCGGCGGCTTCAACGCCCTGGCCACCAACTGGGCCATCGCCGAGGAGCAGGCGGCCGACGTAGGAACCTCCGTCGACCGCAACGCCTGGCGCCTGGTCGGGCCGATGCACGTGGCCGAAACCCGCGAACAGGCCAGGGCCGATGTCCGCTTCGGCCTGGAGAAATGGCTCTACTATTTCCGCGAGGTGGCGGCCCTGCCGCTGGCCCCGGCCGAGGGCGGCGATCCGGTCGACCAGCTGATCAATTCGGGCCTGGCGGTGATCGGCACGCCGGACGACGCGGCGGCGCAGATCGAGCGGCTGGAAAAGCAGTCGGGCGGCTTCGGCGCCTTCCTGATGATGGATCACAACTGGGCGCCGTGGGCGCGCAAGCAGGCGTCCTACGAACTGATCGCCCGCTATGTCGCGCCGCGCTTCCAGGGGCTGAACGAGAACCGCCAGGCCTCGCTGGACTGGGCGCGGACCAATCGGCCGACCTTCATCGGCCAGGCCCAGATGGCGGTGGGCATGCGCGTCGCCCAGCACATCCAGGAGAAGGGGACCGACAACATCCGCCCCGAAATCCTCGAGGCCATGGGCCTGAACAAGAAGCCGGCGGCGGAGTAGGGCGATGGCGCAGGCGAACGGCCGCAAGTCGATCTTCATCACCGGCGCCGCCTCGGGCATGGGGCGCGAGACCGCCCGCCTGTTCGCGGGCAAGGGCTGGTTCGTCGGGGCCTTCGACGTCAACGAGGCCGGCCTGAAGGAGCTTCAGGCCGAGCTGGGCGTGGGCAATTGCCTGGTCCGCCGGCTGGACGTCACCGACCGGGCCGACTACGCCGCCGCCCTCGACGCCTTCGCGGCGGCGACGGGGGCCAAGCTCGACCTGCTCTACAACAACGCCGGCATCGGCCGGGGCGGGCCGTTCGCCGACCAGGACTTCGCCGAGGTCATGGACGTGGTCAACGTCAACTTCGTCGGCGTTCTCAACGGCATCCACCTGGCCCTGCCGCTGCTGAAGGCGACGCCGGGCTCGCTGTGCTTCACCACCTCGTCGTCCTCGGCCACCTACGGCATGCCCAACATCGCCGTCTATTCGGCGACCAAGCACGCGGTCAAAGGCCTGACCGAGGCGCTGTCGATCGAGTTCCGCGCCTATGGCGTGCGCTGCGCCGACACCCTGCCGGGCCTGATCGACACGCCGATCCTGCCGCAGGAAGCCAAGGACCATGCGCCCAAGGAAGGCATGTTCCGGCTGATCCCGCCGGTCGAGGTCGCCAAGGCGGTGTGGGAGGCCTACCGCTCCGACAAGCTGCACTGGTTCGTGCCGGCCGAACTGGTCGAACTCGACCGCGCCTCGGCGCTCGACCCGGAAGGCACCCGCAACCTCATCGCCCAGGGCGGCCCCCTGGCGGCGGCGGACGAGATGGGCAAGGCGAGCTAGGCGCCTCCGTTCACGCGGCCTCGACGGGCGCGCTGTCCGTAGCAGCCGCCCGCTCGAAGGCGAGCAGGTCGCCAGGCTGACAATCCAGATAGTCGCAGATTCGGAGCAGGGTCTCGAAGCGCACGCCCTTCACCCGCCCTTGCTTGAGCAGCGACAGGTTGGCCTCGGTGATGCCGACGTGCTCGGCCAGTTCGCGGCCGGTGACCTTGCGGCGCGCCATCATCACGTCGAGCGTGACCAGGATGCGCATGTCGGGCGCGGGCGCGTCCATCAGACGAACTGGGCGTTTTCGCCGGCCAGGGCGTCGCGCTCGACGTGAAGCGCGGCGTTCTCGTCGGCGAGGTCCCTGGCCGAGGCCAGGATGTTGGCGAACACCCAGGTCACCCCTGAGACCAGCAGGATGGTCAGCTGGCCCGAGCCGATCTGCAAGGCGATCTGCGGGCCGCGCGGCAGGCCCGCCGTCAGGACGAAACTCAGCGCCGGCGTGACGACGATGGCGGCGACGGCCGACAACGCCGCCAGGCCGGCGAAGTCGCGAAGGCCCGCCGTCGCGGCGGCCGAGAACATCCGCCCGCGCGCGAAGCTGGCGAAGGCGGCGCGCAGCCGGACGAGGCCGAAGGCGAGCAGGGCGACCGGGGCCAGGACCAGGGCGAGGCCGCACGCTCGCCGCCACGCCGCCATGTCCACGGCGCGCAGCCCCAGCTCCAGGCGAAGCGCCTCCGGCGACAGGACCAGCCAATGGACGGCGTTGGCGGCGAGCAGCGCCGCCGCCAGGACCAGGCAGGCGTGGCGCATGAGCAGGCTCCAGCGGCGGATCGAGGCCAGCTTCTCCTGGCGGTCCATGCGGGCGTCCTTCCAACTGATCAGCAATGTTTTCTGTTTTACGAAAAACATTATCTGCGATACAGGCATCGATTAGCGGAAACCCCGAGGGAGCGCCATCCATGCGGCGAGGCCTGTCGATCGTGATCCTGGTTTTGGCCGCCTCGGCGGCCGGCGGTTGCGCCGATCTGCGCCTCGGCCCGATCCGCGACCATCGCGTCGATCCGGGCGAGGTGCGGGGCGCGCAGGTCCTGATCCCGCGGACGGGCCGGGCGTGAGGCCGGCCGCGCCGGCTGTCCTCGCCGCGTTCCTGGCGGCCGGGGCCTGGAGCGGCGGCGCATGGGCCGCCGACTACCGGCCGGCGGTCTGCCGGTCCGCCGTCGCCTATGCGGGCGCGCCGCTGCATCCGCCGCCGTCGCCGGCCGATCTCGACGGCGCGGCGGGCGACCTCGCCGGATCGCTCGACCCCGCGACTGCGGCCCGCCTCGACGCCGCCCTGGACGCGGCCGCGGCGGCGACCAAGGCGCACGCCCTGACGGCGGCCGTCGGCGTTCCGGGTCAAGGACTTTGGCAGGCCCGGCGGGGCGCGGACGCCGCCTCATCGCCGCTGTTCTACTGGGCCAGCGTCGGCAAGCTGGCCACGGCGACGGTGGTGCTGCAACTGGTCGAGGAAGGGCGGCTGAAGCTGTCCGACCCGGTCTCGCGGTGGGAGCCCGATCTTCCCAACGGCGCGGCGATCACCGTCGAGCATCTGCTCGACCATGTCGGCGGCCTGTTCAGCGCCAACGAGGACGCGGTGGTGCGCCGGCGCGGCGGCCGGCTGTCCTGGGACGAGGAACTGAGCGTCCTGCGGCGGCACGGGGCGCTGTTCTGTCCGGGCGAGCGCTGGCGCTACTCCAACTCCGGCTACGCCGTCCTGGGGCGGATCGTCGAGCAGGTCGACGGCCGGCCGCTGGACCGGGCCATCGCCGCCCGGCTGATCTCGCCCCTCGGTCTGACGGGGATGCGGGCGATCGCGCCCGGCGACGCGGTCGCCGACATCGCCGCGCCCGTGGCGGACGCCGGTCCGGACCGGGCGCTGGACGTCCGCGCGCCGGGGGCGGCCGGGCCGCTGGCGGCGACGGCGGCCGACATGGTCCGCTTCGAACAGGCCCTGCTGGACGGCCGCCTATTGAAGGCCGAGACCACCCGCCGCCGGTTCGAGCGGCTCTATCCGATGTTCCAGGCCGGCCAGTTCTACGGCCAGGGCGTCATGCTGTACGACGTTCCCGACACGCCCCGGCCGCTCTACTGGATCGGCCACAGCGGCGGCGGTCCCGGCGTCAGGGCGGTGGTCGCCTACGCGCCGCGCCAGCGGGCGTTCGTCGCCGTGGCCCTGACCGGCGACGGCTCGGCCGAGGCGGCCGCCAACCTGCTGCTCAAGGCGCTGGCGGAACCTTAGGCCCGGCCCGGCTCGACCAGGATCTTCACGTGGTTCTCCGGGTCGCCCAAGGCCTTGAAGGCGTCGGCGACGCCGGCCAGCCCGACCTTGCCGGTGACAATCGGGGCGACGTCGATGCGGCCCTCGGCGATGTCGTGCAGGGTGGCGGCGAACTCCTCGGGCGAGTAGCCGAACACGAAGCGCAGATCGAGCTGCTTGTTGATCGCCAGCGACGGCTCGATCCGGTCGGGGGTCATGCACACGCCGGCGACCACGATCTGGGCCTTGGGCGGCGCGCCCTCGATCACGCTCTGCAGCACGCCCGGCGCGCCGACGCATTCGAACACGATCGGCCGGCCATAGGTCTGGCCGGCCATCATCGCCATGCGGTGCGCCGTCAGGGTCGCGGGCACGCCGAGGTCGGCCCATTTGCCGTGCGGCGACTCCTTGGCCGGGTCGACGACGATGTCGGCGCCCATGGCCTCGGCGGCGGCCCGTCGCCTGGGCGAGAAGTCGGCGGCGATCACCGGGCCATGGCCTCTGGCCTTCAGCGCCGCGATCACCGCCAGCCCCACCGGCCCGCAGCCCAGCACCAGGCAGACCGAATCCTTGTCGACGGCGGCTTCGGCGACCGCGTGCGCGCCGACGGCCATCGGCTCGGTCAGGGCGGCGTGCTCGGCCGGAAGGCCGTTCGGCACCTCCAGCAGCATCGCCTCGGCCAGCACCATGCGCTCGGAAAATCCGCCCGGGTAACGGTTGGAGTAGCCGACCAGCTCGATCCCCGCCGGCCCGAAGGTCATCGGCACCGAGACCACCCGGGTCCCCGGCTTGAAGCGGCCGTCCGTGCCGGGGCCGTGGTCCAGCACCTCGGCGCAGAATTCGTGGCCGAACACCATGTCCTTGGCCGGGTCGATTCCGTCGCCGCCGCCGGCGCGGCGCATGCCCTCGACCATGTTGTCCATGAAATGCAGGGCGTGCAGGTCCGAGCCGCAGATGCCGCAGCACAGGGTCCTGACCAGGGTCTGGCCCTGGATCGGGACGGGGTCTTCGATCTCCTCGCACGTCAGGCGCTTGTCGCGTGTGACCACGGCCCGCATCGGCTTCCTCCCAGGCGCGGCGCCCTTGGCGGGCGCCGATTTTTATAACAGGTTATAGGAGCGGCGCGCCGATGCGCCGTCAAGCCGAGGCCGTCCTTGAACGCCGAGATTTCCCAGCGCGAGCGCGGCATGGCCGAACGCCGCGCCCGCATCGTCGAAGCCGCCCGCGACCTGATCCGCGCCACCGGCGACACCGGCCTGTCCATGCGCGCCCTGGCCGAGCGCGCCGGGGTCAGCCTGGCCACGCCCTACAATCTGTTCGGCTCGAAACAGGCGGTGATGCTGGGCGTGCTGGAGGCCGACCTCGCCGCGTTCCGCGCCGGTCTCGACGCGGCGGGGCCGGGCGATCCCCTGCGCCGCCTGTTCGACAACGTCGCCCTGGCGGCGCGCTTCTACGACGAGGACCCCGGCTTCTACCGGGCGCTGTTCACCGCCCTGGCCGGAGCCGGCGGGCCCGAGCTGCGCCTGTTGTTCGGCCCGCCGCGCCACGCCCTGTGGGTCGAGATGATCCAGGCCGCCCAGGCCGCGGGCCAGCTGCGCGGCGAGGTGGACGCCGACCTGCTGGCGCGGGCGCTGGAGGGCGTGTTCGGCGCGGCCCTGCCCGGCTGGATCGCCGGCGAGATCGACGCGGCGACGCTGGAGGCGCGCATCGGCTTCGGCTTCGCCGCCGTACTGGGCGGCGCGGCCGACGACGCGGCGGCGCGGCGGCGGCTGGCCGAGCGAATGGCCGAAGACCAGGCCCGGCTGACGGGCGCCGGCGTCTGATCGGCCCGCCTCGGCCCGCGTCAATGTTTTGTTAAGCCTTAACCGCTCGTTAACGCTTGTCGGTCCTGATAGGGCGTCCGCCGCCTCTTCGGGCGCGGGACGGCGGATCATCCACAGGATTAGTCGGTCACCTCTATATTTAGCGTTAACTGTTCGTTTACACGCTAGGAATCGGTGGCTAGCGTCCCGATGAAGTCTCGGGAGAGCGATTCGCATGACGGCGGGGGGACCCTGGAGCGTTAAGGGCATCGACCCCAAAGCCCGCGAGGTCGCCAAGGACCTGGCGCGCCGGTCCGGCATGACGCTGGGCGAGTGGTTGAACCAGGTCATCCTCGACGACCCCGCTTCCGACTTCGACGATCCGCCGCCCAGGTCCGTGTCCTACGCGTCGCCGATCGAGGAGCCGCGGCACGAACCGCGCTTCGCCAATCATCGCTTCTATGAAGACGAGCCGCCGCGTCCCGGCCCCGGCGACCTGGCCCGCATCACCACGGCCCTGGAGCGGCTGTCGGCGCGCATCGAGGCGGCCGAGAGCCGCTCGACCCTGGCCATCAGCGGCATCGACCAGTCGGTGGTCGGGCTGCTGCACCGCATCGAGGCCGCCGAGCGCGAGCAGACCGCCGTCGCGGCCCGCTTCGAGACCGCCGTCGACGAGGCCCGCGAGGATCACGGCCGTATCGGCGAGCGCCTGCGCAAGATTGAGCAGGAAGCCCACGGCCCCCGCGCCATCGAGGCCATGCGCGCCCTGGAAGGCACGCTCGGCCAGGTCAGCAACCGCCTGTTCGACGGCGAGGCCCGCACCCGCGACGCCATCGAGAACCTGGCGCGCCGGCTGGAGAGCCTGGAAAGCGTCGAGGTCGCCGAGGCCAGCCAGCAGGGCGGCGGCGAGGCCGCCGGCGACGCCCTGATCAACGCCGTGGTCGCCCGCATCGGCGAGCGGCTGGAGCAGGCCGAGGCCCGCACCACCCAGGCGATCAAGGGGCTCGAGACCTCGTTCGCCAGCCTCGACCAGCGCCTGCTCGACACCGAGGACCGAGTGCGCGACGATGCCGCGCCGCGTCTTGAACAGCTGGCGGCGGCGCTTTCCGAACGCGTCGAGGCGGTCCGGTCCGAGATGGCGGAGAAGCTGAAGGAATCGTCGGACGCCGGCTTCGACCGCATGGAGCGGGCGCTCGCCGAGATGACCGCCCACGTCCAGGCCGCCGAAACGCGCTCGGCCCAGGCCATCGAGCGCATGGGCCACGAGGTGCTGCGCATGGCCGACACCCTGGGCCGCCGCGTCCAGGGCGTCGAGACCCGCTCGGCCGAGGCCGCCGAGCAGATGGGCGGCGAGATGGCGCGCATCGCCGACGCCGTGGAGGGCCGCCTCAATCGCAGCGACTCCGTCCAGGCCCAGGCGCTGGAGAAGCTGGGCTCTGAGATCAACCGCATCACCGAGCGGCTGGCCGAGCGCATCTCCAATTCGGAGCGCCGTTCCGCCCAAGCCCTCGACGACGTCGGCGAACAGGTCAGCCGCGTCGCCGAACGCATCAGCCAGCGTCAGGAGCGGGCGTCGCTCGACCTCGCCGAACGCATCCGGCAGAGCGAGGAGCGCACGGCCCGCATCCTCGAAGAGGCCCGCGAGAAGATCGACCGCCGGCTGGGCGAGGCCCAGCGCCGGATGGCCGAGCCGTTCGCCGAGGCTCCCTTCCACGAGGCCGCGCCGTTCGCGGGCGAGGTCTACGCCTATTCGCCCCAGGCGGCCGCGCCTTCGTTCCTGAGCCCGAACGGGCCGCCGCCGGCGGTGTTCGCCGCCGCCGCGCCGTTCGTGGAGGCGCCGCCCGCCGCGTCGCCGCCGAGCTTTTCCGCCGCCGACATCGCCGCCGCCGACGGCTTCGAGGCCGAGCCTGCCGTCGAGCCGCCATCCGACGTCCTGTCCGAACCCCTGGCCGACGAGACCGTCGACCTGATCGCCCCGGCCATCGAGCCGGCGGCCGAACCGATTCCGGAACCGGCGCTCGAAGCCCTGGCCGCGATCGAGGCCGCGGCCGTCCAGGCCAGGAGCCAGGCGCGCGAGGCTCCCGTCCGGCCGGAGCCGATCGAGGCCGCTCCGCCGCCGATCCCGGCGCAGGGGCTGTTCATCGACAGCCAGCAGGCGCCGCAGGCCGGCCGTTCGACGCGCGAGCTGATCGAGCAGGCCCGGGCCGCCGCGCGGGCCGCGGCGCAGGAGCGCGAAGGCAAGGGCAAGAAGGCCAAGGCCGCCGAGGGGGGAACCAGCCTGTTCGGCGCCGCCGCCTTCGGGAGCAAGCGTCGCGGCGGCACCACCCTGCGCACCGCCCTGCTGGCGTCCGGCACCCTGGCCGCCCTCGGCGTCGCCGCCAGCGGCTACATGATGAGCGTCGAGCTCAAGCATCCGGGCCATGCGCCGGCCAAGGCCGCGCCCGACGCCCCCGGCGCGCTGGCGGCCGTGGCCTCCGGCCCGACGGCGGGGGACACCGCCCGGGCGGCGATCCTGCTCACCACGCCGACGACCGCCGCCGAGCCGCTCGCGAGCGCTCCTGCGACGCCGTCGGCGCACACGGTCCCTGCCGCCGCCGTGACCGCCGCCGCGCCGGCCCCGACCTCGGGACCGGGCGCCGACGAGCTGTACAACGACGCCGTGCGCCGCATCACCGCCAAGCAGCCCGGCGGTCTCGAGACCTTGAAAAAAGCGGCCAACCTGGGCTCGCCGGCGGCGCAGTTCTATCTGGCCAAGCTGTTCGAGAGCGGCGAGGCGGGCCTGCGCAAGGACCCGGTCGAGGGCCGTCGCTGGACCGAGCGCGCCGCCCAGGCCGGCGACCGGCGGGCCATGCACAACCTCGCCCTCTACTATGTCGAGGGCACGGGCGGCCCCAAGAACACCAGCCAGGCGGTGCAGTGGTTCCGCCGGGCGGCCGATCTCGGCCTCATCGACAGCCAATACAATCTCGGCCGGCTGTATGAAGAGGGCCTCGGCGTCGGCCAGAACGCCGCCGAAGCCTACAAGTGGTATCTGATCGCCGGCCGCGAGGGCGACGGGGAATCGCGCGCCTCGGCCGAGCGGGTGAAGGCGCAGCTGTCGCCGGAAGCCCAGAGCGCGGCTCAGCGCGCGGCCCAGGCCTACCGCGCCGCCGGCGCCGCGCCGACCCAGGCGGCGGCCGCCGCCGCCTCGGCCAGCAAGGTCAATCTGAGCATCGCCCAGCGGGCGCTGTCGGTGCTGGGCTACTACCAGGGGCCGACCGACGGCGGCGCCTCGCCGGCCGTCAAGCTGGCGATCCAGGCCTACCAACGCGACCAGAGCCTGGCGCAGACGGGCGCGCTGGACCAGACGACGTTCGACAGGCTCAGCGCCTACGCCCGTTGACGGCGGCGGGCCCGGTTCGGGCGGGCTGAAGGCGTTCGGCGTCGTCCTGGACGGCGGCTGCGGCGACCAGACGGATGCTAGGAGCGGGCCGGCCGCGTGGACCTTTATCTTCCCATCGCCGAGGTTTCGGTCAACGCGCCGCTGCTGATGGCGCTGGGCGCGCTGGTGGGGTTCGTCTCGGGCCTGTTCGGCATCGGCGGCGGCTTCCTGATGACGCCGGTCCTGGTGTTCCTCGGCATCCCGCCGGTGGTGGCGGTGGCCAGCGAAGCCAACCATGTCGTCGCCTCGTCGGCCTCGGGCGTCATCACCTACGGGCGCAAGCGGCTGGTCGATTTCCGCATGGGCGGGGTTCTGGCCTTCGGCGGGGTCATCGGCGCCTTCCTGGGGGTCGAGGCCTTTCGCATCCTGCGCCTGCTCGGCCAGGCCGACCTGACGGTGGCGCTGTCCTATCTGATCTTCCTCGGGGTGATCGGGGCCCTGATGCTGTCGGAATCCCTCGGCGCCATCCTGCGTCGGCGGCGGGGCGAGCCTGCGCGGGCGCCGCGCGACCGCCGGCCGATGTGGCTCTACGGCCTGCCGCTGAAGATGCGCTTCCCGCGGTCGCGCCTGTACATCAGCGTCATCCCGCCGATCGCCCTGGGCATGTTCGTCGGGGTGCTGTCGGCGATCATGGGGGTGGGCGGCGGCTTCATCCTGGTGCCGGCCATGGTCTATCTGCTGCGCATGCCGGCGCGGATCGTCGTCGGCACCAGCCTGTTCCAGATCATCATCACCACCGCCCTGGTGACGGTGCTGCAGGCCGGCCGCAACCAGACCGTCGACATCGTGCTGGCCACCGTGCTGCTGGTCGGCGGGGTGATCGGGGCCCAGCTCGGGGCCCGGGCCTCCGCCCGTTTCCGCGCCGAGGAGCTGCGCGCCCTCCTGGCCCTGATCGTGCTGCTGGTCGGGCTGCGCATGGGCCTTGGCCTGTTCATCACGCCGCAGGACCCGTTCGTGCTGGCGGGGGGAGGCGGCTGATGGACACGGCTCCGCCGCCGCCGGCCGCTTCGGCCGCCCCCGCGGCCGTCTCGGCGGCGCTGACCGAGACCAACGTCCGCGTCACCTCGGGCTTTCGCGGCGCCGGCATCGTGGTCTATGGCGCGGTGCTCGACCCGCACGACCGACCCAGCGACGTGGTGGTGGTGGTGCGCGGGCCCGACCAGCCGATCCGCATCGCCCGCAAGGTCCGCATCGCCGGCCTGTGGCTGAACAGCCGGCCGGTGGTGTTCCAGGGCGCGCCCGGCTTCTACATGACCGCCAGCACCCGGCCGCTCGACCAGATCGCCGGCTTCGGGACGCTGCGGCGGCTGGGCCTGGGCCTCGACCACCTGGCGATCAACGCCCCGCTCGAACAGCGCACCGAGACCCGCTACGGCGTGCGCGACGTGGTGGTCAGCCGCCTCGGCGCCGACTATCTCGACTGGCGGCGTGCGGTGCTGCGCCTGAAGGAGAAGGCCGGCCTCTACGACGCCGACGCGGCCGGGGTGCGGTTCGTCGACAAGAGCCTGTTCCGCGCCGAGATCCGCCTTCCGGCCGAGGCGCCGATCGGCCGCTATCAGGCCGAGATCCGCCTGTTCCAGAACGGCCAGGAGGTCGCGGTCCGCGAACGCGACCTGATCGTCGAGAAGGTCGGGGCCGAGCGGGCGCTGCACCAGTTCTCGCAGAACCGTCCGTGGACCTACGGGATCGTCTCGGTGCTGATCGCCCTCGGCTCCGGCTGGGCGGCCTCGGCGGCGTTCCGGCGCTCCTAATCCGCGCCCAAGGCGCCCCAGGCCACCGCGTGGGCCTTGCGCGGACCGAGGGCCACGGCCGTCGGCGGGCGGGCGAACAGGCCGGAGAAGGCGGCGTCGCGCACGTTCAGGCCGCCGGCATAGGCGCCGAAGGCCGGCAGGATCAGCCGCTCTCCGTCGGTGACGAAACAGCGTCGCCGCACGCTGGCGCCCCGGCCGCGCACGCGGGCGCAGGGGTGCAGGTGGCCGGCGACCTCGCCCGGCTGCAGGCCGGCCTGGGGCTCGTGGCGGAGGAGAAGGCCGCTTAGGGCGATCTCGTCCCCGACCTCGCCGGCCAACTGCCGCGGGCCGTCGGCGTCGTGGTTGCCGACGATCCAGAGCAGGGTGCGGCCGGCGGCCAGCCGGTCGATGGCGGCGGCGTCTTCGGCGTCGATCCGCGCCTCCGCCCCGCCGTCGTGCAGGGTGTCGCCCAGCAGCACCACCAGCCGGGGCGACAGGGCCTCGACCTCCAGGGCCAGCCGGCGCAGGGTCTCGCGGGTGTCGTAGGGCGGCAGCATCTGGCCGCGCCGCGCGTAGGCCGAGCCCTTCTCGAAGTGCAGGTCGGCGACCACCAGGGCCCGCTCGGCCTCCAGCCACAGGGCCCCGGAATGGCGCAGCAGGGCGGGATCGCCGCCGATCGCGGCGGCGATCCCGCCGCACGGGCTGGCGGCGACGAAGCCGAGGGGGCGGGCGGGGGCGTTCACGACATCGCCTCGGCGACCAGGGACGAGGCCTCGGCCTCTTCGAGGATCATCTCCGAGGCCGAGGTCCCCGGCGCGCGCTCGCGGCCGATCTCCATCATGATCGGCACGGCGAAGGGCGAGACCTTGGGCAGGTTCAGCACGCGGATGCGGCCGCGGATGCGCGCCAGAAGCTCGCCCAGCCGGCCGACGTCCAGCAGGCCGGTGGCGGCGTCGGCCCGCGCGCAGGCCAGCAGCAGGTGGTCGGGTTGATGGCGGTGCAGCACGTCGTAGATAAGGTCGCTGGAGAAGGTCACCTGGCGGCCCGACTTCTGCTCGCCGGGGAAGCGCCGCTCGATCAGGCCCGAGATCAGGGCGCAATGCCGGAAGGCGCGCTTCATCAGGAAGCTTTCCTCCAGCCACGCCTCAAGGTCGTCGCCGAGCATGTCTTCCTGAAAGAGCTCGTCGAAATCAAGTCCGTCCATCGGCCTCAAGCCCCAGATGCACAGGGCGTAGTCGTTGGCCAGATAGCCGATGGGCCCGATCCCGGCCCGGTCCAGCCGCCGGGTCAGCAGCATGGCCAGGGTGGTGTGGGCCAGGCGTCCCTCGAACGGATAGCAGACCAAGTAATGGCGATCGCCGCGCGGAAAGGTCTCGACCAGCAGGTCGTCCGTCCCCGGCAGGCTGGAATGGTCGCGCTGGGCGGCCAGCCATTCGTGCACGTCGGCGGGCAGGCGCTCCCAGGCCGCTTCGTCGCCCATCATCCGCCGCACCCGCTTGGCCAGATAGGTCGACAGCGGGAACTTCGAGCCGCCCCAGCTGGGGACCTTGGGGTCGGTGTCGCCCGAGCGGCTGACCAGGGCGTCGATGCCGACGACGCCCTCGAACCGCCAGACCTCGCCGCCGAACAGGAAGGTGTCGCCCGGCGTCAGCTGCTCGAAATACCACTCCTCCGCCTCGCCGATCTTGCGGCCGGCGAAGCGGCGGCCGGCCATGCGGATGTTGAGCGTGGCCCCCTGGACGATGGTCCCGACGTTCATGCGATGGCGCTGGGCGGTCTGGGGATCGCGCACCTTCCAGCGGCCGTCGCGGCCTTTGACGATGCGGCGGAAGCGGTCGTAGGCGCGCAGGGCGTAGCCGCCGGTGGAGACGAAATCGAGCACGCGGTCGAACTCGTCCCGGCCAAGGTCGGCATAGGGCGCGGCGCTGGCGATCTCGGCATAGAGGTCGTTCGCCAGGAACGGCTCGCCGCAGGCGCAGCCCATGATGTGCTGGGCCAGGGCGTCCTGTGCGCCCCGGCGGGCGGGATCGCCGTCGAGCGCGTTCTCGGCCACGGCCTCGGCGGCGGCCTGGCATTCCAGCATCTCGAACCGGCTGGCCGGCACCAGGATGGCGCGCGACGGTTCGTCCAGCCGGTGGTTGGCGCGGCCGATGCGCTGGACCAGCCGCGAGGAGCCCTTGGGCGCGGCCAACTGGATGACCAGGTCGACCGCGCCCCAGTCGATGCCCAGGTCGAGGGTCGAGGTGCAGACCACGGCGCGCAGGTCGCCCCGGGTCATCGCCGCCTCGACCTTGCGCCGCTGCTCGGGCGCCAGCGAGCCGTGGTGCAGGGCGATGGGCAGGCCCTCGTCGTTGATCCGCCAGAGCTCCTGGAAGGCGAACTCGGCCTGCCAGCGGGTGTTGACGAACACCAGGGCGGTGCGGGCCTGTTTGATGACCTCATACACCTCGGTCATGGCGTGCTGGGCGGTGTGGCCGGCCCAGGGCACCTTGTTCTGCGACAGCAGCACCTCGATCACCGGCGGCGCGCCGGGCTGGCCCAGCACCAGGTCGGCCAACCGCGGCTCCAAGTCCTTCCCCGCGGCGGCGGGGGAGGGGGACCGCGAAGCGGTGGAGGGGGCGTCCGCATCTACTGAGTCCGGTCGCGCCCCCTCCACCATGCTGCGCATGGTCCCCCTCCCCCGTTCCGCGTCGCGGCTCGGGGGAGGACTGGGTTCGATCACGCTGACTTGCGGCGCCAGCCAGCGGCGCAGCATGTCGGGATCGTTGACCGTCGCCGACAGGCCGACGCGGCGCATCTGCGGCGCGAAGGTCTGCAGCCGGGCCAGGGCCAGGGACAGAAGGTCGCCGCGCTTTGAGGCGTGGATGGCGTGGATCTCGTCGATGACGATGTGGCGCAGGTCGGCGAAATAGCCGCGCGAGCCTTCCCAGGCGCAGAACAGCGCCAGCTGCTCCGGCGTGGTCAGCAGGATGTCGGGCGGGTCGAGCCGCTGGCGCTGGCGCTTGGCGACGCTGGAATCGCCGGTGCGGGATTCGACCCGGATCGGCAGGCCCATCTCCTCGATCGGCGTCGTCAGGTTGCGCTGCACGTCGACCGCCAGCGCCTTCAACGGCGAGATGTAGAGGGTGTGCAGGCCGGGCGCGGCGTTGCGGGGCGGCCGCTCGGCCAGCTCGATCAGGCTGGGCAGGAAGCCGGCCAGGGTCTTGCCGCCGCCGGTGGGGGCGATCAGCAGGGCGTCGCGGCCCTCGCGCGCCTTGTCGACCATGGCCAGCTGGTGTGTTCGCGGCGCCCAGCCGCGCCCCGCGAACCACGCCGAAAAGCGCGGCGGCAACAGGCCGTCGGCCGCCGCCTCGGGGGCGATATGGCGCCGCGCCTCGCTCACGGCTCCAGGGCGAAGGTGACGATCAGCCGCGCCTCGCGGACGATCGGTTGCGTGGTCAGGTCGACTGGCGCAGCCAGGACCTGTGGGACCGGAAGAGGGGGCGGGGGCGCCTGGTCGGGCATCCGCGCGCCGCCGATCATGCCGATCGGGCTGTAGGCCGCTTGCTGGTTCTGGGCCCGCAGCACCGGGCCGAGCCTGAGGCCGGCGGCCTTGGCGATGGTCTCGGCCTGACGGCGGGCGTCGGCGAAGGCCTTGGCCGTGGCCTCGTCGACCAAGGGCTTGTCGTCGTCGGTTCCGGTGCCGGTGGCGGTGGCGCTCTTGGCCCCGAGCTGGGCGGCCATCGACAGCACGTCGCCCAGGCGCTTGGGCGGCGCCAGGCGCAGGGTCTCCTGCAAGGTGACGACCACGCCGATCACGGCGCAGTCGCCGCTGTTGAGCGTCGGCTGCTGGCTGTAGACGGGCCGGCCGGCGTCGCACTTGCGGTCGCGCACCTCCTGGGTGTTCAGGGTGGTGGCGCGCGTCTCCAGCTTGTCGACGCCTTTCAGGCCGCGCACGCCGCCCTCGATGGCCGCGCGCGAGGCGTTCATGGCCTTCAGCGCCTCGACCGGGGTCGCGCCCTCGCCGCGCGCCGTGAAGTTGAACAGCACGTATTCCGGAGGCTTCTTGGCCTCGCCGACCCCGATCACCGTCACCGACGGTCGCTCGGGTTGCTGTTGGGTCTGGGTCTGGGCGTGGGCGGCGGGCGCCAGCGCCAGCGCGGCGAGCAGCCCATATGGCCAGGCGGGACGGTTCATGCGATCGGCCTTTCACGTCTGCGGACGGGTCGCCCGTATGTTCTTGTTCCGTTTCGTGGGCGCAAGGGCTAATCAGCAGGCGTGAACGCTTCTGTCGCCAGCCTCGACCTCGCCCCCGCCCTGGTGGTCCTCCCGGGCCCGAGGGCGGCGGTCTGCGACGCCGCCGGCGCGCGCATGCTGCGCCCGGCCGAGGCGCGCGACCTGGCCCTGTCGGCGCCGGTGGTGGTGGCGCACGCGGGCCTGACCGCCAAGCGGCTGGACCTGCAGCCGCCCGGCCGCGCGCCGCAGATCTTCGACGCCCTGGAGCTGTTCGCCTTCGTGCGGCCGGCGCGGTTCTGCGCCCCCTCGGCGGCCGGGCTGGCCCTGGCGCTCGGCCTGCCGGAGCCGAAGGGGCCGATGGAGCAGGCCGCGACTTTGGCCGAGGCCTGCCGCCGCCTGCTCGCCGAGGCGGCCGAGGCCCCCCAGCCGACGCGCGAGGAAGCCCTGGCCATCGCCGAGACCCTGGCGCGGGCCGGCTGGTCGTGGGGGGCGGCGGTGGTCGCGGCCCTGCGCAGCAAGGCCGTGCGCGACGTCTACCGCGGTTCGGGGCTGGACGTGTGGACGCGCGTGCCCGAATGGGAGGATCAGGCCCCGCCGGGCGACGTCGGGTCGCGTCCCATCGACCCCCAGGCGGTGGCGGAGCGCCTGCGCGAGCTGCTCGGCCGCGCCGGCCTGGACGAGGTCCGCGACGCCCAGCTCACCTTCGCCATGGAGGCGGCCTACGCCTTCCAGCCCCGCGACCGCGAGGGCGAGCCGCGCATGATGCTGGCCGAGGCCGGCACCGGCGTCGGCAAGACCATGGGCTATCTGGCCCCGGCCAGCGTCTGGGCCGAGGCCAACGGCCCGTCCGTGTGGGTGTCGACCTACACCCGCGCCCTGCAGCGCCAGATCGAGCGCGAGAGCCACGCCGTCTTTCCCGACCCGGCCGTGCGCGCCCGCAAGGCGGTGGTGCGCAAGGGGCGCGAGAACTACCTGTGCCTGCTGAACCTGCAGGACCAGGTCAACGCCGCCATGCTGGGCGGCGGCGATCTGGTCGGCACGGCGCTGACCGTGCGCTGGGTGCGGGCCACCCGCGACGGCGACATGACCGGCGGCGACTTTCCCGCCTGGCTGCCGGGGCTGTTCGCGGTGGCGCCGGCGGCCCAGGCCTCGCCCGGCAATCTGGTCGACCGGCGCGGGGAATGCGTCCACGCCGGCTGTCCGCACTATCGCGCCTGCTTCATCGAGAAGGCGGTGCGCGGATCGCGGCGCGCCGACCTGGTGATCGCCAACCACGCCCTCGTGCTCAGCCAGGCGGCCTTCGACGGGGCGCGGGCGGCCAAGGGCCTGAAGACCGACGTCGAGACCGCCGCGCCCCGGCGCATCGTCTTCGACGAGGGCCACCACCTGTTCGAGGCCGCCGACTCGGCGTTCTCGGCGGCGCTGTCGGGGGCCGAATCGGCCGAGCTGCGCCGCTGGATTCGCGGGCCCGAGGGGCGCGGGCGGCGGGGGCGGGGCCTGACCCAGCGCCTGGCCGACATGGTCGGCGACCGCGAGAGCGCGCGCGAGGCCCTGGACGCCGCCGTCCACGCCGCCGCCGCCTTGCCGGGCGAGGGATGGTCGGGACGGATCGCGCCCCCCTCGGGCGAGGTCAACCCGATCGGGCCGATCGAGAAGTTCCTCACCGCCGTGCTGGAGCAGCTGCGCGCCCGCGCCGCGCCCTCGGACGTCGGCCAGGAGTGCGCCGCCCGCCCGGCCCTGGACCTGGTGCGCCAGACCGCCCGCGAGGCCGCCGCCGCCCTGGCCTCGGTCGAGGCGCCGCTGCTGGCCCTGGCCCGCCATCTGGAGGACCTGCTCGACGACGAGGCGGGCGAACTGCCCGTCGGCGACCGCTCCCGCATCGAGGGGGCGCTGCGCGGCCTCGACAAGCGTGCGCGGATGACCCTGCCCGCCTGGCGCTCGATGCTGCGGGCCATAGACGAGGACGCGCCGGGCGAGTTCGGCGACGATCCGGACTTCGTCGACTGGTTCGAGGCGACCTATCTCTACGGCCGGGTGGTGGACGCCGCCTGCCGCCGCCACTGGGTGGACCCGACCGAGCCGCTGCAGGCCGCCGTCCTGGCTCCGGCCCACGGCGTGCTGGTGGCCAGCGCCACCCTGGCCGACCCGACCCTGGACGATCCCTTCGCCCTGGCCGAGATGCGCACCGGCGCGGCGCGGCTGCCCGACCGGCCCAAGACCCTGCGCCTGGCCTCGCCGTTCGACTACGCCGCCAACGCCCGGGCGCTGGTGGTCACCGACGTCGGCCGCGACGATCCCCGGCAGGTGGCGGCGGCGATGCGCGAGCTGTTCCTGGCCTCGGGCGGCGGCGGGCTGGGGCTGTTCACCGCCATCCGTCGCCTGCGGGCGGTCTATGACCGAGCGGCGGGGCCGCTGGGCGAAAAGGGCCTGGCGCTCTACGCCCAGCATGTCGATCCGCTGGAGGTCGGCGCCCTGGTCGACATCTTCCGCGCCGAGGAGGACGCCTGTCTCCTGGGCACCGACGCCGTGCGCGACGGCGTCGACGTGCCGGGCCGCTCGCTGCGGCTCCTGGTGTTCGACCGCGTGCCGTGGCCCCGGCCCGACCTCCTGCACAAGGCCCGCCGCGAGCGGTTCGGCGGCAAGGGTTACGACGACGCCATCGCCCGGGGGCGCATCGCCCAGGCGTTCGGCCGCCTGATCCGCCGGGCCGACGACAAGGGGGTGTTCGTCATGCTCGACGCGGCCGCGCCGACGCGGCTGTTCTCGAGCCTGCCCGAGGGGGTGACGCTGGAGCGCGTCACCCTGGTCGAGGCCATCGAGGCGACGGCCGCCTTCTTGGGGGCTTCGGGGACCGCGCCGGCCGCGGAGGCGTGAGGCGCCGCCGCGCCGTCGCCGCCGTCAAACCCAGGCGATGACGCATTGGCGTCGAAATTCTGCAAAGTTCGCGGGGTATCAGAACGGCCGGCGGGGGACAGGCACGGACAAGAAGGCAGCCGCTCCGATGATCCAACACGCCCTTGCCGAACAGATCTCCTTCGACGACCAGGCCGCGCCGCTGGCGGCGGTTTCGACCAAGGCCGCCGTCCAGCGCGTGCGCTGGCATCTGGGCCTCAGCCAGGCCGAGTTCGCCCGCGTCTACCGCATCAATCCCGACAAGCTGCGCGACGTCGAGCTGGAACGCGTCGAACCCGACGTCGCCTTCCTCGCCTATCTCGCCCTGATCGACCGGGCTCCCGCCGCCATCCGCGACGCCCTGACCGAGCCTCGGTCATTTAAAAATTGACTTAAATAAGCAATGGCGCAAATTAGCGCCATGCACGGTTTCGCCGCCCTCGCCGACCCTACCCGCCGCCGCATCGTCACGCTTCTGGCCGACGGCGAGCGCTCGGCCGGCGAGATCGCCGCCCGGTTCGACGTCTCCGCCCCCGCCGTCTCCCAGCACCTGAAGGTGCTGCGCGAGGCGCGGCTGGTGCGGGTGCGGCCGGTCCGGCAGCAGCGGTTCTACGCCGTCGAGCCGGCGGGCCTGGCCGAGATGGCCGAATGGCTCGCCCGCATGGGCGGCTTCTGGAACGACCGGCTCGACGCCCTCGAACGCATGCTCAAGGAGGCCGATGAGGCATGAGCGATTTCGGCCAATACCCCGCCGCCCGCACGGTGCGGTTCGACCGCCTGCTGCCCGGCCCGATCGAGCGGGTCTGGGACCACCTGACCCGTCCCGAACTGCTGGCCGGCTGGCTGGCCGGCGGCGTGCTCGAGGGCCGGCCCGGCGGCCAGGTCGCCCTGACCTTCGGAAACGAGCACGGCTTGAGCGGCGAGGTCGTCACCTGGGAGCCGCCGCGCCGGCTGGCCTACATCTGGCGCGAGGCCGACGCGGAATCGCTGGTCAATTTCGACCTGACGCCCGAGGCGGCGGGGCAAGTGCGGCTGGTCCTGACCCACATGCGCCTGCCGGCGGGCGAAGCGGCCAGCTTCGGCGCCGGCTGGCACTCGCACCTCGACATCCTGGCCAGGGTCCTGGCCGAAGGCGAGCCCATCGATTTCGAGGCGCACATGGCGGTCTACCACCGGCTGCGCCCCGACTACGACGTCCGCGCGGCGGACTGACCGGGAGGTCGTCATGGACTTTGTCGCAGACTTTCATCCCCGCATCGCCCGTCCGCCTTCGGAGGTGTTCGAGGCCGTGGTCGATCCCGACCGCATGACGCGCTACTTCGCCGACGCGGCCACCGGGCGGCTGGTTCCCGGCGCCCGCGTGAGCTGGCGCTTCACCGAGTTCGGCGTCGAGATCCCGGTCGAGGTCACGGCCGTCGAGCCCGGGCGGCGGCTGGTCTTCCTGTGGGGCGGCGCGCGGCGCAGCGAGGTCGAGATGACCTTCGAGCCCTGCGGCGAGGACGCCGCCACGGTCGGGGTCGTCGAGCGCGGCCTGGGCGAGGGCGCGGCGGGCCTCGCCGCCTGCGTGGGCCAGGCGCAGGGCTGGACCCACATGATCCTGTGCATGAAGGCCTGGCTCGAATACGGTATCGACCTACGCGCCGGCGGCGTCGGCAAATTGACGCAGGTGGGGCAGCCGACCCGCGAGCGCCTGAATAAAATCGACTGACGCCGGCGAAGCTGAAAATCGGCTCGGGGTAATTTATCGGATATTACGAATCGCCGTAAATACTGACCGTGTCGGGAGGGATCTTTTGAGGAGGTCCCGATGCTCATCTTGATGCTGGCCGGAACGGTCCTGGCCGCGGTGGGAACCACCTGGCTGGCCGTCCGCGTCGGCAACGGCCCCGTCCGGCGCGCCGGCCCCCAGGCGCACCGTTGACGCCGCGCCTCAGTGCTTGCCGCGGTCGCGGCCGAAGTTCGGCTCGGCGCTTTCCTGGCCCAGGGCGATGACGCCGCGGCGGATTTCGCGGGTGCGGGTGAACAGCTCGTGCAGCTTGTCGCCCTCGCCCCAGCGGATGGCGCGCGACAGGGCCTGCAGGTCCTCGGTGAACCGGCCCAGGATTTCGAGCACCGCATCCTTGTTCAGCATGAACACGTCCCGCCACATGGTCGGGTCCGAGGCGGCGATGCGGGTGAAGTCGCGAAAGCCGCCGGCCGAGTACTTCATCACCTCGGCGCGGGTGACCTGCTCCAGGTCGGCGACGGTGCCGACGATCGAATAGGCGATCAGGTGCGGCAGGTGGCTGGTGGCCGCCAGGACGAGGTCGTGATGCGCCTCGTCCATCAGCTCGACCTGGGCGCCCAGCCCGCGCCAGAACGCCGCCAGCCTGGCCACCGCCGCCTCGTAGGCGGGATGATCGTCGGACGGCAGCGGGGTCAGGATGGTCCAGCGCCCGTCGAACAGCTCGGGAAAGCCGGCGTCCGGCCCCGACTGCTCGGTGCCGGCGATGGGGTGGCCGGGGATGACGAACACGCCGGCCGGCGCCGCCTCGGTCAGGGCCGCGCCGATGACGCCCTTGACCGAGCCGACGTCGCTGACCACGGCGCCAGGCTTGAGGCCGGGCGCGGCGGCGCGGGCGGCCTCGCCGATGGCGGCGGGCGGGGCGGCGAAGATCACCAGGTCGGCGTCGCGCACGGCCTCGGCCGGGTCGTCGAACACCGCGTCGGCGATGCCCAGCGCCCGCACCCGTTCGCGCACCTCGGGGCTGGCGTCATAGACCGCGATGGCGCCCGCCGTCCCGTGGGTCCGGGCCGCGCGGACCACGGACGAGCCGATCAGGCCGCAGCCGATCACCGCAAGACGTTCGAACACCACCCCGGACATGACCCGTCGTTATCCTTTCAAGAACTCCGCGAGGCCGTCGACCACGCCGCGATTGTGTTCTTCGAGGCCGACGGTGATGCGCAGATGATCCGGCAGGCCGTAGCCCGCCACGCCGCGGGTGAGCAACCCCTTCGAGGCCAGGAAGGCCTCGGCTTCGGCCGCCGTCTTGCCGGGGACGGCCGCGAAGCGCGCCAGCACGAAGTTGGCGGCCGAGGGGGCGACCTCCAGGCCGAGGCCGCCGATCTGCTGGGCCAGCCACGGGCGCCACTGTTCGACCAGGGCCAGCGACCGCGCCTGGAACTCGGCGTCCTCGAGCGAGGCGACGGCGGCGAGCTGGGCGGGAATGTTGACGTTGAACGGCAGGCGGATGCGGTCCATGGCCTCCAGCAGGTCCGTCGGGCCGTAGGCCCAGCCGACCCGCAGCGCCGCCAGGCCGTGCAGCTTGGAGAAGGTGCGGGTGACCACCACGTTGGCCGCCTCGCGGGCCAGGGCGATCCCGTCCTCGTAGTTCGGATCGCCGGCGAACTCGGCGTAGGCGCCGTCGAGCACCAGCACCACGTGGGCCGGCAGGCCGGCGTGCAGGCGACGGATCTCGGCGCCCGGCAGCCAGGTGCCGGTGGGATTGGCCGGGTTGGCGACGAAGACCAGGCGCGTGCGCTCGTCGACGCATTTCAGCATCTCGTCGACGTCGATGCGCAGGTTGGTCTCCTTGGCCATCCGCACCTCGCCCTGGCAGGCGCGGGCCCCGATCGAATAGGCGGCGAAGCCGTATTCGCCCTGGACCATGTTGTCGCCGGGCTCGAGCAGGGTCTGGTTGAGGATCTGGAAGATCTCGTCCGAGCCGCAGCCGAAGATCAGGCGCTCGGGCTCCAGGCCGTACTTGCGCGAAATGGCCTCGCGCAGGATTCCCGCCCGGCCGTCGGGATAGAGGTTGAGCTTGCCGGCCGCCTCGGCGAAGGCGGCCTTGGCCTTGGGGCTGCAGCCCAGGATGTTCTCGTTGGCGGACAGCTTGACCGGGTTCTCGACGCCGTCGGCCTGGGCCTTGCCGGGCTTGTAGGGCGTGATGTCGAGGATGCCCGGCTTGGCCAGCGGGCGGTCGGCGGCGGATCGATCCATGAGGGCGAGCTCCGAAGATAGTTCCATTTGTAACGATCTCGCCTCTTACACGTCGAACGGGCCGGGCGCAGCCCCGATTACGCCGGAAAGGCGTCCGGGCGCGCGGGCGAGGCGGGCGTCGTCGCGCTGGTAGAAGCCGGCGAGGGCGAACAGCCTCAGGCCGCCGGCCTCGCAGACCAGCCGCGCGGCCACCTCCTGCCGCGACAGGGCCTCGATCACCGTGTCGGCATGGCCGCCCGCGTCGGTGACCCAGAAGGTCTCGTCGCCGCCCGAGGGCTCGACCTCGACCTCGGCCACGGCCAGGGCCGCCTGCGGCCCCCACGCGGCCAGGCACGGCAGGGCCGCGAACACCCGCAGCCGGGGCTCGGCCAGCAGCCGTCCCCACCAAGCGCTCTCGCCGGTCAGGGCCAGGACGCCGACGCCGCCCTGGGTCTTGGCGGCCGCGACCGCCTCCTCGGGGCGGCCGGCGATGCGCAGGGGCGGGGCGGCCCCGAACCGCAGCCGGGCCAGCTCGACCGCCCGCGCGCCGCCCCAGACCGTCAGGTGGAACGGCCCCTGGCGCGACAGGCTGTCGGCCATCAGCTCGCGCCACACTCGCACCACCAGAGCGGCGCTGGCGGACTTGCGCGGGGCGTCGATCAGCTTGCGGACGATCTGGGCTTCACGGGCGGGGCGCAGGCCGAACTGTCCGCCCTGGCCGGAGGCCTGCTTGGCGGCGGCCACGGCGCGGGCGAGGTCGGCGCGCTCGTCCAGAAGGCGCAGCAACTCGGAGTCGATCTGGTCGATGCGCTCGCGCACCGCGTCCAGCGTTTGCGCCGGCTGGGCGGACTGCTCGTTCATTTCATCCCCCGGGAGGAGCCGCGGAACATAAAGATTGCCGCGAAAGGCGCAATAGTCGGCCTTTCAAGAAAGGAATTTGCTCAAAAAAGGCGAGGCGCGTCGCCGACGGCCACCGGGCCGAGCGTGGTGCGTCCCGCCTCGAAGGTCAGGTTGACCGAGGCGTTGAGGTCCGCGCCCTGCCGGGCCTGAGCCACCGCCGCCGCGGCCGCCGCGGCGGCCGGGTCGATGGTCTGGCCCTGGCCCAGCGCCAGCAGGGCGCCGGCGGCCTTGTGCAGGTCGGTCGGCACCACGCCGCGCAGCCGTCCGTCGCCCCCGACGGTCAAGGTGGCCCGGCGCATCGACAGCGAGGCGTCGCCCGCCGTCAGGCCGCCCTGGATCAGGGTGAAGGCGCCGCCCGCGCCGGCCCAGTTGCGCGCCGCCTGCGCCCAGCCGCCGCCCCGCAGGGCGCCGAACCGCTCGAACTGCCCCTCCAGGGCCGCCGAGACCGGCTTGTCCCCGGCGATGCGGGCCAGGGGGCCGTCGGCGGCCTTGCCGCCCTCCAGCTTGAACAGCACCCCGGCCTGGTCGCCGGCCTGGGGGCGCATGTAGAGCTCGATCCGCCGGGCGGCGGCGATCGGCAGGGGCGCGCCGCCGGCCTGCGGCGTGAAGGTCAGGTTGACGCCCTCGACGGCGACGCGCGGCGGCGAGGCGGCGAGATCCGATATGCTGGCGCGCAGCGCCTCGCCGGCGATGGCCGCCGCGCCCTTGCCCGGCCGGGTCAGCACGACGCCGCGCGGGGCGACCGCGATCCAGCGGTCGGGCCGGTAGGCGTAGGTCTCGGCCTTCAGCTCGGGCGCGGCGAGGGACCAGCCCGAGGCCTCGGCCGCCCGCGCGCCTTCGAGGGTGACGTCGAAACGGAAGGGATAGCCGCCGATCCGTCGCGTCCGCCAGCTCAGCTCGCCGCCCGCCGCCTGGGCGCTGGCGGCCGCCGCGTCGAGGCCGGCGGCGATGCGGCCGCGGCCGTAGACCCACCAGCCGCTCCAGCCGACAGCGGCGACGGCCAGGAGGACATAGGGCGCGTAGAGCCAAAAGCGCTTGGGCGGTTTGCGGGGAGCGTCGGGCTCGGGCATGGTCTCGACTGGAAGGGCGTTTTCAGTACGGCGGTTTCAAGTGGGCGCGAGCCAAGAGTCAAGCGCGGTCGCGTCGGGGACAGGCGCGGACGGCGACAAATGGGTGTTCGGCTACGGCTCGCTGATGTGGCGGCCCGGTTTCGCCCACGTCGAGCGGCGGCCCGCGGTCCTGCACGGCCGCCGCCGGGCGTTCTGCATCTATTCGGTGCATCACCGGGGCACCTACGAGCGGCCGGGCCTGGTGCTGGGCCTGGCGCCCGGCGGAGCGGTGCGGGGCGTGGCCTTCCGGGTCGCCGCCGCGGCCTGGCCCGAGACCTACGCCTATCTGCGCGAACGCGAACAGCCGACCGAGACCTATTTCGAGGCCTGGGCGCCGGTGCGCATCGACGGCGACGGCAAGGCTCAGGCCCTGGTCTTCCTGTCCGACCAGGACCACGCCCAGTGGGCCGGCGACCTGACGCTGGAGCAGCAGGCCGAACTGATCGCCGGCGCGCGCGGCCTGTCGGGCCGCAACATCGACTACCTGCGCGACCTCGTCGTCCACCTGCGCGAGCAGGGGGTCGGCGACCCGGCCATGGAACGGCTGCTGGCGATGGTCGAGGCGCGCGAGCCGGCGACGGCGGGCGGCTAGAGCCCTTCGACCAGCAGGCCGTCCGAGGCGGTCTCGATGCGGGCCTGCAACTCCTGCATGAAGGCGGCGCGCTTCAGTCCGGCCGGGATCGGCTCCAGGAACTCGAAGACGATGACGCCCGGGCGGCGGATCAGGCCCTTGGCGGGCCAGTGCACGCCCGAATTGGTCGCCACCGGATGGCAGGGCAGGCCCAGTTCGCGATAGAGCGCGGCCACGCCCGGCTTGTAGTCGGGCTCGGCGCCGGGCAGGCCGCGGGTGCCTTCCGGGAAGATCACCACCTGGCGTTCCTCCTTCAGGCGGTCGCGGGTGTCGGCCACCAGCTTCTTCAGCGCCTTGGCGTGGCCCTCGCGGTCGACGACGATCATGCCCCCCTTGAGCGCGTACCAACCGTAGAACGGGATGACCAGCAGCTCCTTCTTCAGCACGAAGGCCATGTCGGGCAGGAAGGTGAAGGGGGCGATGGTGTCGAACATGCACTGGTGCTTGGCGGCGATCAGGGCCGAGCCCTTGGGCATGTGTTCGCGGCCGCGCACCTCGACCCGCACGCCGCAGACGGCGCGGAGCAGCGCCATGGTGACCCGCGCCCAGACGCCGATGGCGACCACGGTCCAGCGGCGCGGGCACAGCAGCAGCGGCGTCATGCACAGGGCCGCGAACGTCGACCAGGCATAGAAGACGATCATGAACAGGATGGAGCGGATCAGGGTCACGAAGCGGGGCTCTCCGAAGGTCAGGCCGGCTTGGGCTCGGCCTTTTCAGGCGCGTCCCTTTCGGGGGCGTCCTTGGGGCCGAGGCTGAGGATCGCCTCCCGTCCCAGGATGGCCAGGTACTTGCAATATTCGACGATCATCCGCCGGGCGCCCAGCCGGGTGCGCCACCAGCGGCGGGCGTCGACCTCCTCGGTCTTGACCGGATAGGGGTAGAGCTTCACGTGCGGGATCGCCGCGTGGATCTCCAGCATGGCGCGCGGCATGTGGTAGTCGGCGGTGACCACGATCAGGCTTTTGTAGCCCTTGGCCTCGGTCCAGGCGGCGATCTCGCGGGCGTTGCCGACGGTGTTCTCGGCCTGGAAGCCCAGGTCGACGCAGCAGTCGTAGATGCGCCGCGCGCCGCGGGTGACGTCGCGGATGTCGGTGCGCGAGGCCTCGCGGTTGACGCCGCTGATCAGCATGCGCCGACCCTTGCCCAGCTCCAGCAGCTTCTGGGCGGCGGTGATGCGCAGCGACGAGTTGCCGGTCAGCGAGACGATGGCGTCGGCCGTGGGCGGGGCGGGGGCCGGCGTCGCGCGGTCGGCCCGGGCGGCGAAGGCCGCCAGGCCCACGGTCCAGATCATCAGCAGGATCAGAAGGGCGGCGATGCTCTTCATCCGGTCAGTTCATGCCCCTCAGCAGGCTCATGGCCGCCGAGCGCGCCGCCAGGGCGGCCACGATCGCGGCGATCAGCGGGCAGGGGATCGGCGCCAGCAGGTCGAGCCAGGACACCGGCAGGGCCGGCGTCAGCCCGTCCGCGCCCCCCAGAGCCCGCACGGCGGCCCCTATGATCACAGCCCCGAGCGCTCCGAACAAGCCCGCCGTGGCCGCCAGCCGGGCGAAGCGCGCCTGGAACAGCCCGGCGATGAAGCGATCCTCGGCGCCGGACAGGTGCAGCACCTCGACGATGTCGCGGCGGGCGGCCAGGCCGGCCCGGGTGGCGAAGGCGATCGCCGCCGCCGCCGCCGCGCCGACCAAGGCGGCGACGCCCAGCGCCGCAAGGCCGGCCATGCGGCCGGCGCGGGCGATGTCCTTCATCCACAGGCTGTGGTCGTCGACCGTGGCGTCGATCCCCGCCGTCTTCAGCGCCTTGGCCAGGTCGTCGGCGCTTGGCGGGGCCTTGGGGTCGAGGTCCAGCGTCACCAGCCGGGGAACCGGCAGGTCGTCGAGCAGGCCGTCGCGGCCCAGCCAGGGCTCCAGCAGGGCCTCGGCCTTGGCCTTCTCCAGCGCGGCCGCCTGCGTCACGCCCCGCACCCCGGCCAGGGTCTCGGCGGCGCGGGCGGCGGCGGCGTCCGGCGTCTCGTCGCCCTTGGGCCGCACCAGCACGGTGGCCGATCCGGTCAGCTGGGCGCGCCAGCCCTGGGCGGCGCGATCCGCCGACAGGGCCGTCATGCCGGCCAGGCAGGCGATGAAGCACAGCACCGCCACCACGAAGGTCAGGGCGCCGTCGCGGGCGTCCTCGCGCGGCAGCAGCGCGGCGGGTTTCCAGCGGGCGGTGTCGAAGGCGGGCGTGGTCACGGGGCCGTCTCTTCCGGCGGGGGGGCCTCGGCGGCGTAGGCCGACGGCGGCTCGATCGGCGTCGGCCCGGCCTTGGCCAGGCGCCCCTGCTCCAGGTGGAGCACCGGCCGGCCGGAGCGGGCCACGAGGTCCTCGTCGTGGGTGGCGATCAGCACCGTGGTGCCCAGCCGGTTCAACTCGACGAACAGCCGCATGATGCGCAGCGCCATGGCCTGGTCGACATTGCCGGTGGGCTCGTCGGCGAGCAGCACGTCGGGGCGAGCGACCACGGCGCGGGCGATGGCCAGGCGCTGCCGTTCGCCGCCGGACAGGGTGGCGGGCATGGCGTGCATCCGCTCGCCCAGCCCGACCCAGGTCAGCAGCTCGGCGACGTCGGTGCGATAGCCTTCCGGCTTGCGGCCGGCGATGCGCAGCGGCAGGGCGACGTTGTCGAAGGCGCTGAGATGCTCCAGCAGCCGCATCTCCTGGAACATCACGCCGATGCGGCGGCGCAGGAACGGCAGTTCGTTGCGGCGGGCGCCGGCGACGCTGCGGCCGAACAGGTCGATCAGCCCGCGCGAGGGGCGCTGGGCCAGGTAGATCAGGCTGAGCAGCGACGACTTGCCCGCCCCGGACGCGCCGGTCAGGAAATGGAACGAGCCGGGCGCTAGGTCGAAGGTGACATCGCGGAGCACCTCGGGCGCGCGGCCATAGCGCATGCTCACGCCGTCGAAGCGGACCACGGCCTGGTCGCTCGGCGTGTCCGCGAGGATCTGTGCCGCGGTCTTGGCCGCGTGTGCGCCGGCGGTTCTGGACATGGGGGCCGAAATCGGCGACCTCGAAGAAGAGGACGCTGAAGCTTCCGATTCGCCGGCCATGATACTGACCTGTCCAGAGTGCGCCACCCGCTATTTCATCGACGACGCCAAGCTGGGCTCGGCGGGGCGGACGGTGCGCTGCGCCCACTGCGGGGCGCGCTGGACGGCGGCGGCCGAAGCGCCCATCGAGCTGGCGCAATCCCCTGAAGAAGGCGCGTTGGCGGCCGAGCCGGCGACGACCGAGCTCGAACCGCCGCCGCAGGACCTGCCCCGGGCGTTCCGCGCCAGGGCCGAGACGCGCAAGCGCGAACGCGAGGCCGCCGCCTCCGGGGTGATCTGGGCGGCGACGGCGGCGGTGCTGGCGGTGGTGATCGCCGCGGCGGTGCTGTTCCGGGTCGACGTGGTGGCGATGTGGCCGCGCTCGGCCGGCGCCTACGCCGCCGTCGGCTTGCCGGTCAATCCAGTCGGCCTGACCTTCGAGGGATTGCGCGCCCAGCCGGCCCTGCGCGACGGCCATGCCGCCCTGGTGATCTCCGGCGCCATCCGCAACATCGAGGGCCGGCCGATCGCCGCGCCGCCGGTGCGCATCGACGTGCTCGACAAGGACGGCCGCATCGCCGCCGGCAAGATCGCCGACCCCAAGGCGGCCAGGATACCGCCGGGCGAGATGCGGCATTTCTCGGTGGTGCTGTTCGATCCGCCGGTGAGCACCGAAGGGGTCAACGTCACCTTCGTCATGACCAACAAGCCCGGCCCGGCCGCCGCGCCGCCGAGCGCCAAGGTGCGGCTGCGCGACCTCGACGCCGAGGCCCATGCGGCCCCGCCCGGGACG
>Ga0209243_100127_pt1 | contig 33245 bp, 32 predicted proteins | sample UppTromiDAQMD024_FD_185836 | JGI IMG/M metagenome (GOLD analysis project Ga0209243, IMG submission 185836) | Upper troposphere microbial communities from Maryland, USA - DAQMD-024 (SPAdes) (version 2) | ecosystem: Environmental > Air > Outdoor Air > Unclassified | place: USA: Maryland, Virginia...
GCCGCGCCGCGCCGCCCGCCCAGGCGCGGCCGCGCGTCACGTGGCGGCCTCGGCGGCGGTCGCGGCGGAAGCCCGGCGAGGAAGGGCGAAACGCAGGCGCCGGTCGGACAGCGAGATCGCCCCGCCCAGCGCCATCAGCAACGGCCCAAGGAAGATCAGCCGCGCCAGCGGGTTCCAGTAGACCCGCACCAGCCAGGCCGGCGCGCCGCCCTCGCCGGCCCGACGCTCGCCCATCACCACATAGAGGTCGTCGAGGCCGCGCGCGCAGATATGCACCTCGGAGGTGGTCTGGCGGCTGGCCGTGTAGAATCGTCGCTCGGGCGTGGCCACGCAGGCCTGGGCTCCGTCGCGCGTCGCCGTCAGGACGGCCCGCTCGGCCAGGTAGTTGGGCCCGTCGACGTCGCGCACGTCGTCCAGCCGCAGGCTGTAGCCGCCGACCTGCAGCGACTGGCCGATGGACAGGGCGCGCGCACCCTCGTCGCGGGCGGCGATCTCGAAACAGGCCCCGAGCACGAACACGCCCAGGCCGGCGTGAGCCAGGGTCATGCCCCAGGCGCCGCGCGGCAGGCCGCCCAGCCGCCGGCCGACCTCGCCCAGCGGCGCGCGGCCGAGACGGACCCGTTCGGCCAGCTCGACCACGGCCCCGACCACCAGCCAGGTCCCCGTCGCCAGCCCGCCCGCCGCCAGGCCCTTGCCCGGCTCGGCCGCGACGAAGCCGACGACCGCCGCCGCCAGGGCGGCCAGGGCCGCGCCCCACAGCCTCTGGACCGCGCCCAGCAGATCGCCCCGCTTCCAGGCCAGCAGCGGCCCCGCCGGCAGGATCAGCAGGCAGGCGGCCATGATCGGCGCGAAGGTCAGGTTGAAATAGGGCGGTCCCACCGACAGCGGCTGGCCGCTGATCGCCTCGCGCAGCAGCGGATAGAGCGTGCCGAGCAGGACGGTGGCCGTCGCCGCCGACAGGAACAGGTTGTTGAGCACCAGCGCGCCCTCGCGGCTCACCGGCGCGAACAGCCCGCCGGGGGCGAGCCGGGGCGCGCGCCAGGCGAACAGCGCGAACCCGCCTCCGGCGGCGGCGGCGAGGATCGACAGCAGCAGCACGCCCCGGGTCGGGTCGACGGCGAAGGCGTGGACCGAGGTCAGCACGCCGGAGCGGACCAGGAAGGCTCCCAGCATCGAGAACGTGAAGGCGGCCAGGGCCAAGAACACCGTCCACCCCGCCAGCGCCCCGCGCTTTTCCGTCACCACGGCCGAATGCAGCAGCGCCGCGCCCACCAGCCAGGGCATGAAGCTGGCGTTCTCGACCGGGTCCCAGAACCACCAGCCGCCCCAGCCCAGCTCGTAATAGGCCCAGAACGAACCCAGGGTGATGCCGACGGTGAGGAAGCTCCAGGCCGCCAGGGTCCAGGGCCGCACCCAGCGCGCCCAGGCCGCGTCGACGCGCCCCTCGATCAGGGCGGCGACGGCGAAGGAGAACACCACCGAAAAGCCGACATAGCCCGAGTAGAGAAACGGCGGATGGAAGGCCAGCGCCGGGTCCTGCAGCAACGGATTGAGCGAGCGCCCCTCGACCGGCGGCGTCGCCAGCCGCAGGAAAGGATTGGAGGCCAGCGTCGCATAGGCCAGGAACAGCACGCCCAGCCCGCCCTGCACCGCCACCACGGCCGCCTTCAGCGTGGCCGGCAGGCCCCGCCCGGTCAGCGCCACCGCCGCGCCGAACCCGGTCAGGGCCAGGCACCACAGCAGCATCGAGCCCTCGTGGCTGCCCCATACCCCGGCGACCTTGTACAGCAGCGGCTTGGCGGTGTGCGAATTGGCCGCCACGTTCGAGACCGAGAAATCCGAGGTCACGAACGCGTACATCAGCGCCGCGAAGGCCAGGGCCACGGCGACGAAGGCTCCGCCCGCCGCGCCCTCGCCGGCGCCCGACAGCACGGGCGAGCGCGTGATCCGGCCGGCGGCGGAAAGGCCGGTCTGGGCCAGCGACAGCGCCAGCGCCAGCACCAGGGCGAAGGCCCCCAGCTCGGCGATCATCGGCCGCCCGCCTGGGCCGGGGCCGCCTCGGCGATCCCCGCCCCCTCGCCGCGCCACTCGCCCGAGGCCTTCAGCGCCTTGGTCACCTCGCGCGGCATGTACCGCTCGTCGTGCTTGGCCAGCACCTCGGTGGCGACGAAGACCCCGTCCTGGCGGAACGCGCCCTTGGTGACCACCCCCTGCCCTTCGCGGAACAGGTCGGGCAGGTCGCCGCGATAGACCACAGTGTCGGCGGCGGCGTGGTCGGCCACGGCGAACTCGACCGTGCCGTCCGGATGCTTGGCGACGCTGCCCGGACGCACGAGGCCGCCGAGTTGGATGGTGCGGCCGGCGGGAACCTTGGCCGCCTGGGCCTGGGCCGGCGAATAGAAGAAGGAGACGGTGTCGCCCAGGGCGAAGAAGGCCATGACCGCCGCGCCGCCGAGAACCACGGCGGCGGCGGAGACGACGAACAGGCGGCGGCGGGCCTTGCGGGATTTGGGCAACAGGGACATCAGCGCTCTCGGCGGCGAGACATAGCCGCATCCCCCGGGCGACGCATCATTTTCCGCCTCCGGCCTCGGACTCGACGACCTTGAGGGCGTCGGGACGGCCGGCGAACAGGCGGCGCGCCTCGGCCAGGGCCGCGTCGCGCCGGGCCTTGTCGCCGAGGACGCCGTACGAGCGCACCAGCCGCGCCCAGCCCTGCGGGTCGTCGGGCTGGGCCTTGAGGCGCGCGGCCAGTCCGTCGACCATCGAACGGATGAAGGCCTGTTGCGCGCCGGCTTCTTCCGGAACGGCGGCGGCCGACGCGGCGGCGGGCTTCAGCCCTCCGTCGCGAACGACGGCGGCGATCTCGTCCTCCAGCCCGGCGCGGCGCGGATCTCCGGCCGGCAGCTCGGCCGCCAGACGACGCCATTCGGCCAACCCGGCCGCGACATCGCCGGCCGCGAGGTTGGCCCTGGCCAGATGGTAGCGGGCCGACGGCGCGGCCGGATCGAGCGCCACGGCGCGACGGAAGGCCGCCTTGGCGTCAGGGCCGATCTCGCCGCCGGCCTCGGCGACCAGGGCCTCGCCCGCCGCCGTCCACAGGTCGGCGCGGGACGGGGCCAGCGCCACCGCCTTCTGCAGGCTGCGCACGGCCGAGACCATGTCTCCCGACGCGGCCTGGGCGCGGGCGAGATAGTAGAGCGCCTGGGGATCGCCGGGCCGCTCGGCGGTCGCCGCCTGCAACAGGGCGACCATCCGCTCAGGATCGAGGGTGGCGGGATCGGCGGCGCGCCATTCGGCCAGCCGCTTCGAGAACGGCTGATCCGCATACTGCGGCGAGCCGATCGCCAAGTAGATGGAGACCGCCAGCAGCGGCGCGCCGGCGGCGATCAGCACCACCGCCCGGCGGCCGGCCGGCCGCCCAGCCGCCGGCTCGGGCCGCGCCTCCTGGTCGGCGGCCGACAGCAGCCGTCGCGCGGCCTCGGCGCGGGCCGACCGGCGCTCGGTCTCGGCCAGCAGGCCGCGCTCGGCCAGTTCGTCGATCTCGCTCAGCTGCCTTTCATAGACGGCGGCGGTCGGGTCGACGCCCCCGCCGGCGCCCGCCCGCGCGGCGCGATGCAGGATCAGCGCGGCGGCGGCGGCGGACAAAAGGGCGGCGACGAGCCAAAGGGCGATCATGCCGCGCTGTTAGCCCATCATCCGCCAGCATGCGAGGGTCTATCGCCGCGATCAGGCGGCGGCGGCCCGGCGGCGCATCACCTCGGCGGCGCGGTCGCCGTTGACCCGGCGGGTCAGGCGCGCCGCCGCGTCCAGGAAGCGGCGGACCCGGCCAGGGTCCTCGGCGTCGCCGACGTGCAGCAGGTCGAGCAGATCCTCGCTGTACTGATCGATCTGCTTGGCCGCCGCCTCGGACGCCTTCTGCCAGGCCACCCCGAAACCGGCGTGACCGGCGCTGACCCGGGTGGCTTGCAAGAAGACCAGCATGGCGTCGGCGCGATCGACCGCGCCGAGGTCGAGCTCCTCGCTCAGGCGCGGCACGTTGCGCTGCTGCCGGCCGAGCCCGCGCTGGGGCTGCACGGGCAGAGCGGCGGCCAGCGCCTTGTCCAGGGCGCGAAGCCGCGCCTCCACCACGGCGGCCAAGGTCTGCTTCTGCTGGGCGATGCGCCGCCCCCAGGGGCCGTCGCGGCTGAGGTCGAAGTCGCTTTCGAACTGGGCGACGATACGGGCGGCGACATCGACCGAGCGGGCGGCGGCCAGGGCGGCCTCGTCGCCGGCGCCGTCGAAGTGCTTGATCGTATCGAGGCGGGTGTCGACCTCGTCCAGCAACTGCTCGCCGAACCGCGCCACCTCCGAGCCGGACACGTAGCTGTCGCCCGGCCGGTCCATCACCGCCGACAGGACGCGCAGGATCATCCACGGCTCGTCGAGATGCAGGGCCAGGATGTCGAACAGCCAGGGCCCCGCCCCCGCCGACACCGCCACGGAGTCTGCGTAGGCCAGGCGGGCGGCGGCGGCGCCTTCGTCGCTCATCCGCCCGAACCAGTCCGGCAGGCGGCGCAGGGCGCCCCTGACGATGGGCGCGAGGTCAAGGCAGATGGCGAACGCCTCGGCGCCGCCGGCCTGGTCGGCGTCGAGCAGCCTGGCCGCCGCCGCATAGGCCGCGGCGGGTTCGCGCAAGCCCTTCGCCGCGCGCCGGCAAAGCTGGTCGAACACCTCGGGCTCGGGCGCGTCGGGGTCGCGCAGGTCGCGAAAGGTCGCGGCGGCGGCGGCGATCTCGTCCGGCGCATGCGCCTTCAGACCGCGCCAGACGGCCGCCAAGGTCGAGGGTGGAAAGCCGAGTTTCCGGCCGCCGCGCTCGGCCGCGCACAGCCGGGCGATGGGGTGGAACACCGCCGCGCGGACGCGTCGCTGCTCCAGTTCGGCCCGCACGAGGTCGCGGATTTCGGCCATGGCGCCCGAGGCGCGCAGATCGGCCGCGAGAGCCTGGGCGAGCGCGCCGACCGTGCGGTCCGGCGCCATGTCGAGCATGGTCAGGACGCCCGCCGCCTGCTTGTCGGTGAGACCCGTCATCACCACCCCGCCACACGCCCTGCTCCACCAGGGCCACCGATGATGCTCAACGACGGGTTAAGGCTTTCCGAAAATCCAGCTTTCAGTTTTCTGCGCGCGGCAGGACGACCTTGACCATCAGGCCGCCGAGCGGGGAATCCGACAGGATGATCGAGCCGCCATAGGCCCGCGCCAGTTCGTCGACGATGGACAGGCCCAGTCCCGACCCCGGCGCGTTCTCGTCCAGGCGGGTCCCGCGCTTGAGCACCTCGTCGCGGCGGTCGGGCGGCAGGCCGGGGCCGTCGTCCTCGACCACCAGCCGCAGCCGGTCGGGCGCGATGGCCGAGGCCGAGACCCGCACCCGCCCGTTGCTCCACTTGCAGGCGTTCTCCATGACGTTGCCGGCGACTTCGAGCAGGTCCTGCCGCTCGCCCTGGAAACAGAGGTCCTCGGGCGCCCGCCAGTCGATGGTGACGCCGTCGCTGCGGAAGATGCGCTCCAGCGTCCGCGCCAGTTCGTCCAGCACCGGCTCGACCAGCGTCCGCTCGCCCGAGCCCTGGGCTCGCGCCGCCGCCCGCGCCCGGCGCAGATGGTGGTCGACGTGGTCGCGCATGGCCTCGGCCTGGCGGGCGACCACGTCGGCGAGAGAGCCAGGCTGGCTCCGGGCCTCGGCCAGCATCACCGACAGCGGCGTCTTCAGCGCATGGGCGAGGTTGCCGACGTGGGTGCGCTGGCGCTCGACGACCTCCTGGTTGTGCGCCACCAGCGCGTTGAGTTCGTAGGCCAGGGGCTCCAGCTCGACCGGATAGCGGCGCACCAGCCGCTCGGCCCGGCCCTTGCGCACGTCGGCCACCTCGCGGCGCAGGGCGAACAGCGGCTGCAGGCCCACCCGGACCTGGAACAGCACGGCGGCGATCAGGCCGCCGCCGAGCAGGACCAGGGCGATGGCCGCCGTGGTGGCGAAGCGCCGGGCGTCGGCGTCGATCGGACCGCGGTCCTCGGCGGCGATGAAGATCACCGGCGTCGAACGCCCCGGCAGGCGGCTGAGCATGGCCACCGCCCGCAGACGCTGATCGAGCGGGCCCACGGTGTCGTAATAGATCGGCTTGCCCGGCTTGGCGGCCAGGGCGGCGGCCCCGCCCGGCGGCCCTTTCAGCTCGCTGTCGAACAGCGACCGCGACGGGACCAGCGTGGCCAGGCCGCCGTTCTTGCCGGGTTCGGAAATCTGCCAGTACTTGCCGGAATAGGCGCGCAGGGCGCGGGCGTCGGTCAGGGCCGGGGCCAGCACCTCGCCGTTGTCGCCGATGGTCGAGCCGGCGTAGAGGCCGTCGGCGACGTCGGTCAGGCTCTTGTCGAACCGGCTGAGCGCCGCCTGCTGGAAAAGGGCGGTCAGGACGCCGCCGGTGATGAGCAGGGCGGCGAGAATCCAGGCGGCGGCCAGGACGACCAGCCGCCGGACCAGCGACGGGCGCCGCCAGACGCGGGCGGTGTCGCCCAGCGTCACGACGCGGCCGCCTCGCCCTCCAGCGGCACCAGGCGGTAGCCGAGCCCGCGCACCGTCTCGATGCGGTCGGGGCCGACCTTCTTGCGGACGCGGCCGATGAACACCTCGATGGTGTTGGAGTCGCGGTCGAAGTCCTGGTCGTAGAGATGCTCGACCAGCTCGGTCCGGCTGATCACCCGGCCCTGGTGCATCATCAGATAGTGCAGGAGCCGGTACTCCAGCGAGGTCAGGCGCAGGGGCTCGCCCTCGACGCTGGCGCGCGCGGCGCGCGGGTCGAGCCGCAGCCCGCCGCAGGACAGCGTCGCCGCCGCATGACCGGCCGACCGGCGCAGCAGCGCCCGCAGGCGGGCCAGCAGCTCCTCGGTATGGAAGGGCTTGGTCAGATAGTCGTCGGCGCCGGCGTCGAAGCCGGCGACCTTCTCGCTCCAGGCGCCCCGCGCCGTCAGGATCAGCACCGGCGTGGCCACCCCGCCCCGTCGCCAGCGCTCCAGCACCGAGACCCCGTCGACCTTGGGCAGGCCGAGGTCGAGGACCACCGCGTCATAGGGCTCGGTCTCGCCGAGGAACTGGGCCTCCTCGCCGTCGGGCGCGTGGTCGACAGCGTAGCCGGCGTCGGCCAGGGCCGTGCGCAGCTGGCGCGACAGATCGGGATCGTCCTCGACGAGCAGGATACGCATTCGTTTCTCAACCCCCGCGCAGAATGGCGCCGCTGACGGCGTCGACGATGTAGTCGATCCGGCGGCCGTCCTCGGTCGCCCACCGCACACGGTAGACGGCGCGGCCGCCCTGATCCTCCAAGCCGGCGTCCAGGGGACGGCCCGGCGTGCGGCGCCGGATCTCCTCGATCACGCGGCCGAGCGGAACATACTGGCCGCGGCGCACGCCCTGACGGGCGTCGTCCTGCTGGGCCCGCCAGTCCGGTCCCAGGGAGTCGGGGTCGCCGCGGTCGCCGGGCCGCGCCTCCGCCGCCGTCATCGGGACGGCGGCGAGGAAGGCGCTGGCGATCAGGATTGCGAGCCGTTTCATGCGACCGGTGTAGGCGCGTCCGGCTGAACGAGGACTGAATGTCCGATTTCGGAACAGGCTAGGTTTCACCGCCGGCCCCGCTCAACCCTTGCGGCGCGGCGCGTAGGGCCGCTCCCGGCGCCAGGCCTCGGCGAAATGCTCCAGCTCGGCGTCGACCGTCTCGGGCAGGCTGACCACCAGCCGGGCCAGCAGGTCGCCGCGCTTGCCGGTCTTGGCGTTGGGCATCCCCCGTCCTTTAAGGCGAAGGACCGATCCCGAGTTCGAATGCTTCGGCACGGTCAGGGCGACGGCGCCGTCCGGCGTCGGAGCTTGGATCTTGGCCCCCAGCACGGCGTCGGGCACCGAGACCGGCAGGTCCATGGTCAGGTTGTCGCCGTCGATGCGGAAGACCGCGTGCGGGCGGATGTTCAGCTCGATCAGGGCGTCGCCGGCGCCGCCGCGTCCGGGCTGGCCCTGGCCCTTGAGCCGCAGCACCTGCCCCTGCGCGGCGCCGGCGGGAATGGTGACGTCGATCGGCCGGCCGTCGGAGAAGGCGATGCGCTTCTTGCCGCCCTGGATGGCCTCCTCCAGGTCGATCTCCAGCGTGGCGCGCACGTCCGAGCCCTTGGCCGGGGCGCCGCCGAAGCCGCGCCCGCCCCCGCCCGCCGCGCCGCCGCGGCCGCCGAACATCTGGCCGAGGATCTCGCTGAAATCGACGTCCTCGAACTGGCCCTGGAAACCGCCGCGCCCGAAGGGCTCGCCGCCGGCCCCGCCGCCGAAGCCGCGGGCGTTGAAGGTCTCGCGGCCGTCGGCGTCGATCTCGCCGGCGTCGAACTTCTTGCGCTTGTCGGCGTCGCCGACGATGTCGAAGGCGGCGCTGACCCGCTTGAAGCGTTCCTCGGCGGCCTTGTCGCCGGGATTGGCGTCGGGGTGGTTCTGCTTGGCGAGCTTGCGGAACGCCTTGCGGATTTCGTCCGCGCCGGCGGTGCGGGATACGCCCAGCTCCTGATACGGATCCTTCGCCAAGTCTCTACGGCCCCTGTTCGATAAACACGGTCATGGGGCCGCCGAGCGTTCCGGTCAACCGACCGCGCCCCAGCCCCAGCGGCATCAATTAGGGGGTTCGCCTCTCCGCGCAAGAGGGACTGTTGCACTCTTGCAACGGTCGACCCCGGCCCCGCGAAGGCGCTCAGCCGCCGAACAGCCGCTTCAGGACCCCCGACAGGCGATGGCTCGCCTCTTTCTTCTCCAGGGCCTGGCGGTCGCGCAGCCAGGCGGCCTGCACCACCCGGCGCTCGCCGGTGAACGGCGTATGGCCGTGCCAGGAGCTGTCGGAGCGCAGGAACGCCACAAAGGTTCCGGTGATGGGCGGTATCTCCAGCACGCTGTCGTCGAGGGAGGCGCTCCGCAGCAGGCGCAGGCGGCCGTCGGGCGAGGTCCAGGCGTCGTTGAGATAGAGCAGCAGGCTCATCACCTTCTTGTCGCCGTCGGTATGGGCCCGCCCCTCGTGCGGCGCCGAGACCCGCCGGACGGTGACCAGCTGGGGCAGGTTGTTGAAATCGCGACCGAACTTCTCGCCCAGCGCCGCGCCGAACTCGGTGTCGCGCAGGTCGTCCGTCAGATCGGCGAAGGCGCCGCCCGCCTTGATGGAATCGACCGGATGGAAGCCGCTGTGGCGGATGTCGGGAAAGCTCGCCCGCAGGTCGGCGGCGGTCTCCGGCCGGACCAGCCCCTGACCGCTGATGAAGACGAAGGGCTCCGAGCGAACCTCGGCCCTGCGGATCACGTCCAGATCGAGCACCCTGGTCATCGCCAAGACGCCTCCGCCCCGCCGCCGACGCCCCGATAACGATGTTACGACGTAACAGGTCCGCCCATGCGCACTTTTGCCGCACCCGGACAATCCGCCCCGGGGTCAGTCCTCGTAGGGCTCGTCGCCGCGATCGCGCAGCAGGTCGGCGGCCTCGAAGTCGAGCGCGTCGTCGGGGTCGTCCAGGCAGGCCTCGTTGACCACCTGCCCGCGCACGCTGACGCCGGCCTTGTGGACGCTGTCCGGATCGCCGGTGATCAGCGGGTGCCAGTCGGGGAGCGGCTTGCCCTCATGCAGGCGGCGATAGGCGCAGCTGGCCGGCATCCACATCAGGTCGTCGATATTGTCCGGCGTCAGCTTGATGCAGTCGGGCACGTGTTTGCGCCGCTCGGCGTAGTTGGAGCACCGGCAGAGGTCGGCGTCGAACAGCTTGCAGGCCACCCGCGTCGGGATGATCTCGCCGGTGTCCTCGTCCTCGAAGCGGATCAGGCAGCACAGGCCGCAGCCGTCGCACAGGCTCTCCCATTCCCTGACGGTCATCTGGCGGAGAGTCTTGGTCTCCCAAAAAGGTCTGTGCGTCATGACGCCGCCGTCCTAAACGGAACGCCCGCCAAACGCCAATCAATCCCGGGGCATCGTGACAGAGGACAGGCCGCCCGAACCCGCAGACGCCACGGCCTTCGGCCGGCGCCGGACGCCGCCGTCCGAACCTGCGTGGCCGCCGCGCCGGCCAAAGCCGCGGCGCGGCGTCGGCGGCGTGATCCTGAGGCTGGTCCTGGCGCTGGCCCTGCTGGCGGCCGTCGGCGCGGCGGCCGGCGGCTTCTACGTCTGGCGCACCTATCTGTCCGACCTGCCGCCCATTCCCGACCAGCAAGCGCTGTGGTCGGTCAACCGCGCCCCCGGCATGCGCTTCGAGGACCGCTACGGCCGGGTGATCGCCACGCGGGGCCCCAAGCACGGGTCGCCGGTGCGGCTGGCCGGACTGCCCGGCTATGTCCCGCGCGCCTTCCTGGCCGCCGAGGACCGCCGCTTCTACCGACACGGGGCGCTCGACTGGCAGGGCATGACCCGGGCGATGCGCGCCAACCTCGCCGCCCATCGCTGGGTGCAGGGCGGCTCGACCATCACACAGCAGATCGCCAAGACCCTGTTCCTGAAACCCGACCGCACCCTGAAGCGCAAGGCGCAGGAGGCGGTGATCGCCTGGCGGCTGGAACAGCGGATGGGCAAGGACGAGATCCTCGAGCTCTATCTCAACCGCATCTTCTTCGGGGCCAACGCCTACGGCCTGGACGCCGCCGCCCAGACCTATTTCGCCAAGCCGGCCAGTCAGCTGACCCTGCCGGAGGCGGCGCTGCTGGCCGCCTTGCCCAAGGCCCCGACCCGCCTGGCCCTGACCAACGACTACGACGCCGCCCTCGCCCGCTCCCGGCTGGTGCTGGCCAACATGCGCGAGGAGGGCTGGATCACGCCGGACGACGAGCGCGCCGCCCTGGCCCAGCCGCCGAAGCTGGCGCCGGAGTCCCCCGGCGAGGGCGACTTCGGCTACGTGCTCGACCTCGCCGCCGCCCAGGCGGTCAAGATCGCCGGCGAGACCGCGCCCGACCTGGTGGTCCGCCTGACCATCGACCCGGCGCTGCAGACCGCCGGCCAGACCATCGTCCGCCAGGAGATGGCCGGCGCGGGCCGCGCCGCCGGCGCCCGCCAGGCCGCCCTGGCGGCCATGACCCCGGACGGAGCCATCCGCGCCCTGGTCGGCGGCGTCGACCACCGGCTCAGCCCCTTCAACCGCGCGGTGCAGGCCCAGCGCCAGCCGGGCTCGTCCTACAAGCCGTTCGTCTACGCCGCCGCCGTCGAGAACGGCGCCCGGGCCGGCGACGTCCGCCAGGACGCGCCGATCCGCTTCGGCCGCTGGGCGCCCGAGAACTACGGCGGCGGCTATCGCGGGCCGGTCAACCTGGCCACGGCCCTGGCGCTGTCGATCAACACGGTGGCGGTGCGCCTGGGGGCCGAGGTCGGCCAGGCCAAGCTGGGCGAGATCGCCCATCGCTTCGGCCTCGTCGACATTCCAGAACGGCCGGACCTTTCGGTGTCGCTGGGCGCCTACGAGGTCAACCTGCTGGAGCTGACCTCGGCCTATCAGGTGTTCCAGAACGCCGGCGGCCGGGTCGATCCCTACCTGATCGAACAGATATCGACCTCGCGCGGCGACCTGATCTTCGCCCACGCCGGCTCGGCCCCGACGCCCGTCTACGGCCGCGACGACGCCGGGCGGATGGTGGCCATGCTGGAGGGCGTCGTCACGCGCGGCACCGGAACCCGCGCCGGCTTCGGCCGGCCGGCGGCGGGCAAGACCGGGACCAGCCAGAACTGGCGCGACGCCTGGTTCATCGGTTTCACGCCCGACTGGATCGCCGGGGTCTGGGTCGGCAACGACGACGAGCGGCCGATGAACAAGGTCACCGGCGGCTCGATCCCCACCGAGATCTGGCGGCGGTTCATGGTCGCCGCCCACGACAAGCTGCCGCCCAGGGACTTCGACTTCATCCCCGTCGACCAGCCCGGCGAAGGCGACGGCAAAGAAGCGGTTCCCGATCCGCGCAATGGGTTCTATGACGGGCTCTCCTCGGACTTCGCGCGCGCGGCCGACGAGGCGGACTCGGACGCCGGGCCGCCGCGGCGCGAACCCGACCCCAACGACCCGCAGCCTCCGGAGCCGCCAAACTGAACGCGCGCGCGCCTGTCCTGGCCCTCAAGGACGTCCGCCTGGCGGACGGCCCCTCCATGTTGTTCGACGGCGTCGACCTCGGCGTCGAGCCGCGCACGCGCGCCTGCCTGGTCGGCCGCAACGGCGCCGGCAAGTCCACCCTGCTGCGCATCCTGGCCGGCGAGGTTCTGCCCGACGCCGGCGACCGCTTCGTCACCCCCTCGCTCAAGGTGGCGATGGTGCCGCAGGAACCCCGGATCGTCGGGGCGACCCTGCTCGACTACGCCGTCGCCGGCGGCGTCGAGCACTACGAGGCCGAGGCGGCCCTGGAGACCTTCGGCCTTTCGCCGACCAAGTCGACCGAGGGCCTGTCCGGCGGCGAGATCCGCCGCGCCGCCCTGGCCCGCGCCTTCGCCGAACAGCCGGACGTTCTGCTGCTCGACGAGCCGACCAACCACCTCGACATCTTCGCCATCGAGACGCTGGAGGCCGAGATCGCCGCCTGCCGGGCGGCGTGCCTGATCATCAGCCACGACCGCGCGTTCCTGGAACGCACCACCCAGCGCTGCTTCTGGCTGGAGAACCGCCGGGTGCGACGGCTGGACAAGGGCTTTTCCCATTTCGACGACTGGGCCGAGAAGATCATGGCCCAGGAGGCCGACGAGGCCCGCCGCCTGGACAAGGCCATCGAGCGCGAGCAGCACTGGATGGCGCGCGGCGTCACCGCCCGGCGCGCCCGCAACGAGGGCCGCCGCCGCCGCCTGATCGAGATGCGCGAAACCCGCGCCGCCCGGCTGAGGGAAGGTCGCGGCGCCCTGTCGATGGGTCTCGATTCCGGCGCCGTCTCCGGCCAGCGCGTCGCCGAGGCCAAGAACGTCTCCAAGAGCTGGCTGGCCGCCGACGGCGGCGAGCGGGTGATCTTCAAGGACTTCTCGACCCGCATCCTGCGCGGCGACCGCATCGCCGTGGCCGGTCCCAACGGCGCGGGCAAGACCACCCTGGTGCGCCTGCTGCTCGGCGAAATCCCGCCGGATTCCGGCTCGGTGAAGCTCGGCGTCAATCTCGAGATCGCCTATGTCGACCAGGCCCGCGCCGAGTTGAAGCCCGACGCCACGCTGTGGAGCACCCTGGCCCCGTTCGGCGGCGACCAGATCATGGTCCGCGGCCAGCCCAAGCACGTCGCCGCCTACGCCAAGGAATTCCTGTTCAAGGACAGCCAGTTGCGCCAGCCCGTCGCCAGCCTGTCCGGCGGCGAACGCAACCGCCTGCTGCTGGCCCGCGCCCTGGCGACCCCGGCCAACCTGCTGGTGCTCGACGAGCCGACCAACGACCTGGACATGGACACCCTCGACCTGCTCGAGGACCTGCTGGCCGACTACGACGGCACCCTGATCCTGGTCAGCCACGACCGCGACTTCATCGACCGGCTGGCCACCTCGACCATCGCCCTCAACGGCCACGGCAAGGTGGTCGAGACGCCCGGCGGCTGGACCGACCTGATCGCCCAGAATCCCGGCTTCTTCGACAAGCCCGAGATCAAGACGGCCAAGGCCCCCGCCCTGGCCGCGCCCGTCCGGGCCGAGCCCAGGAAGGCCGCCAAGCTGACCTACAAGGATCAGCGGCGGCTGGAGGAGCTGGAGGGCCTGGTCGCCAAGCTGCCGGCCGACATCGCCGCCCTGGAGAAGCGCCTGGAGGACCCCAGCCTCTACGCCCGCGACCCGGCCGGCTTCGACAAGATCATGAAGGCGCTCGACGCCGCCCGGCTCCAGCTCGGCGCGGCCGAGGAGGAGTGGCTGGCGCTGGAGGAGAAGCGCGAGGCCCTGGGCGCCTGAGCGAAACCGCCGGCCAGTTTCCTGTGGATATCTTCAAGCTGCGGAACGAAAACGGTTAATCCGGAAAATCCTCCGGATACCCACAAGTTTTCAACCGGCCGTCACGCCGCAGCGCACACCGCGCACGGCGTGGAGCGTTGCGTCATAGCGGGTTTGGTGGGACCGTCAAGTCGCCGAGGGAAACCAGCGGCCCTGACCACGGAGGGCGACCGAAGTAGACAGGCGGCAGGAAGGCCTTCGGTTCGGCGCGGCGGTGCAACCCGCTCCGCCCAATTGGAGGGCCAAGTCGAGGGGCCTGACATGCCTGTCGATCCGCAAGGATCGCCGGACGTGGTCTCCCAGCGGCGAAAACCCCCGGCGCAAGTCCGCCTAGGACTTGGGTGAGAGGACAGTGTCGGGAGCGATCCGGACATTGCCCTCTCGCTCTGCGTTCGGGCCTCAGCCCTCGGCGAACCTCCGCAGATCTTCGTTCAGCCGCGCCGCATGGGTCATGAACAGGCCGTGCGGGGCCTCGTCATAAACCTCCAGCCGCGCGTCCGGTATCAGCGCCGCCGTCGGCCGGCCGGTCAGGTCGATGGGCGCCGAAGCGTCCCGGGTCCCGTGCACGACCAGGACCGGCCGGCGGATCGCACGCAGCTCCGGCCGGAAGTCGGTCCGGGTCATCACCCGGTTCATCTCGATCACCGCCTGCAGCGAAGTCCGCTGCATGAGGTCCTTGATCCAGCGGCGCCGGCCGGCAGAGGTTTCCGGCGTGACGAACGCCTCCTCGTTATCGTCCATCCACTTGGGAAAATCGGCGGCCATAGCCTGGCGCAGCGCCTCGAACGCCTCGGCCGGAACGCCGTGCGGGTTGTCGGCCGTCCGCAGCAGGAACGGCGTGGTCGGCGCGACCAGGACGACGCCCCCCACCGCCGCGTCGCCGTGCCGCGACAGGTAGCGCGCCACCTCGCCGCCGCCGAACGAGTGGCTGACCAGCACGGCGTCGCGCGCGTCCCTGGCCTCCATCACCGCCGCCAGATCGTCGGCGAGGGTGTCGTAGTCGTAGCCGCCGCCCGTGTCGCTGGAGCGGCCGTGCCCGCGCCGGTCGAAGGCGATGCAGCGGAAGCCCCGCCCCGACAGGGCCAGCATCTGAGAGGTCCACATGTCCGACGGCAGCATGGCGCTGGCGACGAACACGATCGGCCGCCCTCGCCCCCATTCGCGGACGAACAGACGGGCTCCGTCGGCGGCGACCGCCGCGGAGACGAGGATCGTCGCGCTTGCGGCGGCCGGCTTGAAAACGTCCTGTTCGATCATGGCGGTCTCCTTCGTTCGATGGGCTTCGATGGGCCGATCAAACCGCCGGTGCGGACGCAAAGCGATTACGCGCCGGGTAATGGCGACGGCGAGACCGCCGCCCGGGATTGGCGCGCGCCGCCAACCGCCCTAACCTCCGCGCCGCATCGGGAGGGATCGCCTTGAAAGTCTTGCGTCTTGTCGCCGTCGCCGCGCTGCTCGCGCTGGCCGCCGCCTGCTCACCCGGCAAGAAGGCCGAGGCGCCGGCCGCGCCGGGCGCGACCAAGATCCGCTTCGCCACCGACTGGCGGGCCCAGGCCGAACAGGGCGGCTTCTATCAGGCGCTGGCCACCGGCGAGTACAAGAAGCGCGGCCTGGAGGTGACCATCGTCCAGGGCGGACCGGCGGTGAACGTGCCGCAGCTGCTGGCCGCCGGCGCGGTCGAGATGGGCATGGGCTCCAACAGCTTCACCGTGCTCAACCTCGCCGCCGAGAAGGCGCCGGTGAAGGCGGTGATGGCCTCGATGCAGAAGGACCCGCAGGTGCTGATCGCCCACGCCGACCAGGGCCTCAAGGGCTTCGCCGACATGAAGGGCCGGCCGATCCTGATCTCGGACTCGGCGGTGACCACCTTCTGGACCTGGCTGAAGGCCAAGTACGGCTTCACCGACGATCAGGTGCGCAAATACACCCACAGCAACGCCACCTTCCTCGCCGACCGCCGCGCGATCCAGGAGGGCTATGTCACCTCCGAGCCCTACACCATCGAGAAGGCGGCCAAGGAGAAGCCGGCGGTGTTCCTGCTGGCCGACGCCGGCTATCCCGGCTACGCGGCCATGGTGCTGGCCCCGGACAGCCTGATCGCCAACAATCCCAAGGCGGTGCAGGCCTTCGTCGACGCCACCGCCGCCGGCTGGACGTCCTATCTGCATGGCGATCCCCGGCCTGGCGACGCCCTGATTCTCAAGGACAATCCGGAAATGACCCAGGACGTCCTCGACCAGGCCCGCGACAAGATGCGCGCGTATGGCGTCGTCGACGGCGGCGAGGCCAAAACCGCCGGGATCGGCGCGATGAGCGACGCCCGCTGGAAGGAGGTGTTCGACGTCGCCGCCGGCCAGGGCGTCTATCCCAAGACCATGGACGTCGGGCGCGCCTACACCCTGCAGTTCGTGAACAAGAGCACCGCGAACTGACATGGCCATAGCCGCGCTGGAGGCCGTCGAGGTCGACTATCCGGGTCGGGGCCGGGCGCTCGGGCCGTTCAGCCTGTCGCTGGAGGCCGGCGAGATCGTCGCCCTGGTCGGCCCGTCGGGCTGCGGCAAGTCGACGGCCTTGCGACTGCTGGCCGGGCTGGAGACGCCGACGCGAGGCGCGGTCCGGCGCACGCCGGGGCGCGGCGAGACCTCGGTGGTGTTCCAGGCCCCGACCCTGGCGCCGTGGGCGGATGCGGCCGCCAACGTCGCCCTGCCGCTGGAGCTGGCCGGCGTCGACCGCAAGGCCGCTCGCGCCCGGGCGTCCGAGGCGCTGGCCCTGGTGAAGTTGCCTGGCGTCGAGACCGCCAAGCCGGCCCAGTTGTCCGGCGGCATGGCCATGCGCGTGTCGCTGGCCCGCGCCCTGGTCACCCGCCCGCGCCTGCTGCTGCTGGACGAGCCGTTCGCCGCCCTCGACGAGATCACCCGCCGCGCCCTGGCCGAGGACGTCCACCAGCTCTGGCGTGAACTCGAACCGGCCGTGGTCTTCGTCACCCACAACGTCGAGGAGGCGGCCTATATCGCCCAGCGCGTGGTGGTGATGAGCGCCGGCCCCGGCCGCGCCGCCGGCGAGACGGCGATCGGCGCCCCCCTGCCCCGGCCGCCCGGCTTTCGGGCGACCGCCCCGTTCCGCGAGGCGGTCGAGGCGATCTCGAACCAGCTCGAACGGGCGATGGCGGCATGAGCCGGATCGCCGACCTCCTGGCCCCGCTGATCCTGGCCGCGCTGCTGCTGGCGGCATGGGAGATCGCCTGCCGCGCCCTCGCCGTGCCGACCTATTTCCTGCCGACGCCGACGGCCGTGGCAAAGGCGGCGGTCGACAACGCGCCGATCCTGCTGGCCTCGGCCTGGAACACGCTGCTGATGGCGCTGACGGCCCTGGCGTGCGCCAGCGTGATCGCCTGCGGCCTGGCCCTTCTGGTGGCGACCCATCCGCTGTTGGAGCGGGCGGTGCAGCCGCTGGCGGTGGCCATTCAGGTGACGCCGGTGGTCGCCATCGCCCCGATCGTGGTGATCTGGGCCGGCCTCGACCATCCGGAGCGCGCCATCGTCGCCCTGGCGGTGATCGTCGCCTTCTTCCCGATTTTCTCGGGCGCGCTGACCGGCTTCAAGGCCGCCGACCCCGATCTGGAGCGATTGTTCGACCTCTATGGCGCGACCCGGCTGCAAAGGCTGCTGCGCCTGCGCCTGCCGTCCGCCGTGCCCTACCTGCTGGTGGGGCACAAGATCGCGGCCGGCCTCGCCCTGATCGGCGCCGTGGTCGCCGAGTTCGTCGCCGGCTCCGGCGGGGCCCAGGGCCTCGCCTGGCGGATCCTGGAAGCCTCCAACCGCCTGCAGACCGCCAAGATGTTCGCGGCCGTGGCCATCCTGGCCCTGATGGGCGGGGCGCTCTACGCCCTCATGCAGGCGGCGGAGACCATGCTGCTGCGGCGCTGGCGCGGCCGTTAGCGCGGGGTTAAGCGCCACGGGACTAAGGGATTCGGGATCGACCTTATTGGGGGGTCCCGATGCGCTTTATCATCGCGTTCGCGGCCGTCGCGCTCGCCGCGCCTTTGACGGCCCAGGCCGAAGACCGATACGGAGCCGGCCCTGGGCCGGCGGCCGCGCCCGTCCCCGCCTCCGCCCTCGCCGCCCAGGGCGCTCCGGCGTCCGGCCGCGTGCTCAGCTGGCCTGGCAAGCGATCCGGCCCGGCCGAGACGCCCTCGCCCGCCGCGCCCCAGGAAGTCGCCTCGGCCCCGGCCGCGCCGCCGGCCTTCGTTCGCGCCCGCCCGCCCGCCGCCGCGCCGACGTCCGGTCCCGCGCCGACCTTGCCGACGAGCATCTACGCCCCGCCGCCGCCCCGGACGATGACCGCCGCGCCGCTGGCGCCCGCCACGCTCGCCCATGTCCAATCCGCGCCGGCCGCGGTCGCCGCGCCCCAGGCGGTCGCGACCGCGCCGCGCAACCCCAACGGCCCGCATTTCTATTCGGTGCACCGCGAGTTCGGCATGTCGCCCGATCCGATCCCGCTGTCGCCGCAGTTCTTCGCCGGCGCCTCCGCCGGCATGGCCGAGCCCGACCCGCCGCCGACGGCGGCGGCCAAGCGGGTGACCAACGCCAGCGGCGTCACCCAGGTCGTCCGCGACACCACCCAGCCCTCTTCCTCGCCGGCCTCGAACGCCCCCAACCTGTTCTGATCCGTTTTTCCAGATGTCCGAAAAGCTGCAACGCCTGATCGCGCTCGCCCACGAGCCCTCCAGCCAGAGGCGGCGCGACCTGCTTCGCGAGGTGACCGACCTGTTCCTGGTCGCCCCCGAGGGACATGGCGCCAGCGAGATGGGCCTGTTCGACGACGTGATGAGCCAGCTCGCCGGCGAGATGGAGGAAGCCGTGCGGGCCGAGCTGTCCCAACGGGTGGCCTCGGCCGCGGCGGCCCCTCGCAACCTGCTGCGCAACCTCGCCGCCGACGCCTCGATCCAGGTCGCCGGCCCGGTGCTGACCGAGGCCGCCAGCCTCAGCGACGCCGACCTGCTGCATGTCGCCCAGACGCGCGGCCAGGAGCACCTGAGGGCCCTGTCCCAGCGCGCCAACGTCTCGGAGACCGTCGCCGACGCCATCGTCCAGCACGGCGACGACGCCACGCTGGGCGTGCTGCTGCGCAACGACCGGGCGCAGCTTTCCCGCGCGGCCCAGGAGGCGGCGGTCGACCGCGCCGCCGCCAATCCCGACCTGCACGAGGCCGTCGTCGGCCGGCGCAGCCTGCCCACCGACCTGCTCAACGAGATGTATTTCGTGGTCGAGGCGCGCCTGCGCAACCGCATCCTCGAACGCAACGCCGAGCTCGACCCGGCCACGCTGGAGGCGGCCCTGGCCGCCGGCCGCAAGAGCGTCGCCGCCCGCCACGGCTCCCTGCCCGCCGACTACGCCGAGAGCGAGAAAGCTGTGCAGTCGCTGCGGCGGCGCAACGCCATCACGCCGAGCGCCCTGGCGGCCTTCCTGCGCAACGGCGAGACGACCAAGTTCCTGGTCGCGCTGGCCGAGCTGAGCGGCGTCGATTTCCACACCGCCGGACGCATCCTGGAGCGCAAGGAACTGGACGCCCTGGCGATCATCTGCAAGGCGGCCGAATTCGACCGCTCGCTGTTCCTGACCTTCGCCGTGCTGATCCTCGACCGCGACGCCGACGCCTTGGGACGGGCGCGGGAATACGGCGAGCTCTATTCCAGCCTGCCCCGGGAATCCGCCCTGCGGACCGTGCGTTTCTGGCGCATGCGGCGCCAGACCGGCGACGTCGCCGCCGCCTGACCGCCCGCCCGCGACGACCTCAGCGCTTGATCTGGATGCGGACCGGGATGTCGACCGGCGAACCGGCCAGCGAACGCCCGTCGTCTGCTGTCGGATCGATGCGGAACTGGGCGGCCATGGCCAGGGCGGCCGCGCCGACGCCGAGGTCCGACGGCGTCTCGCCGGTCACCTTGCAGTCCGTCACCCGGCCGTCGGCCTGGGCGGTGCAGCGCAGCAGCGCCACCGCCTCGGTGGCCGACAGCGCCTCGGCCTGACGCTCGATGGCGGGCTTGTAGGCCGTGGGCGAAGCCGTCAACGCGGCGGCGGCGATCAAGGCGGTGAACATCCATACTCTCCCTGGCGGCGCCGGCCCTATGGCCGGTCGCCGTGTGAACTTCCCTGCGGCCGGGCGGCGCGCAGCCGCTCCAGCCCTTCGACGGTCAGGTCCGCGAGACCGCGCAGGCCGTGCTCGGTGAAGACGTCGAGGGCGCCGCACAGCGCGGCCGCCGCGCGGTCGCGCTCAGCCGAGCCGTCGCAGCCGAGATCCGCCCTGGCCTCGTAGACGCGGGCCAGATTGACCTGGCGCACGGCCCAGCCGACCGGATCGCGAGCGGGGTCCTCGGCCGCCAGCTCGCAGCGCAGGGCCGCCTCGGCCCCGTCGAGCAGCCCCCGGTCGCCGCAGACCTCGGCGTGCCGCGCCAGGCAGGCGCCCCGCTCGCCGGCGGCCGTGGCGCGCAGGGTCAGCGAGGGCTCGGCCTTCAGCAGGACCAGCGCGCGGTCGAAACAGGTCAGGGCGTGCTCGAAAGCCTTGCCGCTGTCGGTGAGGTCGGCGAGCGCCCACAGCCCCAGGCCCAGCGCACGTTGGGCCCGCGCCCAGTCCAGCGGGCTGTGGTCGGGCGACAGGCGGCCGAACACAGTGGTCATCAGGTCGACGCCGTCGGCGACCATGGTCACGTCCTGCGTGACCTGGCCAAGCTGGGTCATCAGCCGGCCGCGCACGGCGGTGAGGCGGGCCCAGGTCAACGGCTCGTAGGCCGGATCGAGCGGCCCGAGCGCCGAGCCCAGCTCGGTGAGGGCCTGGTCGAACAGTTGCGCGTCGCCGAGCCGCACGGCGTAGTCGCCCAGCAGGTCCGCGCGCGCGGCGTGGGCCCAGGCGGCGGGCAGCCGCCCCGAACCGCGATGGCGCGCCCAGGCGTCCAGCGCCGTCACTGCGCCGTCGAAGCGGGCGACGGCCTTGCGGGCCTGGGCGGCGTCGACGGCGGCCGCGCCTGTCCGGGCTTCGAGCAGGGCCTGGGCGACGACGGCGATGGCGCCGGCCACCGAACCGCCAGCGGCCGTCCGCGCCTCGGCCAGGGCCAGGTCGGCCGCGGCGTTCAGCCCGTCATCGCCGAACAGCTCCGCGCCGAGCATGGCGCATTCGGCCTGCTGCCCCCGCGCCTGGGCCCAGAGCTCCGCCTGAGCGCGGCGGTCGATGCCGGTCAGGGCCAGCTCCGCCGCCGAGGCGGCCTTGCGCAACGCCTCCGGCGAGCCGGTGCGCCGGGCCATCTCGCGCCAGACCGCCGATTGGATCAGGCGCTGGGCCGGGCGCTGGGCGACGGCGGCGTGCAGCACGGCCGCGTCGACCGCCTCGCCTTCGGCCTTGAGCAAGGCGAGGTTAAGCAGCTCCAGCAACGCCGGATCGCCGCCGGCCAGACCGACGCGCGGCGTCGACAGGCGGCTGTCGACCCGGAAAATGCGCTTAAGTTCGCGGGCGAACTCAAACATGGGCGGCTCCCTATCCTGCGGGCCGCCTCAAATCGGGACAGCCGCACAGGCTCTGACGCCCATGGAGCAAGGTCCGGTCCGGAAAAGCTAATAAAAAATTAAGATTTTCGTCTTGTTAACCATACTTTTTAAAGGATCGCTTCAGGCGCGCGCCGTCGTCGCCTCCGGGGCCCCGCCATAACCGTCCCGCTCCAGCAGCCGGCGCGCCCGCTCGCCGTCGCCTGTGGCGGCGGAGTCGTAGTCGCGGTCCAGCAGGCGCAAGGGGTGCATGCCGTCGACATGTCCCATGAACGGCGGGTGGATGGAGTAGCCGAGCATCGCCCGCACCCGGTCGGACAGCCCGCGGGCGGCGTCGCCGACGGCCAGCATCATGTTCTCCTGCTGACGGCACCAGGGTTCGCAGAACTGCGGCGTCACCGCCAGGCGCGGCGCGGGGGTGCGGTTGGCGCCGCCGCGATGCCACAGCGTCCCGGCGAACAACAGCAGCGACCCCGCCGGCATCGTCGCCCGGACGGCCTCCTCGTCTCCCGTCGGCCGCGCCTCGCCCCAAAGGTGGCTGCCCGGGATCAGTTCGGTCGAGCCGTTGTCTTCGGTGAAGTCGTCGATGGCCCAGATGGCGCTGACGCCCAGGGCCGGACGCGGACGCGGGACGCGATAGAAGCCGTCGTCGACATGCCAGGGCTGCACCGTCTCGCCCTCGCGCAGCTCGATGGCCAGATCGGCCGACAGCAGGAAGCCCGGCGACATCAGCCGGTCCAGCATGGCGAGCAGCAGCGGGTGCTCGACCAGGATCGCCGTCGTCGGCGCCTTGGCCAGCAGGGCGTAGACGCGCCGCGTCCTATGGCCCTCGAAGTCGTTGCGGCCGTCGCGGCCGGCGTCGAGGATCGGCGTCAGTTCAGCCCGGATCGCGGCGACGTCGGCCGGGTCCAGGGCGCGCTCGACGATCACATAGCCGTCGCGGGCGTAGCGGGTCAGCAACGCGTCGACAGGGGTCTTGGCGGAATGTCTGTCTGCGGTCCTCATGCCCGCAGCCTGGCACGATCACGACGCCAGGCAAGGCTGACCTGGCGTCAAGTCGGCGCGCCGAAGGCCGGGCCGCATTCCAGGCAAGGGCGTTCCGACATGCGCGCCGGCATGGCCCTCCCCGCCGTCAGCCGCGCTCCTTGGTCCGCTGGAAGGCGATCTTGGGGAACCGCTCGCCGACATAGCCGATCTCCCACGACGACTTGGCCAGGAACACCGGCTGGCCGTCGATGTCCTCGGCCATGGCCGTGCGGTGCTTGCCCGAGAAGTCCTCGATGTCGGCCTTCGCGCCGCCGAGCCAGCGGGCCTCGGCGTAGGGCGCGGCCTCGAACACGCAATCCAGATTGTATTCGTTGGACAGCCGGTCGGCCATGACCTCGAACTGCAGCTGGCCGACGGCGCCGACGATGAAGTCCGAGCCGATCTGGGGGCGGAACAGCTGGGTCACACCCTCCTCCGCCAGGCCTTCCAGCGCCTTCTTCAGGTGCTTGGCCTTCAGCGGGTCCTTGACCCGCACGCGGCGCAGGATTTCCGGGGCGAAGTTGGGAAGGCCCGAATAGCGCACGGTCCCGGTTTCGGACAGGCTGTCGCCGACGCGCAGCACCCCGTGGTTGGGAATGCCGATGACGTCGCCGCCGAACGCCTCTTCCGCCAGTTCGCGGTCGGAGGCGAAGAACATGATCGGCGCGTTGATCGACAATTGCTTGCCGGTGTTCTGCACCTTCAGCTTCATGCCGCGCTGGAACTTGCCCGAGACCAGTTTGACGAAGGCGATGCGGTCGCGGTGGTTGGGGTCCATATTGGCCTGGACCTTGAACACGAAACCGCTGACCTCCGGCTCGCCCGGGGCGACATGGGTCGGCTCGCCGCCGCGCTCGGCCGCCACCGGCTTGGGCGCCGGGGCGTAGGCGCCGATGCCCTCCAGCAGTTGGTCGACGCCGAAGTGGCGCAGGGCCGAGCCGAAGAACACCGGCGTCATGTGGCCCTCCAGGAACGACCGTACGTCGAACGGCTTGCCGGCCTCCTGCACCAGCATGGCCCCCTCCTCGACCTCGGCCTGCTCCTCGGGGTCGAGGTACTGGACGATGGCGTTGGAGTTGAAGGCGACGGCCGGCGGATGGCCCTCGTCGTCGGTCGAGGACTTCTTGGCGAAGGGAATGAACCTGCCGCCGCGCAGGTCGAGCATGCCCTTGAACCGCCCGCCCGAACCGGCCGGCCAGTAGAGCGGCGCCGGATCGAGGGCCAGCTTCGAGGCGATCTCGTCGAGCAGCTCGAACGGGTCCTGCGCCTCGCGGTCCATCTTGTTGATGAAGGTGATGATCGGGATGTCGCGCAGGCGGCAGACCTCGAACAGCTTCAAGGTCTGCGGCTCGATGCCCTTGGCCGCGTCCAGCACCATGATGGCGGCGTCGGCGGCGGTCAGGGTGCGGTAGGTGTCCTCCGAGAAGTCCTCGTGGCCCGGCGTGTCGAGCAGGTTGAACATCAGCCCTTCGTGGTCGAAGGTCATCACGCTGGCCGAGACCGAGATGCCGCGCTCGCGCTCGATCTTCATCCAGTCCGACTGGGTGCGGCGGGTCTGGCCGCGCGCGCGCACCGCGCCGGCCGCGCGGATCGCCCCGCCCGACAGCAGCAGGTTCTCGGTCAGGGTGGTCTTGCCGGCGTCAGGGTGGCTGATGATGGCGAAGGTGCGCCGACGCGCAGCCTCGGCGGCGGGGGAATGGGTGCTCATGCGCGCGGGGTAGCGCGCCGCCGGGGCCTTGTCACCCCGGCGCGTCGCCGGAGGCGGCGGCCGTCGCCGCGTCGGTGGGCGGGCGCTTGGCGGCGGCCTCGACCAGCATCTTGCGCGAACGATCGGCGAGATCGCCGCCATGCGGATCGTTGGCCAGCACGGTCAGCAGGATCGTCGCTTCTTCGAACTGCTTTCGCCGCATCAACGCCGCCGCGGTCCGGAACGAGATCGCGTCCACCTGCGGCGCGAGGCGATGGGCCGTCCGCAGGACGTCGAGCGTGTTGTCGGAAGGATAGCCGGGATCGGCCGAGCGGGCGACGGCGTAGGCGTAAAGGGTCTGATAGCGATCGGGATCGACCTTGAAGGCGCGGCCAAGCAGCGACCGGGCCTCGGCGAACAGCGCGACGCGGCGGCCTGGGTCCTTCTGGCCTGCGGCCAGACGGCTGGCCGCCAGCATGGTCAGCAGTTCGACATCGTCGCCGTCGCCGGCCAGGCGCCGCTGGAGGATGGCCTCTCCGGCCGCCCTGTCGCCGAAGTCGATCTCCGCGCGCGCCAAGACCGTTTCGGCCAACCGGTCTCCCGGGAACTTGGCGGCGGCCGCGCGGACGGTCTTGAGCAGCTCCGCCTCGTCGCCCTTCTCGACCCGCCCCGACTTGAGCCGCTGACCGACGAGAAGCAGAGCATCCGCCGAAGGCGGCAAGGCGGTGATCTTCACCTCGGCGTCGACATGGTCCTTACGTGTCAGGCGGTTGTAGGCGATGGGCTTGGTTTCGTAGGCGCGCAGCTGGCCGTCGAGGGCCTTCAAGTTCGCGCCCGTCGCGGTCTCCATGGCGCGCACCGGGTCGGCGCCGGCCCCGACCGCCTTCACATAGGCGTCGAGCTGCCGCTTGCGGCCCGGATCGTTCAACATGTAGTGCACCAGAAGCCAGGCCTCGGCGTAGAAAGCCGACCGCTGCGACGCCGACACTTCGAACGCCCGCTTGCGCAGCAGCTCCGACAGCGGCAGCCACGAGCCGGCCACCAGGGTGTAGGCCCGGTTGCGGCTGTACTTGCCGACATTGATCCTGTCCGTGAGGATTTCGGTCGGCGCGAAATACTCGGCCCACCCCTCCATCAGCCAGCTGGGATAGCCGTAGGGGAAATACTGTTGCGTGAAGTGATGGGTGTACTCGTGGAAGATGACTTCGTCCCGGCCCAGGTCGGAAAAGCTCTCCCGGGATGCGACGGCGAAGATGTCCTCGGTCTGCGCCGCATAGAAACCGGCGAGATTCTGCGGGGCCTTTGGGAAAAGCTCCAAGATCTGTCCGCGGCCGCTGGCGAGGTAGATGTCGAGTTTGCGCGGCGGCGGCGCGTCGGCCGGCAGGCCGTGGAACAGCCTGAGGACCCCGTCGAAATCCTCTAGCTTCATCGCGTAGTCGCGCAGCTGGCGCTCCGCGCCGTCGCTGTAGATGACGAAGCGCGCGCTTTCGGCCCTTAGCCAGCGCGCCTGCGCCGGAACGGCCGACGCCAGGGCCAGCGCCGCCGCGAGAAAGGCCAGCCAGATCCGCTCCGCCCCGATCTTCCGACCGCCCATTTCCGTTCCCCCAGGTCGTCCCAGACTAACGCGAGGGTTGAAACGGCGTCCAGGGCGCTCTTGATCAACGAAACGGACTAGCCGTTCAGACGTTATCGAGTCATGATTCCGTCATGCGGGATGTTTCGCCCTAGAGAGCGAAGCGGTCGTAAAGGAGGAAACGAAGTATGGCCCTGCTTGATGTTCAACGGTTCCGGTCGGAAGCGTCCTGCGTTCCCATCCTGGCGGCCGCCGCCCTGGTGTTCGCCGGCATGTTCGGGATCGCCTTCATCATCCACATGGCTTTCGACCTGGTCTTCTGACCAGGCGGGCCGTGGCCTCGCTCAGGCGGCCAGACGCCGCCAGACCTGCCTGTCGGCGTAAAGGGTCGTCAGGCTGTCGTTCTTCTGCCGCATGTAGAGATCGCTGATGATCTCGATGCCCACCTGCGCGAAACGGATCGTCACCTGATCCGGAGGGCAGTTCCTGCCAGGCGACACGAACAGCGCCGCATTGATCTGCGGGGCCTTGGCCGCGATCAGCAGGGCCAGCCGTTCCGCCCGGGGACGATCCACCCGATGCAGCAGCGGCTCCTCGGCGAAGATCTCCGCGCCCAGCTTCTTGACGAAGGCCAGGTCGAGCGTCTGGAACTCGCGCACCCTGGACGGAGGGGCGGCCGACTGGCTCGACACGTTCAAGATCACGTCGTTCAACAGAAAAAGCATAGGCGCTGGCCGTCCGTACCGGGGCGAAAACTCCAAGACGCCAGAGTGACGCGTCGCGCTTTCGACGCGGTTTAGGAAAGCGGTTAACGATTTTCGACAGGCTCGACGAGGAAATGCCGCCCCTCGCGATCGTCGATCTCGACCACCCACACATCCGGATCGATGCGGGCCGACCGCTCGGCGTAGGCGTCGAGATCGGCCTCGGCCTCGGAAGCCACCGGCTGCATCCACACCCGTTCGCCGTCGCCGCGCGTGGCCTCGGCGTAGAGGCGCGCGATCCCGGCCCGCCGGTCGAGCACCTTGATCAGCACGGCCCCGGCCCGCGCGTCGCCCTTGCGCAGCACGGCGGCGAACGCCCCGCCCTGCTCGGCGCGGCGGATGAGGGCGCCGACCCAGATGTCGGTGGAGAGGATCAAAGGCCGCGCTCCCGGAACCGCCGGCGAAACGCCGGTCGATAACCCGGCGGAAAGACCCTTCCTATTAGGCCGTGTCGGAAGCGAATGCGAGATCACCCATGCCGCGCCGGGTTTCCAGCCTGCTGATCGCCGCCTGCGGCGTCCTCGCCGCCCCGGCCGTCGCCCGGGCCGATGCGGTCGGCGCCTATTACGAACGCACGGCGATGACGGAAGCCGACCGTCGCTGCGGCCTGTTCGCCCCGCCCGTGGCTTTGGCCCTGACGGCCGCGCGGGCTCAGGCCCGGGGCGCGGCCCTGCGCGGCGGCGCCTCGCCCGACCAGCTCGCCCAGGTGTCGGCCCGCGCAACCGCCAAGATCGCCGCCGCCGATTGCGCCTCGACGGACATCCGCACCGCCGCCGACCGCGTGCGCGCCGCCTTCGCCGCCTATGGCCGCATGCCCCGCCTCGACCTTCCCGGCGCCAGCCGCGGCTGGACGGCCGTTCGACCGGCGCCGGACGGGCCGGTCGCCTGGCGGCTCCGGCAGTCCGCCGCCTTCGGCGCCGACGCGATGACCTTCGGCCTGGCCGGGCGCGGACGGCGCGACGCGCTGATGGCCGTGGCGGTGTTCGCCGACGGCGCCCGTCCCTACGCGGCGAGGCTGGTGGCCCGCGACCCCCGGCGGACGTCCGAGCCCTACCTGCCGCAGGGCGGATCGGGGCCCCTTTCCGCCCGCCTGCCGCCGCCGTCGGCCACCCAGACCTTCACGGCCGAGGCCCGCAGCGTCGCCGGGACCGACCTGCGCCCCGCCGGCGCGCGGGCGGCCGACGCCTTCCGCTTTCCGGCCCAGGGCGCGGCGGCGCTGGCGACGCTGGACCCGCGCGAGGCCGTCGCCGTGGAGTTCCTGTTCGAAGGCGACCGCACGCGCACGGCCTTTGTCGAGGTCGGCGACTTCGCGGCGGGAACGGCGTTCCTGGCCGCCGGGGACGGCGCCGGTCAGCGCTGAGGGTTGAAGGCGATGACGTTGCCGGTCGAGGCCCGGCCGCCGGCCTGGGCCGCCAGCACCGGCAGGCGCACCATCACCGCCGTGCCCTCGCCCAGCCGGCTCTCGATGCCCATGTCGCCGCCATGCAGTTCGGCGAAGGCCCGCACCAGCGACAGGCCGAGCCCCGTGCCCCGCGCCTTCTGGTCCGCGCCGCCGGCCTGCTCGTAGGGCCGTCCCAGCCGTTCCACGTCCTCGGGCGGAATGCCGACGCCGGTGTCGGCGACGGTGATTTCCAGCATCCCCTCCACCGCCTGGCCGCTCACCGTCACCGAGCCGCCCTTGGGCGTGAACTTCAGGGCGTTGGAGACCAGGTTGAGGACGATCTGCTTGAGCGCGCGGCGGTCGGCGTCGACCTCCAGCGGCGCGCCCGGCAGCATGCCGCGCAGCTGGACGCCCGCCTCGTCGGCCTGAAGCCGCATCAGCCGCAGGGCGGCCGAGACCGGTTCGCGCGCGTCGAACACCTCGCGCGCCAGCTCGTAGCGCGCCGCCTCGATCTTGGACATGTCGAGCACGTCGTTGATGAGATCGAGCAGATGCCGGCCCGATTCATGGATCAGCTCGGCGTATTCCACATATTTGCCGGGCAGCTCGCCGAACATGCGCGACCGCATGATGTCCGAGAAGCCCATGATGGCGTTCAGCGGCGTGCGCAGCTCATGGCTCATATTGGCCAGGAAGCGCGACTTGCCGGCGTTGAGGGCCTCGGCGTCCTGGCGGGCCTGCTCCAGCGAAGCTTCGCGGGCGTGCTCCAGGCCGGCGTCGCGCAGCACCCCGACCAGCCGTCCGTCGGCCGCGCGCCGAACGTCCAGGATCGCGTGGTGGTGCAGGGCGTCGGCGGGCGAAAAGCCGGCGCGTCCTTCGCCGTCAAGCTCGGCCCTGCGCAGCGCGGCCTGTAGGCCGGGCCGGTCGGGCGCGTGGGCGATGGCCAGCAGGCCGCGCGCCCGAAGCTGGTCCGGATCGATCCTGTCGGGCGCCTGGCCGAACGCAGCCTCGACCTGGCCGTCGGCGGCGAGCACCAGCACCAGATGCGGCTGTTCGGTCAGCAGCGCCGCCAGGGCCTGCTGACCGGCGGCGTCGACCGCCCGGGCCCGCAGCACGGCGCGGCGCGACAACAGCAGGCCCGCGCCCAGCCCCACCGCCGTTGTGGTCATGCTGGTGATGGCCAGCCAGAAGGCCGCGCCCGGCGTGGGCTGCGGTCCGGTCGCGCCGGCGATCTGGGCCACCGCCGCCAGGGCCGCGGCCAGCAGGCCGACCGCGGCGGCCTCGGCCAGCAGGCTGGCCCCGCCCAGCAGCGTCGCCGCCGCCACCGGCGCCAGGCACCAGGCCGCCAGCGGCCCGGTGATCCCGCCCGTCAGCACGCAGGCGGCCACCGCCGCGACCGCCCACAGGGCCAGCAAGGCGGCGCGCTCGCGCGGGCCGTCGCGCAGCATCAGCCCGAACGCGGCCAGCGCCGGCGCGATCCCGGCCAGGATCGCCAGGGCCGGCTCGCGCGCCAGGCCCAGAAAGGCGCTCAGGGCCGCGCCGGACACCAGCAGCGCCGCCGCCCAGCCTCCATGCCACCACAACACCGCGTCCCGCTCGACGGCGGTCCGAGATGCAGGCGCGGCGGGAACATGTTCGGCGGGTCCGCTCACTGGACTCCTTGGCGAGAATCGACGGGCTAGATGAAAAAGCTAGCCCCTCGACGCGGCCGTAGCGAGGCCGCTCGCCTGCCGGGCGACCCAGAATGGGCGCCCAGCGCGCGTGGAAACGGATTCGTAAGCGCGTTGCGACAGGATGTCCCGCTTGTCAGTCACCGCGAGACCGTTTCCTCATGCCGCAGGCGGCACAGTCCATACCGCCCCGCCCGTCGGCGGTTCCGCCCACGCCGCCGGGAACGATATCCCGGCGCGGGGTCGCCACGCTCGAGGACGCCAGGCGCTCCTTCCTGCGGATGGTCAGCCATGAGCTTCGCACTCCGCTGAACTCGATCATCGGCTTTTCCGAGATCATCGCCTGCGAACTCTACGGCCCGCTGGGCGCGCCGCAGTATCGCGAATACGCCGATCTGGTCCGCGAAAGCGGCTTGAAGATGCTGGCCCTGGTCAATCAGGTCCTGGAGATCATCCGCCTGGAGAGCGGCGCGGCCGATCTCGACTGCGTCGTCCAGAACCTCGACGACGCGGTGAACGACGCTCTGGAGGCCTTGGCCGTCGAACCGCGCGGCGTGCGGCTGCAGGTCGAAGGGCCGACCGCCGCCTTGCCGCCGGTCGTCGCCGACCACCGCGCCCTGCGCACCGTGCTCGGGGCCCTGCTGCAGAACGCCTTCGCCTTCTCGCCGGACGGCGGGACCGTTCGCCTGCGCGCGCACCGGCGCAGCGGCGTGGTCGAGATCGAGATCGAGGACGAGGGCAAGGGCGTCGATCCCGACGACATCCCCCGCCTGATGCGCCCGTTCGAGCAGGGGGAAAACGCCCTGACGCGGCGCACCCAGGGCGCGGGCCTGGGCCTGCCCATCGCCGATCAGCTGTGCGCCGCCCAGGGCGGCGGCCTCGCCCTGCGCTGCGAGCCCGGGCGCGGGCTGGTCGCCAAGGTGCGCCTGCCGGCGGCCTGACCGAACCGCATTGTCAGCGGGGGGGCGAACCCCTAAGTGCAGGGCATGGCCCTGGCAGATCACATCGCGGCGCCCGCCCTGTCCATGCAGCAGACCTTGGACGACCTGGCGGCGGAATTCGAACTCCTGGGCGATTGGGAGGAACGCTACCGCTACGTCATCGAGCTGGGGCGCGACCTGACGCCGCTGAGCGACGCCGAGCACGACGACGCCAACAAGGTGCGCGGCTGCGCCAGCCAGGTCTGGCTGGTCACCGAGACCGGCCCCGACGGGCTCTTGCGGTTTCGCGGCGATTCCGACGCCCACATCGTGCGGGGCCTGATCGCCATCCTGCTGAAGCTCTATTCCGGACGCCGGCCGGCCGAGATCCTGGCGTTCGACGCCAAGGCCGCGTTCGAGGCGCTGGGCCTGGCCGGCGCGCTGTCGTCGCAGCGGTCCAACGGGCTGTTCTCGATGGTGGGACGCATCCGCAAGGACGCCGAGGCGGCGAGCTGACGCCGCACGCCCGGGACCGGCCTCAGGCGGCGCGGATGCCGGTGGGGTTTGCCGATCCCTGGAAGCCGATCAGCGCGTCGTAGCCGAGGATCATGTCGACGTCGCGGCCGTTGGAGGCCAGCGGCAGGCGCAGCCACAGCAGCGAGAGATGGTTGGCGCCGCGCCAGGCCAGGCTGTGCACGCCGACGCCGGGCCTGCGCTGCTCGACCACCTTGTCGAGCTCGCCGCGCCAGTAGTCCGCCGCCGGAGCGCTGTAGACATCGGCGAGGCCGCGCCCCGTGATCTCGCGGCCATAGACCCCGTAGAGCCCGGTCCCGGCCAGCCGCAGGCGATAGTCGAAGCGGTGCAGGCCCTCTCCCGACCGCACGTCGATCAGGCTGATGGTGGGCAGATGGCGCTTGAAGTGATCGGGCTGGATGTGAGCGCGCGCGGGCAGCCGCCCGCCCTCGCGCAAGGACGCCCAGTAGGCGAAGAGCTCTTCATGTGCCCGCACCGCGGTGGCGGGCGCCCCCATTTGCATCGTCATCTCCGGATTCCTTAACAACCCCTTGGAATCACGATGATTCACTATCCCTTAACTGCCGATTCGCTGGCAAGGGGAAAAACGCGGCCGATCTCAAGATTATGTAGGCCGAGTCAATCAGGACACGAAATGTCGGGCCCCGGATACGACGACGCCCGCCGTCCGGAGACAGCGGGCGTCGCGGCTTCGCAGCGATGCGATGCGGATGGGATCAGCGCGCCTTCTTGGTCGCCTGACGGCCGCCCTGGCCCAGGCCCATCTGCTTGGCCAGGTCAGACCGGGCGCGAGCATAGTTCGGCGCGACCATCGGGTAGTCCTTGGGCAGCGCCCACTTGGCCCGGTAGTCTTCAGGACTCATATTGTACTTGGTGCGCAGGTGCCGCTTGAGCGACTTGAACTTGCGGCCGTCCTCCAAGCAGATCAGATAGTCCGGCGTGATCGAGCGCTTCACCGGAACCGCCGGTTCCTTCGGCGCGACTTCAACGGCCTCGGGCGCGCCGGACACCGTGGAGAGCGCACGGTGAACGCTCTGGATCAGGGCAGGAAGATCGCCCGCCACCACAGAGTTGTTGCCCACATAGGCGGACACGATGTCCGCAGTCATCTCGATGATTTCGGATTTGTCGTCCATGATCTTCTTTGCCTGCCGCCGCCAACGCCCCCGAGCGCAGCGCCGATTCTTCTGAATGAATTATAGCTGCATATAGTGGGTTTTCACAGAAAACAACAGTGTTGGCCCAATAAAATCGGCCCCGTTTGATCTTTGTAATGAAGAAGTCACGTGATGCGCTCAGCGAACACAGCGCTTTCGCGAACATTTTCGACAACATGCCCAGGGAACGACACAACTAAGCCGCGAAGCGTTCGCGCGGCCTCAGTCAGGCTCAGCGGCCGAAATCGCTCGACATGACGAGCATAGCCGCCCGCTGCGGCGGCGAGTATTCGTCCACAGCCCCCTCGTCGCCTTCCCGAAGCGCCTTGATCAAGGCCGGCGTCAGCGCCGAAGACAGCGACCAGTTCCAATAACGCAGGACAGTCTGGGCCCGGTCGACCGCGATGATGTCGAACACTTCGAGCACGCGGGCCAGGGCCGGCGCCGGCGCGCCTGCCGCGTCGACCTCCGGGCGCCGCAGCCCGCGCCACAGGTCGAGCAAGGCGGCGCGCGGCAACCCGACGGCCTTGCACAGCACCGCCAGCGGCTCGCCGCCGATGTCGGCCATGATCTTGGCGCCCGTGGCCGGCTTGAGCCCCGACAGATACGAGATCTCCTCGGCGATCTCGCGCGTCATTCCCCGGCCCGCGGCCGTCACCGCGTCGTCGAGGCTGGCGAAGGGGCTCTTGTCGATCGCCGCGCGATTGCGCTGGCGACGCTCGATGAACTGCAAGGCCTTGCGCGAGAGCGGGTCGCTCCACCCTTCTGCGGCGGCCATGGCGAAGATGTCGCCCACCGCGTCCTGCAGCACCTCGCGGGAGACCGCGAACCGCTGAAGCACGGCGCGGCGCGCGTCCGCGTCGGCCCACCAGAACAGCACATAGGCCTGCGACGGCCTCAGCTCGGGACGGCGCAGCAGGGGGCCGATGAGGCGGGGGGCGTCGCGCGTCAGGGCGACCACCCGCTCCGTCCCGGCCGGCGACAGGCGCGCGAGGTCGTTGCGCAGCAGCACCTCGAGCGCCGACAGGTCGCCGGTCTCGATCAAGGCGTCG
>Ga0209243_100131_pt1 | contig 30016 bp, 36 predicted proteins | sample UppTromiDAQMD024_FD_185836 | JGI IMG/M metagenome (GOLD analysis project Ga0209243, IMG submission 185836) | Upper troposphere microbial communities from Maryland, USA - DAQMD-024 (SPAdes) (version 2) | ecosystem: Environmental > Air > Outdoor Air > Unclassified | place: USA: Maryland, Virginia...
CGGCGATCCGCACATCCTCCCGGGCCTTCTTGGTTTCCTTCACCTGCAGCGCGCGCTCGGCGTCGGCCAAGCGCTTGCGGTTGGCAAACAGCTCCTGCTCCAGTACCGCGGCCTCGGCTCGGTTCCACTGCTCCACCTCAGCCCACACCGCCAGCTCCGCCGGGCTCGCCCCGGCCCGGAAGGCGTCGTCCATCGCCTTCGGGGTCTTGGGCCGCTTCTTGCCCGGGTCGTGGGCGTAGAGAGCGGCGAACTCCTGCAGCGACAGCGTGGCGCCGGTCATCCGGACCAGCTTCTGATAGGCGGCGGTGATCTGGGCGGAATAGCACATGGGCGCAATCTGACACGCCCCGACGTTCATTCGTCGTGACGCTGCGGCTCAGTGGCCGGTCACGTCGATCAGTACGAAGTGGCCGGATGCGCTGAACTGCGTAGCGTTGTCGGACTGGGGGATCAAAGCGGCAGCGCCGGCGTAGTAGAAGCGCCCCGAACTTCCCCCACCGGTCCCATCCCCCTGCGGCCCGGTCAGGCGGAAGCCCACGCCACGCTCAATCCGCTGACACGAACGAGACGAGATCACCGCGTAGCGCCGACCAGCCGGGACCTGCACGTAGGCACCCTCTGCCGCCCCGAACGGGGCAGTTGTCACGCCTACGATGCGAAGGGGCTTTGCCCAGGAAGCGAACGCCAGCTCGCCGGTGTGCTCTCGGTAGACCTCGATCCCGGTCTTGCCCGGCGTTCCAGTCACAACCGAGTCGTATACCCACACCGTGCCGAACACAATCGATGAGCCCGTGTAGGCCGACACTCGCCAGTTGTTGCCGCCGAGATTGGTCAGAATCACGCTGAGCCCGAAGTTGTTGTTCGGACCGGTGACCGCAACTACGGGGCTCTTGGCTTGGAAGTCACGAGTGACGTATCGCGTTACTACGATCCCCGACACTTGGTACGCAACGGCTCCCGCCTCGTTAAAATCCCACTTGTGGCGCAGATGGAAGTTGAGCAGATCGCTGCGGACCTGCACTGTTCCAGATGGGGTGTACGCCTCAAAGCCTGCCGGCATATCAGTGCACTCCGTAAAGCACAGTTGCCGGGACCAGGGAGAAGGCTGGTTGTCCGTTGGCATCCACATCCGTTCCCCAGTAGACCCGGCCATCCGAGTACCAAACGGTTGGCGTGCGGCCAGGCTGTGCCGGCGGAGGCACAACATAGAAGAGGAAATCCCCAGGTGGCAGCGGTCCCACCCAAGTCGAATTACCGTGCACGGCATCGGTCTGAACCGTGCCGATGAACAACCCCAAGCGGGTCGTGTAATCAATCTCCAACGACCCGTCAGGGTTGAAAGTCTGGATACCTGCAGGCATGTGTCTGCTCCTTTGTTGATTGGCGGGAGGGCCTATGCGCCTCCCGCCGGTCCGCTACGGCCAATAACCCACACGTGTGGCGAGCTGCCCATTCGGGTAGAAGCAACGCCAATGACCGTCGCTGAACTCCGTCCGCTGACCGGCGCCCGAAGATGACACCCTGAACATGTCGGCCACCACGTCGAAAGCACTGACGCCGTTGTTCGTCGCAAGCCTCACCCCTGCGACCTTGCCATCTGACCGAACGCTCACGTTCCAGGAAGCCTTCGATTCCATCCCGCCGATGTTGAACGCGCTCGGCCCCGTCTGACCCGGCGTCGCCGCTTCCAGCTGCGGCTGCACGATGCGGATAAATCCTCCGGTCTCGCCAGGCCCCACCGAGTAAACAAAGTGCGGGCGAACCGCGACGGCGTCGCTCGGTGCCCTACCGCGAACCCAAAGGCGTGCATAGCCGGATAGAGTGTTACCGCCAGCTGGCAGCGGCTTCACCATAGGGCAGCGGGCCTCGCCGACACTATTGCCACTGGCGTTGAGGAACACCATCACCAGCTCTAGACCCCACATGCTCCCGCTGCCATAGGTCGAGAATATGTAGTCCTTGCCAGCCTCGATCGGTACGTCCTGCTGCCACACCAGGGCGTTACCTGCTCCGTTCGCACCCACGAAGATCAGCCCCCACATGCCCCACGGGATACCGCCGTCAGTGGTGGAGTGCGCCGGGTACTTCGCACCGATCCCGATGTTGCCAGGTGAGTACCATCCGTCCCAACCGTCAAAGCTGGTGAACCCAGCGTTGCGCAGTAAGTTGGGCGAGCCACCGGTGACCCCGATGCTCGCCTCCATCTGCTGCACCACCGCAGCGTCCGCTTTACCTCCGAGCGAGGTTTGGATGCCCGTGATCTGCTGCGCCTGCGACGCCTGCGTCTGACCCTGCTGCGTTACCTGCGTCTTCAGCTGGTTGAAGCCGCTGGCCGACACATCACCCACCTGCGTCTTCAGGCTAACCAGGTCCTGCGCAGTCGCGTCCAGCTTGCTGCCCTGCTGGTTCACCGCCGTGGTCAGGCCTGCCGTCGCTGATGCGTTGGCGCTGATCAGCAGCTCGTCCGTCACGTCGTAGAACTCAATGCGATCCACCAGCACCACAGCGGTTCCGGTTCCCCGGTTAGTTGCCCACACGTGGGACATGACTTCGGTACGGTCATCACCAATGGGGTGTTCCAAAGCGAACCGCTGCCAGGCAGTAGTCAGAACGGGCGTCGTCTGGTCGTTGTTGCCCTCGCCCGCCACGCCTCCCGTTCGAACACGGCATCGCGCTGTCAAGGAAATGGAACCCGACGTGGCGCGTGCCACGATGACGGTACGCATGCGCCGTCCAGTACCCGCCCGGAGTGGAGACCAGGCGCCACGGTTAGCTCGCACCGCTGGGTTCGTCGCTCCCGCCACGTGGGTCATCTGGATTGCAGACCCGACCTGTCCCCCGCCGCTTACCCATTCCACCGCCCCGTCAAGCGCGAACGGCTGTGCAGACCCGTCAAAAGCGGAGTTGGTGTTGATGCTGTCGCCACGGTTGAAGCCCGCGTTCACCGACGCCGTGAGGCTGGTCAGCTGGTCCGCCTGCGAGGTCGCCTTGTTCTCGGCGTTGACCATGCGGGTGGTCAGGCCGGAAACAGCGGACACGTTCTGCGTCGTGACGTTGATCGCCTCCTGACCGCTCGGGCGGTACTCGGTGGCCACCAACCCACGCTGGAACTGCACGTTGTCGATTTCGAGCCAGTACGACCCCGCCTGGTCTGCGAACTGCCGGCCCACGTAGACGCGAGCACGTACGGCATCGCCGCGAGAGCGCGCGGGCAGAATCAGCCGCTGCCACTGGCTGGTCATGACCACTTCCGGCAGGGTCACCGTACCCAACACCGTTCCGCCCGAATCGTTCATCCACTGAACGTAGAGTTGGGCCTTCGTTCCTACAGCGCCGCGCACCCAAGAGGAAAGCGTGTAGTCGGTGTTCGGATCCACCTTCACGTAGTTGGAGCCTGGACCGGCACGGTTCAGGCCGACCCAGTCTTTGGCGTTCACAGCCGTCCAGTCGAGCCGCACCGCCTTGCCGCCACCGGATAGCGACGAGTCGACGTAGGAGAAGGTCCCACCCACGTCACTGCGGATACGTTCCAGGTTCCAACCGGTTGGGGCCGCGGTGGCTACCGGGGCGTCTTCCATGCTGCTGTTCCAGAGCAGGTTGTCGCCGCCGACAGATTGGATCTGGCCTTCCAGCTTCGTTACGCTGGTGCCCACCGTCTCCACCTGGCCCTCGACCGCAGTAGTGCGCGAGGTCAGCTGGGTCAGCGCCACGGTGTTAGCATCGGTCTTGCCGGAAACGTTGGTCAGGTCGCTGCGAAGCGCCGTCAACAGCCCAGCCTGAGAGGTGATCGTCTCGCCCTGCTGCGTCACTTTCGTGCTGAGGTCAGAAATTGCCTGGGCGTTCGCCAGCAGCTCGGTCACTTCCTCCAGCACAACATCGTCAACCCACAACGTACCCGCAGTGTTGTCGGCATAGATGCCTAACTGCAGTCCGGTGATCGACGTGTTGTCCGGTATCGCGTACACGGCACTGAGGTAGGTCCAGGCAGCTTTGTCTGCGACGAAGAACGTTGCACCCCCGATCAGCTCCCCATTCTGGTTTGCCAGTCGCATCTTGCTGTTGCCTGACGTGCCATTGAAGTCTGGGGTGCTGCGATACCAGCAGCTATAGCGATACTTCTTGCCGGGGCTCGTCGAAATCGTGGTGCGGCCATTGGCATACGCAACCTTCTGCCGGATGGCCCCGGGATCGAAGCGCACGCACATGCCACCGGCACGCCCCTCCGCCGCCGGCCAACTGGTGCCGGTTGCACCCGGGTCGTAGGTCCAGCCCACGTCCTTGCCTGCCTGCCACGAACCGTTCAGGACCATGTTGCTGCCCTGCGAGATCATCGCTGGCAACGTGGCATTGATCGTCGTGATCGACTGAGCCAGTGCGCTTGTGGTGGTGGCTGTCGCCTCCTGCAGCGCCGTCACCGATGCCGCAGTTGCCAGCGAACCCGCACCGGCCGGCATGCGGGCCTCCATCGTGCTGATGCGCTGCACCTGCGCCGAGTCCGCAGCCACACGGGCTTTCAGCTCCTCGTAGGCCAACCCTGCGGTCAGCTGCAGCGGATCCGTTCCGGTGTAGCTGCCCCGCATCTGAACGGCCAGCGTGTTGCGTTGGAGGGCTTCGGCGGCATCCGCGGTGATGCGCGCCTGGGTTTCCTCCTGCACCAACGCCACCGAAGCGCCAGGCTGCGGGCGCCCGACGGCGATGTAGTCGATCAGGTAGTAGTTGGCGACGGTCTGCGCCGACCCCAGCTGCAGGCGAATCGCATCCACCGTGGCCGGCCACCAGGCAATGTCCTGCACGTCGACGGTGGCCACGCCGTTCACGTCCCACGCCGGTTCCTGGATGGCCACACGCTTCTGCGTGTTCCATGCTTGGTCCGTGGTCGTGATCCACTGGAGGAAACCGCTCCACGTCGGCGAGCCAACGCGCTTCACGCGCAGCTTCACGAAGCGGTACGCGCTGCCGTCTACGGCCAAGGCCACCGGCGACTGCACCCACGGTGCGGTGGCATGGTTGGCGGGCCGCAGCCAGCCGTCTACGAGCGTCGGCGCGCCGTTGCCGGTCCACCCTTCAATGGTCTGATTGAACGGCCAGAGCTTGATGCTGTCGAACTGCGTCCCGCTACCGGCAGCGACCTCCGATACCGCGCGCGCCAACGATTCAACGGCGCTCTGTCGCAACTGCTCCTCTCGGCTGATCGCCGCCTCGCGCGCCAGCTTCTCGTTCAGGAGCCCGTCGATCCGCGCCTGGGCCTCAGCGCTGATCGCCTGCATGGCTTCGGTCACGCCCTGCTGCCGCAGCAGCGCCTCGGCGACCAAGTCCTGAGCCGCCTGCGCCAGCCCGGCGGCGCGCGCCGCTGCCTCGTCTGCGATCGCTTGGATGCGGGCGCTGATCTCCGCCGCCAGCTTGGCCTGCTGCTCGGCCAGGTCCTTGGAGGTGGTGGGCGGAACAACGCCCACCACGGTTCCGGTGCCGGTCTTGCCGCGCACGGTCGGGGTGATCTGGAACCACCACGTCTTGCCGCTGCCGTCGCTATAGACGTACCGCGTCTCGGTGGTGCGGTGGATCTCCGTCCAAGGGCCGTCCTGGCTCTCGCTGCGCGAGATGACGTAGATCACGCCCTCCAGATCAACCGCGTCCCATTCGAGGACCACGCCATCGGCCACCGGCGTGGGGCTGACCCCGTTCGCCGGCGGCACGTCCGGCGCCTTGAAGGGCACCGGGAACCACGTGGAAAAGCGCGGTGCGACCGGAGACGCGGACGGCAGCCCGCGCACGCCGATTTCCACCAGCGTGAGTTTCCTTGCTTGCATTGCTGATTACCTCGCGTTGAGTGCTTCGCGCAGCGCTGAACTGCTGGCGTTGCGTACGCCCTGGGTAGTGGTAGACACGAGTTGGCGGAGCAGCTGGTTCTGCTCGGCGAGCAGAGCGTTGCTCTGCTGTACTGCGGCAGTGGTTTGCGTCTGAGCGTCGTTGTTCACGACCAGGTCGAACACGGCCCGGCTGAAGTTGTCCGGCAGCGCCTCGATGGCGTCTGCCAGCGCCCCCATGCTGGTGCCGTCCTGCTGGTCGAGGTCACCGACCTTCATGCCATCGATCAGGCCCGTCACGCGGCCGTACAGGCTGTTGTAGTCCTGCCCGCTGGCGTAGAGGTTCCGACCAAAGCCCAGCGCGGCCTGAGCGGCCGCCTGTGCGGCGCTGGTGTCGCCACCGGACACGGCCCGCTCCAGCTCCTTCATCGCCTCGCCCAGCTTCTCCTGGTCCGTCAGCGGCGAAAGATCGCTGATCGACAGGCCGTACTGCATGGCCTTCTTGTCCTTGTCGATCTGCACCTGCAGCTTGCCCATGTTGGTGGCACGCAGCGCCTCGATCTTGGCCAGGTCTTCCGCGCGGGCGCCGGACAAGCCAAGCGCCTTGGCGTAGTCGTTGGCCGACTTCACCTGCTGGCGGTAGGTGCGTTCGATCGACAGCGCCTGCGACTGGTACTGCGTCAGGTTGGCCGTCATCAGCTGGGTGCTCACGTCGGCCATGAGGCTGGCGTAGTTGCCGAGCAGCCCGGTCACCTTCTGCACCTGGGTGGCCAAGTCCGTGCCGGCGACGCCTGCCAGGTCCTGGAAGTAGTCGACCGCCTTGTTGACCTTGTCGACCTCCAGCCCGTTGAGTGCTCGGCCCAGCTCATCGGCATTGCCCACTGCCAGCGCGATCGACGCACTGAGCGCGGTGAACACGTCCGCCGACTCGAAGTAGCCGTCGAGCTGGCCACCGAACCCCGCCGCCTTTACCGCCTCGGTATACAACCGATTGGTCATGTCGGCGAGGTAAGCCTCCAGCTGCGCCTTGGCCTCGGTGGAGTCCGCCGACAACTGGAGCTTGCCCAGGTCTACCCGCACGCTGCCGAGCTTCTGGGTCAGGTCCACACCCAACTGCTTGGCCAGATCGGTCGCCGCGCCACGCACCTGCCGCGCCGCCATATCGAACGTGCGATCGATGCCCGGATCTAGCGCGCCGAACTGCGTCCACTTCTTGTCGCTGCGGAACAGGCCGCCCTTGGCCTTGATATCCGCATAGCTCTGGCCGTCGAAGCCGCCGAAGCCATAGCTGCCGGTGATGCCTTGGCCTGTGACCTTGGGCGCCTGTCGGCCGAACAGCTTGGCGTGGATGCTGGAGCCAGACAGGATCGACGCGACCTTGTCGTTGAAGCCCAGGGCACGGAACCCCTTGTCGGCCAGCCCCACCGCACCGGCTGTGGCGATCTTGCCGGCCCAGCTCTCACCGTTGGCGATGTTCCAGCCCTGATCGAACAGCTGGGCGTTCTTCATCATGCCGGCCACGATCCAGCCGATGATCGGCACCGCCGCAGCCGCCGAGCCGGCCGCACCAGCTCCTGCACCAGCACCAGCGCCGGCACTGCCACCACCGATCAGGCCCGAGAAGCTGGAACCGGTCATCCCGGCCATGCTGGTCACGTCGCCGAAGCCGGTAAGGGTGCCCGCCGCGGCACCGGCCGAGCGACCGAAGCCGAACAGACCCTGCCCCTTGGAGAGCAGGCCGGCCACCGTGCTCAGGTTCTGCCCGCCGGCCGCCGAGCCGTTGCCGCCGAACAACCCCATCAAGCTCTGCAGGTTCAGCCCACCGCCTTGACCGCTCATCCCGTTGAGGATCTGCGTCTGGATCGGGATCACCAGCTTCTGCTGCAGGAACTCGCGAGCGAGATCGCGCAGGCCGCGCTTGGCGGCGTCCTTCAGGTCGTCCCACAGGTTGTCGAAGTCGCGCATGCCGCCCGCAACGAAGTCCGCCATGGCGTCTGCGGCATCGCCGACGCCGTACACCAGCACGTTGGCCCATGCCTCTACGTTCGCTGCAGCCTCTTCCACCCGCAGCGACAGATCGGCCGAGGCGCGAGCCGCAGCAAGCATGGACTGCTCATACGCCTCATATGAGGCAACGCCCTTCCTCCTGGCCAGCTCCTCCTTGCTGCCTGCCGCCTCCACGGCCCTCTGCAGCTCCTGCCGCATGTCGCGCTCGTTCATCATCTGCCGGCGCGACAGCTCTCGCGCACGCCCGACCTTGCCGAGCATGGCCACCTCGGCGTCCATGGTCGCCAGCAGCGATTCCGGACTGGCCAGGGCCTTCTTGATCTCAGCGCTGGACTGCTCCAACGCCTTCTGCGACTCCAGCACGAGCGTGTTGTACGCGGCACGCTCAATGCGCCCTTCCTTGAGCGCTTCCTTCAGCTTGTCCTCGAGCTGCTTCTGGCGCTCGGTGGCCTCAGCCAGCGGGCCAGCCATGGTCGCGGCAGCCATCGCCGCCTGCTCGCCGTAGCGCTTGATTGCCTCCGCGTCGGCTTTGCGGTCCTTCGCGCCCGCACGCTCTGCGGCCGACGAAGCCTTGCGCGACTCGGTGAAGTTCTTCTGCGCCGCGGCCAGCTCGGTCTGCAGCCGGATGTACTGGGCGCCCTGTTCAAGGTACTGCTTGACCTTCGGGTCGTCGCGCTTGGAGAAGTCGACGCCGCTGGCTTGGGCCTCCTTGAACCAGTCGCCCACGTCCAGCTTTGCCACCTCTGCCGCGCTCTTGCCAACGCGCGCCAGCTGGCCAGGCAGCGACTGCATCGCCGACGCGATCCGCTTCCCAGCAGCGCCGGCCGAGTCCCCCAGTGCATTGAAGGAGCCCGACAGCGCGTCGGTGGCACCCTTCGCTTGAGTGCTGCTGCCAGTGAACGCATCCAAGATCGCCCGCTTGCGATCGACCTCCCTACCGGCAGTCGCAGCGGCGGCGGTCTCTTCCGTGAGGCTCTTGGCCACCGCTGCAGCCGCCGGAGAGCCTTCGATCATTGCCTTCCACGCCGCGTCTAGCCTGCTCGCGAACTCATCCGCGCTGATCTTCCCCGCCTTGAATGCGGAATCCAGGCGTTCGGTTTCTTGAATGAATGCAGACGCCTGGCCAGCAGTGGCAAAGTTTGTGGCCGCTGCGACCATCTCGGTGATGGACCCCGTGATGGTGCGGTAGTTCGCGTCGATCTCCTTCTGCAAGCGGAGAATCTCGCCAGCCTGCTGCTGCCGATTGAGCAAGCGAAACTTCTCGATCGCAGTATCGGCCGCTCCGCCGAAGTCAATGAGCGCCGCCGCTGCAGTATTGGTGTTATCCCGGAAGATCAACCAGCCAGCTGCGGCGGTTGCCAGCATCGTGATAATGCCCGCCGGACCGCCCAGCATGGCGAGAGTCGAGGACCCAGCACGCGCCAGCCATCCGGCATTGGCAGCTGCAGCCTGCGTTTGCGCCTGAGCCAGCAATAGGGTCGCCTGCCGGTGCTCCAGCGTCGCTGCGGCGGCCTTGCTGCTCACCGATACGCTACCTCCGATTGCAGCAGCGCGGCGCACCTCCGCCTCCGCATCGAGCATAGCTGCACGGGTCCGTAGCTCGAGCTGCTGTGCAGCAGCCAGATTCTGAGCGGCAGCTGCCCTATCGGCGGCTACCCCGGCGTTCGCTGCCGCGACCCGCGCGAGAAGGGCCTTCAGCAGAGGCCCCGAGGCAACTGCTGCACTGGCAACAGCGACCGCCTGAAGGTTGCTACCCAGCAAGCCAATGCCTGCAGCGAGCGCCTGAGACGCGCCAGTGGCGTCGTCGGCGCGGCCGATCATCTCCGATAGGTTGGTGTTGAGTAGGGTCAGGGACTGCCCTACGGTCACGTCCATCTTTCCGAAGGCTTGGTCAACAGCGCCCGCTTGGCGCTCCAGGGCCTTGATGACCTGGTCGGCGCTCAGCTTGCCGGCCTGCCCCAGCTCGCGAAGCTTACCCATCGGGACGTTTAGCCCCTTGGCAATCTCTTGGGCCAGCGCCGGTGCGCCCTCAAGAACTGAATTCAGTTCCTCGCCGCGCAATGCACCGGAAGCGAACGCCTGCCCCAGCTGGATGAGCGCTCCTTCAGCGGCTGCAGCGCTGCTGCCGCTGATCACCATCGTCTTACTAATGGTCTCAACCACGCGCGCCAGGCCGGCGCCGGACAGGCCCAGCGCGTCCTGATTCATGGCGATTCGCTGATAGAGCTCGGCTGTTGCCCCCAAAGGCTGCCGCGTCGCCTTCGCAATCTGGACCACGTCCTGCTGAGCAGCAACGAACGCCGCCTGGTCTTTGGTTACAAGACGGAGCCGGTTGTTCAGGTTGGTCCACTCATCGGCCTTGCCAATGACCGCCTTTACTGCTGCCAGTGCAGAGGTCATCCCCACGGCTTCGATCGCCACGCGCCGGAAGCCCGCAGATACCTCATCCGCGCCGCGGCGGGTGGCGTCAGACATGGACGACTGAATGGTTTCCATGTCGCGCTTGACCACGCGCGCGGCCTTACCACTATCTCGCTCGAAGGAGCCCGACTTAAGCAACAGGTCTACGGTAAGTGTGTAAAGGCTCATGCCATCGTCCACAAAAAAGGCCCGCACATGGCGGGCCGACAAGAAAAAAGCCGCCCTGTTGGGCGGCTCCTATTGGCGAACGATCAGTTGGGGGATGATCGTCGGATTACTTCGTCATTGATTACCAGCTCTTTCAGGAAATGGCCGTCCAAAGACATGACGCATCGTGCGGTCGTGTCTACGTTTGCACCAAACCCGTTCATCAGCGTCAAACCATCACCATGCCCCCACAGGACTTCTATTTGGTCACCTGCGCGGTGTACCGAACTCGGATCGGGGATCTTGGCAGAGGATGGATTCTTGGCAGACTCCTTGATCCACTGGCGGCAATTCTTGCTCGCCTCCCGATACGCAAGTTGTTCGGGTGGAACGCCGCCGCAGGACACGAGGAGAACTCCGGCAGCAAGTGCAATGGCGACCGTGGCCAGGGTCATTGGGGTTCTCATTGCGATCCTCGTATCAGTGTCCTTCGAGGATTCTCGCATTCTCCCCGGGCCGCAACAAACCGCTACGCCGGCACCTCCTCGAACTCCATATATCCCGAGAAGTATTGCCGGCTGATGTTCTCGGCACTGGGTAGCTGGGTCGAGAAGCCATAGAGCGCGGACCGCGCCGCCAGTGCTGGATCGAACGCCTTCGTGACCATATCCCGGTACTGGGGCACGACACAGGAGCGCCGCCGGCCCGAGAGTGCAGCCCCGATCGTCTCCCAATCCATGCCGCCGAGGCCGTTGCCGCGCACAACCGGCGTGGAGCGGCCCGACAGCGTGCAGGTCAGGCGGCGGTACAGCGCCCCGGGAACCGTATTGACCTGGCCGCCCTTGGTCCGGGCATGAACGCTGGCGTCGATAGTGGCCACGGCCCAGCCGTCCTTGATACCAACGTCCACCGCCCGGAAGATCGCAATCTCGCCCACGTCCACGTTGGTGGCAGTGGTGGCGATCTCCACGGACACCACCGAGACCAGGGCGCCTGCCTGCGGGAACAGCCAGGCGCAGACGCTGCCGTCGGGCAGACGCACAGTGGTCCCGGTCGCGCCGGCAGCGCTGACCTGCACGCCGGGCGGGATGTTGAGGCCGAGAATCGCGATGATCCCCGGGACGACAGCGTCGGCCAGGGTGATCGTGATCGCCAGCGAGCTTGTGCGCCGGATCCGAGAGGACCTGCCAGGCTTGCCGTCGAAGAGCGCCGAGCCCTGGTCCGCACTGAGCCACGTGGCGCCCGTGAGGGTGACCGTCGCAACGGCCGGCATGCCGTATCCGATCAGCACGGGGCCCCTGCCTTCTTCGCTGTGCGAACTTCATCCTCGTTACGCTTCAGCGACCGAACCTGCCGCCCCAAGCAGTCGATCAGCCGCCGTCTCACAGGCCCCTGATCCAAACCGGCAATAGACTCCAGCGTGTGCAGCGCGCCCGAGGCCAGGTGCCGGTTGAGATCGTCGGCCTCCCCGCCGCGCACACTGATTTCAACACGGACGAGGCCGCTTTCAGGATCGAATTGAATGGACACTTTTAATCTCCAAGAGGCGCAGCGCTTGCTGGCCGAGCTGCAACGAGTGCATGCAGAGTTTGAGGAACTGGCTGACGCAGGCGATCGCCATCGTGCATTGAGTGCGGATGAACTCGATCAGTACAGGCAGCGCCTGATTGAGCTGAAAGCCCACCTCAAGCAACGCGCATCCACAGGGACGATCGATGGCTCCAAGCGTCGGCTCACCCGGCTGGAAGACGCGTTCTACGAACCGGCCGTGAGCAAGGCATCAGCAAATTTCTCGCTGCGAACGAACGCGCCACCGTCCCAATGGGCCAGTGGGCTATACAGCCCGTCTGCCGACATTTCCTATCTTGCGGGCCAGCTGGAGGACATGATCCGGGAAGTGGATTAGCCCCACACCGTCAGCACCACGTCCCCCGTGGCTGGGTTGCGCTCTACCCGACGCACCAGCACCGGCTTGCCGTCCTCGAGGCCGTATCGACCGTAGGTAAGCCGGCCGATCTGCCCGGGAAGCGGCGCCAGTTCCTGATCACCACGGACGGCGAGCTGGTAGAAGTGGCGCTGCACCTGGTACATGCCCAGGACGCGCTCAATCTCCCGCTGCGCATCGGCCGCGTGCCAGAACAACGAGATGACCGGGTCGGCAGCCTCTGCCCGCTGGTAGTGGGCATGCAGCGGACCAGCACCATACACCTGCCCCCGGTAGAGGCCGGTCAGTTCGTCGCGTCGGGACTGGGGCACGTCGACAACGTCGGTGACCAGGTCCGATGCGCCCAGCGCCTGGCCGTTGGGTCGGTAGGCCATGCGTCGGGTCAGGTTGGGAGCGTCATCGGGCACCATGACCAGATCAGCCGCCAGATCATCCTCCGACAGGTCGAAGGCGAACGCACCGGCATGGGCCTCGGGCGCGGTCACGCGGACAAAGCGCAACACGCCAGCAGGATCCTGATAGCAGCCGGCGCCGTAGCTGGGCAGGAGCGAATTCAGTGCCGCGCGGCCGGTGATGGCTGTGCCCGCGTAGTAACCGACCCCCATGTAGCCCGTGGCCTGATCGATCACCGCGCAGTCGCTGGCCGACCACGCCGCTCGGCCCAACCGGGCCATCACATCACCCACTGCCTGCTCCAGCCGCGCCGGCATCATGCCCGCGCCGATGCTGGAGGCGTCAACCACGACCGGCGTCACCGGTGGCGACTTCAGCAGCAGCTGTTGCCCGTCCGGCGCCTCGTTGTAGGTGTTGATCTCCATCAGGTCGCCGCGGTCCATCACCGCATTGACGTAGACCCGGCTGTCAGCAACGAACATCGATGTTGCGTCCGAATTGGCGCCCATGGCCGGGATGCTGGCCACCGCGCCAATCACCACCGGCTGGGGCTTCCACGCCAGTGACGCGACATTCGGCAGGAACACGCCGCGGTTGATCGTCTCGTCCAGGTAGTCGTGCGCATCGCGCAGGTGCAGCGTCTTGGTGCCATCGTCGTTGATCTCGATCTGCTCGATCGCGCAACGGAAGGCTGGGACCGCGTCGGCCCGCATGCCGCTCTCGGGTGCCAGCAGGATCTGCACCGAACTGCCAGAGGCACCAGTGCCCGCCATCCCGTCCAGCAGTCCTTCCGCATCGACCACAACGCACTCGGCGGCCGCTGTCTGGGACACCGGATCACCGCCCCATGGCCAGAACGCCAGCTCCTGAATCAGGTTGACGCCCTCGGCCACCAATCCCTCGTAACGGGCATTGGCCGGGCTGTCGCCGGGCGCGGACAGCCAGTCCACGTCGGCCAGCCGGGTCGGACTGACGGACGCAGTGGGCAACCGCCAGCCAGCGGCCGCCGCCTCGCTTCGCGGCCCCCACTGCCCGGCATTGACAGCCAGGCAGAGCCCGCCAGCCTTCGAAGCGCCCAGCGAAGCGGCGAAGAACAGCGGACCGGACAATTGCAGCTCGCGCACCAGGATCTGCGCGCCGTTGAGGTAGAGCCGCAGCTGGCGAGGGGTCGAGAACACCACCTGCAGCCCGACAATGTCGCCATGGGCCACTGTCGGAAGGCCCGTTGCGATCGCACCGCCTGCCTGCAGCAGCCGCCCGGCGGCGAGGTCCCAGCCGATACTGGCGAGGTCTGCACCCAGCGCCTTGTTCAGCGCTGCCGGGCCGGTGGCGAATCCTACGAGTGCTGCAACGGCGTCATCACCCCACACAGCAAACTCCACGCCCGCCGTCCCGGCATCAAGGCTGAAGTCGGAACGCGCGTGACTGGCCAGCGTGGTGGCGCCGGTGGTGGCCAGGGTGAGCCCGCCATCTCGCGAAGCGAGTACCGGGCCAATGGGCGTGGCGGCGAACCGCCCGAATGTGTCGGTCATGGTCATCCCAGTCCGTCGAACCAGTCCTGCGCCTCGTCCTCATCGGACCGTGGCACGAGGGCGTCGAGGTAGTGCTGAAAGGAGCGCTTGGTCCCGCCCTGGCTGTGCGAGGCGGTGATGTACGCGGCGAAGGCAGCGGGCTTGATGTGCAGGCTCACAGGGTCGATGGGGTTCCGCTTGTGGAACTCCCACCATTCCAGGAACTCGCGCCGTGACATGGTGGCCCGCAACTCCGAAACCGGCCGGTGCAGGTGACCGGCGAGGACCTTCCAGAACCAGTCCTCGCCACGCTGCCTTAGCCGTTTCCCGCGTCGGCCTGCGCCTGGGCGGCGTCGTCGCCGAACCCGGAGTGCTTCATGGCCACGCGCTGCAGCTCAGCAGCCACCAGCGGCTTGAGCTGGGCGGCCTGCGTCACGTTCATGACCGGCTTGCCGTCCTCGTCGCAGATGGTTGCCGCGATCAGCTTGGCGCGGTCGCCCTCGCCCCACAGCTTGCGGAACTCCGCGTCCGGCAGCTCGCGCACGTGGAACTGTGCCTTGTCGCCGTTCGGCAGGGTGATCGCGTCAGCGTGCACGTCCTTGGAGGCGAACATGCCCAGGTCGGTGAAGGACTGCAGGAGGCTCACGGGCTGCTGCGGCTGGGTATCGGTGGTTTCGCTGGTCTTGCTCATTGGCCGTTTCCTTAAATGGCGACAGGGCGCGCGGACCGCGCACGGCTAACACGCGGAGGATCCGCGCGCCCCGTCAAAGAGAAGGCCCGCCGAAGCGGGCCGAGAGAGAACGCCGTTGCGACGGTCAGCCGCCCACCGAAGGCCGGTGGGTAGTGACTGCGCCGGAGCCGCGGATGGTGATCGTGGCCTTCCAGACGTCGTTGTCCTGGCTGGTCACCGCGAAGTTCTGGACGAAGCCGTCGAACTGCTTGGACAGCACGTCAGTGGGCGGGGTGATCTTCCCGGCGACCGCGACCGGCTTTGCCGCTCCTTCAGTTTCCGACTTCGGCGCGGTCACCAGCCAGTTCACGACGGCACCGGTCTTGTGCAGCTCTTCCAGCTTCTGGTGATCTTCGCTGTCGTAAATAATCTCGATGCTGGTGCTGCCGGTCTGCTTGCGCCCGGCGACGAACTGGTCCCAGTCGTCGTCGTAGTCGGAGATATCGATCTCCGACGCCTGGCCATCGGGGAAGCCAACCGAACGCAGTCGGGTCACCTTGGTGACCTCAGCCGCACCGGTGGCGACGAACAACTGGGAGTGCTTCGACTTGATTACCTGTCCCATAGGGGTTTCCTTGCGTTGTGCCCGTCGCCGGGCATGAAAAAGGCCCCTTGCGGGGCCGGTGGGTTGCCGTTGTGTGGATCAGCGCAGCTGCAGGAGCCGCACGTCGAACGAAATGCCTATCGCATCCGTGCCGTCGCTGTCGGGCGTCGGGTTGTACGACTCGATGCTGCCCACGCGCTCCACCACATCGCGGATGGCGACGGCAACGCCGTTGGCTTGGGTGAGGACCTCGCCCCATACGGTCATGCGGACCCGCCAGCCGTCAGCCGGCGGCGGCTCGGACAGCATCGCGGTTGGCGAGCCGTTGACCACCTCCCACGTGGCGTAAGGGAGCGGCGTGTTCTGGGGCGCACTGCCCAGAAATAGGCGGACGGGGTCGCCGAGCTGCTGCCGGACGGTCGGATCGCCTTCCAGCAGCGATTGGATCAGGGGAACCATCATCGCCAGCCATCCTTCTTCAGTTGCTTGTCCAGCGCCGCCCAGGTCTCGTCGATGACCACTTGAGCCGCTTCCGGGCCCTTGGCCTCGCCTGCTGGCGTGAGGAACGGAGACGCCCGCATGTTCTTGGTGCCGAACTCTATGAACCGCCAGTAGTAGGCCCAGCCTCTATCGACATAGGTTTTACCGGTCCGCCCACGCCGTTGATTGCGCTTGGTGTTGGCGTACTTGCGGCGGCGCCCCGTCTTAACGCCTACGGTGAAGTACTCGCCGCCTTGGCCTACACCTGCGCGCTGTCGGCTCTTGGAGTTGGCCCGGCGGGTGACGATCTGCGAGGCCATGAACCCCGACGCTTTCGGTGCGCGGCGCCTGGCGTCGTCCCGGATGACGTTGCCGCCCTTGCGCATGCCGGCTTGGACCGCCCTTCCCTGGATCGCCTTGGGGGCTTCCCCCAGCGAGCGCAACAGGCCATCCAGCCCCTGAATTGACACTTGCTCAGTCACTGCTCAACCCCGCTACGGCGATGATCGCCACCTCACTACGGTCGTTGCTGGGTGCGATGCTTTTGATATCGAAGGTGCGCCCACGGAACACGATCCGCCACTGAGGATCAACGTCACGGGGGCGGATATCGAACCGAACCTGCTCCCGGTAGCGATCCGCGCCGGCGGCGACCGCCTCTGTCGTTGCCGCAAGATTGTTGGTGGCCTTGGCCCACACGCTCACAACCTCGACCCACACCGGTTTACCTGGGCCGCCCAGTGGATCGCGCGAATCGGTCTTGCGCTCGAAGCGAATGCGGTGCTGCAGATCGCCATCTAGAAGCGTCATGGCATCATCACCCTTCGGTATGGGCGCAGCAGGCTCTTGGCGCCGTTGGGTAGCTCGACCGCCTGGGCTCCCACGATCACGTCCGTGCGGTTCGCGTAGAGGTGACCGAGCGTCAGCAGGATGGCAGAGAAGATGCTTGGATTCACAACAACGCCATGGACGCAGGCCTCCGCGTCGGCTGTCGCCTCGCGATGGGCGACAACCGCCAGCCTTATTGCGGCAGTGCGCTCGTCGCTATCCTCAATGAACACCGCGTCTGCAAGCGCCTGGCTTTTTGCAAGCACAGCCGCCTTCATTGCAGCTGGATAGCTACTCCGTGCGAGAGCCAAGGCGTCGGCGTCCTGGTAGATCCGCCGATTTAGGTATGCCTGCGCTGCATCCTGCGCGCCGGCAATGGCGGCCTGCAATTGCTCCTCGGGGTAATCGGCCTCAACTCGCACATGCGAGCGGGCTTGTGCGAGTGAGACGATGGGCATATCAGTCCTTCTTCCCTTCAGCCAGAGCAGCGGCCAGCTTCTCCGCCCCCCAGCGCTTGTCGAACGGGATACCTGCGGCTTCCAGCTGCGCCATCAAGGCGGGCTTGTCTTCGGCAGCGACCTGGCCCTTGTCGTCCTCTTCGGACAGCTTGTCGACGGTATCGGCGATCAGCGCCTCGCGTGCGGTGCTATCGAGCGCGTTCCAGTCCTCCACCGACAGCCCCGAGGCTACGTGCGCGCGGCCAACCACATCGCCCAACGACAGGACACTGCCGTCGGAAATCTCGAAGCTCGCCGGCTGAACACTGGAGCCCAGCAGGATCGGGGGCGGTGTGTCTGCCATCAGGCTGAGCGCACCGACAGAGAGTGCGCCGGCCTCCAGCTCGCGCGGGCAGTCATCGCCGGCAACGAACTGGACGGGATAGATCTCGCCTTCCGGCACTCCACGGAAGGGCTTGATGAACTTTGCCATTGCGGCTCCTCGATCACAGGGTGGATGCCGGGCGGCGCGAGGCCGCCCGACGGGTGGGTGATCAGGCCGAAGCCGCGATCTTGAGGGCGCGCATCGGCTCCGGGTTGTGCACACCGCCGCCCACGCGCTTGGTGGTGTAGAACATCACGTAGGGCTTGTTGGTGTACGGGTCACGCAGCACGCGCACGCCCTTGCGGTCGTACACGGTGTAGGTCTGCTTGAAGTCGCCGAACAGCGCGGCGATGGCGTTTGCTGCCACATCCGGGATCGCGGCCACGTCCTGCACCGCAAAGCCGGCCAGGGTCGACGGCTGGCCGGCCACCAGCGACGGCTGCCACAGGTAGTTGCCCTGCGCATCCTTCAGCTTGCGCACCACACCCTGGGTCTTGCGGTTCAGCGCGAACTTGGCGCCCGCGGTGAATGCCGACGGCAGGTCATAGACCAGGTCCAGGATGCTGTCACCGTTGATGCCGGCCGCCACGCCGCTGTTCACCACCTTGATCGCACCAAACGGGTGCTTGGCCGCGTTGGCGCCACCGTCCACGTAGGTCAGGATGCCGAACGGCTTGTTGACGCCATTGCCGGAGAAGAACGCATCGCCCTCCTGCTTGGCGAACTCCAGCTCGACCTCGCCGGCCAGCCATGCCTCCAGGTCAATCTCGGCATCGTCCAGCAGCTGCTGGGTCGCCGCCGGATTGGCGTAGATCTCGCCCCAGCCGAAGCTGAGCGGCCGCAGCTTCGCCGTTGCGGTCTCCGGGCGGGCATCTTCTTCGCCCACCCAGCCCGACGAAGTGCCGCCGGTGTTGTAGAGCTTGGTCAGGCCCGCACCGGAGCAGGGCTGCACGTTGGCCAACTGCCGCATATCCGACACGATGACCAGTCGGTCGGTGATCGAACGATCCCATTCGACCGGGGCCAGGTATCCACCTTCATCGGCCGCGCCCTTGTTCAGGGCCGCCTGCACTTCACCCTTGCGGAAGTGGGCACGGAAGGAATCGGTGTACTCGGCATCGGCGACACCGCTGCCGGCGCTACCACCGCCCATCTGGAACGCGGCCATCTGGGTGTTAGCCTGGTCGACCGCAGCCTGCAGGCGGGTGATATCGGCATTGATGTTGTCGACCTTCAGGGCCTGCAGTGCATCGGCGCTGCCCTTCTTGATCTCTTCGAGCTGCTTGGTGTGCTCGGCCTTGAACTCGGCGAATGCCTTGTTCAGCGACTCCACCAGCGCCTTCACGTCAGGCTGGCTGCCGCCATCGGCGTGCACGGAAACGAGGCCGCGCGGGACGCGGCCGTGGGTCATCTTGGTCATGTGTTGGCCTCTTAGGCTTTGATGTTGTCGAGAAGGCCCTGCAGCAGGGCCGAGGTTTCGTTGCCGCCAGCGCTCGGCGTAGCGGACCCGGCAGCGCTCGGCTTGCCGTTGAACAGCGATTTCAGGGTGTCGCGTCGCATGGATCGGGAGTGGCCGGCCTTGGCCATCGCCGCTTCGACCAAAGCCAGAGCCTTGCGCCCACCCGATGCCTGCTTGGCATCCTTGGTGGCAGCAGCTCCATCGAGCAGACCATCGGCAAAGCCGTCTTCCACCGCCTGGGCGGCACCGATCCAGGTCTCCTCGTCCATCATCCGAGCCGCCTCGGCCTCGGTGACGCCCGAGCGGGCCGCGTAGACCTTGGCCATGGCCGTGTCGAAGGGCTCCAGCAGCTTTGCCGCGTCGGCCATATCGTGCCGATTGCCGATGGCCACCGCCCAAGCGTTGTGGATCATCAGGAACGATCCGTCACCCATCAGGATCTCGTCGCCGGCCATCGCGATCACCGACGCCGCCGACGCGGCCAGGCCCATGACCTGGACTGTCACCCTGCCCTGGTGCTCGCGCAGCAGGTTGTAGATCGCGACACCTTCGAAGAAGTCGCCGCCGGGCGAGTTGATGTTCACCACCACGTCTTTCTCGCCGATGGCGCGTAGGGCGGCGCTGATCCGCTTGGCGGTGACGCCAGTGCCCTCCCAGTTTTCGCCGATCGAGTCATAGATCGAGATGCTGTTCGCGTCGTTGCCGGCGGCGCGAACTTCGGGCTCCCACCGTTCGAGAGCGTCGGGACGCATGTCGAACTGGGCGGCGCCGAGCCGTCGCTCGGCACGGATTTCAGGCAGCTGCCGGAGGCTCATTGCTCTTTCCCTTCTGTGTCATGGGGTTGATCAGGTCATTGGCCCCGGGCTGGTCCGATTCCGGATAATCCAGCAGGTCGCGGACCTCGTTCTGCGTGTGGAACGGCGCCGTACCGCCGGAACCGAGCGCGGCCTTGAAGAAGTCGGCCTGATCCTTGAGCGTGCCGCGCATCAGCGCCCGCACGTTGAACTTGGGCTGGTAGCGCTCCAGGTCCCGCTCGTCGATCAGCGATCGCGCGACCGCCTGCTCCCAGTTGGTGAAGTGCTCCAACATCGTGTACTGCAGGAAGAAGATCCCCAGCTGCTCGATGCCAGTGCCCCAGCTGGTGTCGCTTAGGAACAGGAGCGGTCGGGGGACGCCGTAAAGCCTGGCCACCTCCTCCACCTGTGCGCTGCGGTTCTCGACGTGCTGGGCCTCTTGGGCGGTGCTGCCGAACTTGTTCGCCTTGGCGTTCTCCTCCAGCAACATCCAGCGCTGTGCCGCGGCGGCGCCGGCATACTCGGTGTCGAGAGACGTGCGCATGCGCTCGTAGGCCTTTTCGCTGAGCGCATTTGGCACCTCAATGGCGCCGCCGGCCATGTTGCCGGTCTCAAAGATCCGGCTTGCTGCCTGTTCCGCATCCAGCGCCAGGCGAATAGCCCGATCTGCCAACTTCATCCTGGACAGGCTCGTCACGCCGTCCACGGATAGGTCGCGGATGTGCAGCACTTCCTCCTGCTTGAGGATGACCTCGCCACGCTTCTTGCTGTTGAACCGGTAGAGCATGCGCCAGTCGTCGCCCAGCTCCGCCCGCACCGCTGGGGAATCCAACGGGATAAGGTGGATTGGCCGGCCTGCTGACCACACGATCCGCGCGTAGGCATCCCCGTGCCGCTGCCGGGCCAGCTCCATCTGCCGCTTGAACTCCAGCGGCGTCTGCCATGGATTCGGCTTGATCTTCAGGAGGCGGTGCGCGGGATGCTCGGTGGCTATCCGCTTCTTCCCACCCGACTCAACCAGGTTCAGCGGCAGCATGCCGATGGTCCCGCAGATCAGAGACAGGCAGCGGAGCACTGCCATGTTGCGCAACTGGTAGCCACCGCCACCGTGGCCGCCCTGTGATCGAATGAACTCCAGCAGTGCCGGATCATTCATTCCCGCGAACTGGCCGGCCTCAGCGCGTGCACTTGGTGGCGCCGCCGGCGGTGGATTCCAGAGCCGGTCCAGCGACTTAAGGTCTTCTTCGTTGAACCTGGACATTGCGTTTCCTATAAGAATCGGATGCCCCGCTGCTCATAGACAGAGGCGGGCGCGACCGATGAATGTGCGGAGCCGAAGGCCATCACTACCGCCACCGCGGCGTCGATCTTGTTGACTGAACGCGCCTTGGACAGCCAGCGGTTCTCCCATTTGTCGCTCTCGATGACGGCCGACATGATTGCGGACACCAGCACAGGGTTTCCGAGCAAGCGGACGCGTCCTTCCAGAAGGGCTTCTTCGAACAACCGGAGCGATCCGGGCATCCAGAGGCCTTCCGGCGGCGGCTTGCCGGCTGCGGCAGCTGCCTTTACTGCAGCCTCCGTGGGCTTGCCCTTCTTCAGGCCACCCTGCGGGTGCTCAACGAACGAGACGGAAAGCCCCAGCTCTTTCACTTCCTCTTCGAACTGTCGGAACGCGTACCGGTCGTAAGCCACTTGGACAACTTCGAAGTCCCGGTCGTACTCGGCCACCGTCTGCGCGACGTGCCGGTAGCTGATCGTCTGCCCCTTCGGGGCGTGCAAGTGACCCTTTGCAATCCACGTGCTGTAGGGAAGCTTGTCGCGCAGTTCGCGAGCCTTGACCGTATCTCCCGGCGTCCACGCCTCCACCCACGCATCAAACGTTGGCTTGTTGACCAGGGTTTTCTTGCCCTCAACCTCTACCAGGACCTCCTTCGATCCGGTCTCCACTACCGCACCAAGAGCCGTAATGTCGCGGTTCTGCGACAGGTCCAGCCCGAGATGGAGGCGCTTGCCATGGTGCTGCGCCCTGTCGAACGACTGCATCGCAGGCTCGACAATTTCGCGACTCATCCACGCCTGGTCGGCGTCGGTCCACATGCAGAAGTTGAGTCGCAGGATCTCGTTGAGTTTGCTCGGGATCTGTTTGGCCAGGTCGACCCGGCCCTGCAGGTATTCATCCGTGATGGTGATACCCAGCATCGGGTTTGCTTTCACCCAGCAGGCCGGATCCTCGAGCGGCTCGTCGCCCTCATCAAGCCCGCACACGAACGAGAACGTACGGTCATCAATGACGTCTCCGACGAAGGTCGGATCGTTCACGGCCTCGTGGTGGCCAGCAGCCACCTTGACCGCATGCTCATGCTCTGCCCAGGCAACGCTGTTACGGTCGCTGCCCGAGTTGGTGATCATGAACAGCAATGGGGAACGGCGGAACTTGAAGCCGTTCTCCATCATTTCGATGATCTTGCCGTCCGCCATCTCGTGCACTTCGTCGGCCAGGACGAAGTGCGGCCGGTAGCCCGATCCAGTCTTGCCAACGTCACGAGACGCCGGCCGGAAGTAGCTCTGCGACTTGTGGTGGGCGATGTTGTATTCCTTGCCCTCACCGCCCGAGAACTCCAGCCGCTTCTTCAGCGCCGGTGACGCCTTCACCATCTTGACGGCATCCCGGAACAGAATGCCGGCCTGATCCTTGTGCGAGGCCACCGCGTACACCTGGGCGCCAGCCTCCTGATCGGCGCAGAGCCCGATGAGCGCGATTCCGCCAGCCATCGGCGACTTGCCGTTTCCCTTGCCCTCCTCGATGTATGCGCGGCGGAAGCGCCGGGTGCCGTCCGCCTGCTTCCAGCCGAACAGACTGCCGATCTTGAATGCCTGGCTTGGGTGCAGCTTGAAAGGTTTGCCCTCGAACTGGCCCTCGCTCAGACGCAACACTTCTTCGAAGAAGGCGATCTTCTTGTCGGCGGCTTCCCGGTCGAAGTACAAGCCGCGCTCGTGGCCGTCCTCCAGGTCTTTCAGGTGTCGCCGGCAGGCATTGCGCACGTGGGGGCCCGCCACGATTCGCCCTTCAACCACCGCCAGCGGGTACTCGCCGGTCCGGCAGTTAGAAGTGCTTGTCGTCCGGGTCTTCGTCCTCTTCGCCGCCATGATTCACTTTTGTCTCGTCAACCGGCGTTGCGCCGAGCTTGGAAAGCAGGGATCCCAGCGCCTGAAGGGCCGAAACCCCCATCTCGGGGTCGGTCTCCATCCGAGCCGCCAAGATGCAGACCTGGCGCAGCAACAACCGGTGGCCGGCATGCAGCCACGGCATGTTTTCGACCTGCTCACGCCATACCGCGATCTGCGGTTTGGTCATCCCCTTGTAGGGAGGCCCGACCGCCTTGGCCTTTTTCGGCGTCTTGCGGTCTTTGTGCCGTTTTGGGTTCTTGGCCGCTGCGCCAGAAACTGCCGCTTTTGCGGCTGGTGTCCTTGGATTTGCCATTTTCTGCCCCGGTCGGGGGGTCGTCTTTCCAACTGTGGATGCGCGAAGAAAGGGGGGCGCTCGGTCTAGGAGCCGGCCGCCGTCATAAATTCGCCCCCCCCTACCCCCTTGGCGTGGAACGTCGGGCCGTGGGACCGTCAGTGACCTATCGGCCAGCCGTCGTTGTCGCACCCGCGAACCTGCGCGGCGCCGCGCTCCATTCGCGCCTGGTCGCTGCTATGGCAGTTGGCACACTGACTGTCGAAGGGTCCTGTCCAGAACATCTCCTCCGTCTCTCCGGCGGGATGGCCGTTGGTGTGGTTGCACACCGTGGCGACCGTGACGTGGCCTCTGGCCTTGCACCTGCTGCACAGCGGCTCACGCTCCAGCTGCGCCTTGCGCGTGCGTTGCCAGCGTGCCGTGCCGTACAGGTGGGCGAAGGCGCTGCCACCGGTCTGCCGGGTCCTGCCGCGGCGCGGGGTAGCACCTGCCGCCATCAGTACGGCTTCCCGTCCAGGTCGACTCGCTTAGGCTCGGCACCTTCGTCTTGCACTGGTGCGCCGGCTTCCTCGCCCAGCAGCTGTGCCACGGCCTGCACCAGCAGCCCCACGTGCGTCGCCAGCTCAGCGATCTGCTTGCCCTGCTGCTCGATGATCCCTACCAGGCGATCGATGCGAGCGTCAGCGCTTCCGTCAATGCGCGCAGCCAAGGCAGCAACAGCAGCAGCGCGCGCGGCCTGCTCGTTTGCCAGCTCAGTGGCCAACGCTTCAATCCGTGCAACGTCCATCAGTACTCCTCGTTGTTTGCAGCACCAGGCCGCGGCGTATCCACCGGTCAACCCGGTCCCAGTCCGGCTCCATTCCCGTAGCCCGCGCGAACCACATCACTGCGGCGAGGTAGCAGCGAAGCCACCACCGCATGCGCACCCCTGCGTGCACTGTCGAAACCATCAGAACTCCTCTACTGCCCAGCCGCCGCCATCCCGCTTGGGCTTTGCCTTCACCGCAATGAAGCGGAACGGGTACATGGCTGCGGCAATCTTGATCTTGGCCCTGGCATCGTCCTGCCAGTGACCCTTCACCTCGTGGCACTCCATGACGCCATCGGCGGCCATGACGGCAAAGTCCGGGGTGTAGAACGTGTTGTCGGCCAGGCGCAGCTTCAGGCCCTCGAACCGGTGCCACTGGACCTCGCCCGCCGCCTGCAGCGCGCGCAGCCGTTCGGCATACGCGGCCTCGGTCTTGTTCATCTCGCCCGTCTTCAGGCGGCCAAGCGCCAGCACCCGCCGGTTCATCGCTTCACCTGGTCAACGCCCAACTCCCGGATCTCGCCCAGCTGCTTGTTGCACAGCTGCAGGCTCAGGATGTTGGCGTTGTAGGCGGAGACGACCTGCTCGACGGTCCGGTCCTGAGCCCTAGCAATGGGGCACAGCGCCGTCAACGCTGCTGGGGGCGCCACCGGCTTATCGACCGTGACGTAAACCACCTTGGGCAAGTCCGGCTTCGCGACCTTGCTGCAGCTGCCGAATCCACACAGCGGCAGCGCCGCAACCAGGATCAAAGCAGCGGTATGTCGGCGCATAGGGCCATCTCCAGTTGAGACCGGCATGCCGGCTTGCTCTTGGCTGCCTGCAGGGCATGCTCCGCGTTATCGGCCCGCCGCTTACTCTCTGCTGCCGCGGCTTCCGCCCGGCGCGCGGCCTCATCGGCTGCCGCATTCTGCCGGACAGAGGCATCGATCGACGCTTGGGTTTGGCGGTTCACGTCCTGCAGCAGTTGGCCGCAGGCATTGGCCGCTCGCAGGTTTTCGGCAGCATCTGCCTCAGCAACAGCGCGCGCCTTGTCGGCCTTCGCGATGGTGGTCTGGTCCTTGGCGGATTGGCGATCTTCTCCGCGCTGGCAGCCGGTTACGAACAGGCCGCCAGCCAGCGCCAGTACCGCCAGCAGTTTGAGCAGGTCGGCGTATGGGCGTAGTGGGTCCAGCATTGGGCACCTATATGAATGGGTCGCCCTCCCGTGGGGTACGCTGTGCGTGCAACCGACACAGCCCACAAGGAGGGCGACATGAGCAATTCGGCAAACGATTTGGACGATGTGTTGCAGCAGTTGCATGCTCGAATTTCACGCCTGGAGATCACCGCAGTGGCGCTGACCAAGTCACTGGCGGACTCACAAACGTTGCCGGCAGACTTCTCGGCGGTGTTCACTCGGGATCTGGAAGCCCACGTAACCGCGACAGCAAAGGCCGAGAAGTTCCAGAGACATCTGAGCACCTTTGGCTCGCAGTGGTCGGAGCTGTTCCAACAGCTGCAGAAGCGAAGCCAACCCGGTTGATAGCTTCCGCCAGGGCGGCATCTGCAGCCGCTCTGGCGGATATCTCCTGCATTAGAGCTTCCGCAACCTCATTAGACCGAGCCCCGGTTTCGGAAAGCCCGGACAGGAAGTGCTTGTTCAACCACTCCCGCAGCCACGGCCTCGGATTCCGTTTGTCGTTCATTCCGAACCTCCTGCTCTTATCGTGTCGCTGTCAGGGTCAAACGGTGGCGGCTCCAGGCCGGCCGCGCGCATCAGTCCCTCAAGCCTGTAGATGTGGCGGATCAGGCGAAGCTCCCTGGCTTCCATCCGCCCAACTCGTTCGCCCAGCCGGGTCACTTCCTCGCGCATCAGCTGGATCACGTTGACCTCGGCCCCTTCCCTGGCTGTCTCCACGAACTGCTTGCGCCACCACAGCGCTACACCGCCGGCGCCGACCATCAGGCCGCCAACTGCCGTGCCAATGGCCTGCCAGTCCACGTCGACCCCGATCATGGCGCCACCGTCCCGCCGGCCTTGCGGTACACGGCCAACAGGTCGGCAAGCTTGTGTTCGTGCTGACCGTAGCCAGCGCCCGGCAGGCTCGCCCAGATGTTGCGCACCGCCTTGATGGCTTCGGGAATCTTGCCCGCCTGGATCAGCGGCAGCGCGCGGCGCTCCCGGATCTGCTGCAGCGCGATCAAGTCCTGGCTCAGCGGCGAGAAGTCCTTCAGGCCCAGCGTCTTCTTGTAGGCATCGTAGTAGCGGCGCAGCAGCTGGTAGCGGCCGGCTCCCGTGGACTGGATCTTCAGCTTCGGCAGATCCACCAGCACGCGCGGATGGTCGGCGTAGCTCTTGAACAATTGCCCGCCAACGATCACGTCGTAGCCGCGGTCTTTGGTTGCCTGCTTGCCGTTGTCCGTACCTTCGGACCAAGCCAGCATGTCGAGGAAGGCCACGACGTTCACGCCGCCAGCCTGTTGGGGAGTGATCTGCGCCATTGCGTCTCCGGGCAAAGAAAAAGCCCCGGCTTGGCCGGGGCTTGCGATTGGATGGTGGCAAGATTGCCGTCTTTTTCGATGACCTAGGAAGTCATCGCTATGCCGCCTGGGTGAGTGCCTTGCTGAACTGCCTAGCAGCGCGCGCTTCGGCTGCACGGAAGTTGAAGAGCATCCACTCATAGACCGGTCGCCAGAAGCGGCTGTAGGCGGACCAGTCGGCACCGATGGCGGCCGCACGCTTCCGGCCGCTGAGCGGATCGAATCCACTCCCCCCGCAGCTGTCGCAGCTCACGATTCCCGCGATCGACGGGTCCATAAGGACCTTCTTGCCTCCACAGCGGGAACACTCGCATGCACCGGCCATCTCTTCGATCACCGCCCCGGCCAGCACCCCAAGTTGCTCCATGGTGTTGTTCGGCCACGCTGCCGCCCGTGCATCTTCCAGCGCCTGCTCGGCACGCCGCAGTTCACGTCGCTGCACATCCGTCACCGTGCCCCCACCCCAGCCCATGCTGGCCTTGGCGATCCCGAAGTCCGTCCGGGCATCGGCAAGCTCGTGCATCTGCCGGGTGAACTCGGGCGCGACCATGCCAACAACGGCCTGGCGCAACTGCTCACGTCGACGCTGGCCGCTCTCGGGCCACCACAGTGCCTGCAGCAGCTCATGCCCCAATCCGTGAGGAACGTATGCCAGCGCTGCGACGATCTCCTGGGTGGACGGTCCTCCAGCAGACCCGTCAAAGCGCATTGTTTTTGGGCCAGTCCTGCTGGACAGCAGCTCGCGGGCATTGTTCATTTGCATGCGCCTTCCCCTTGGTGGTTTGCTTGTGCAGCGCGCGCTCGCGCCAGATGGTCTCTCATTGCGGCACCGGTCACGCCGCGCGGTCCCAGCTCGCCGGCAGGTGCTGCACCCGGCCGCCTCGCGCCTTGAACTCCTCCACCGTCTCGGCGGGGCCTCGGAAGTTGGTTCCAGGCTTCGCTCGCTTGGGTCGCGACACCGTGTTGTGGTCCATCCGGCGTTCGCGTGGTGCTATCTGAGGGTTCAGCCTCGGCGCCAAGGTCTTCGTCGTCTTCATGCTGCTGCCCTCAGTTCGTTGATGTAGGTCTGTTGTGCGATCAGGTCGTCGTCCGATCCGAACGCCTCGTGGAATCTCTTGGACCAGTGCAGTGGTGGTCCCCAGCGGGCCACCATTTGCTTCTGCGTCATGTGTTCGCTGCGGTAGCGCTGGTGATGCCACTGGCACAACGCGTAGCCGAAGAAATGGCCGCGCCGGATGTTTCCCGACTTGGCGTGGTTGTATTCGCAGCCGTAGATCACGTGCTTCTTCGCCATCAGGCCCTGCGCGTAGCGAACGAGGCACGCCATGCACGGCCCGGTCTTCGCCAGTTCGATGCGTGCAGCCTCGGCCTTCGTCGGCGGCGGTGCGTTCGACCACATCAGCGCAGCTCCGGGATCGGACCGGCATAGCGAGTGATCGGGATCTGGCGCATGCCATCGCGCCACACCCGGGTGCCACGGGTGGCGTACAGCACCAGCGGCTTGATCCCGTACCCATAGGCCAGATACCAGCCGGCCACCGCCACCGGTTCGGACACCGGGCGCACTTCCAGTTCGACGTGGTCCTGGCTCATGCCGCGGCGTCCTGAGCGGAGCCGAACAACTCGGCGATTTCGGCCAGCCGCTTCCGGGTGCGCTCGTTTGCTTCCGGGCTCGCCTCCACTCTGCCAGCCAGCAGTGCCAGCGGGTTGAACGCGGGCGTGGCCGGCGGCAACGCCAGGTACTCGGCAACCTGCTCATGCGCCAAGCGACCAGCGTTGACCGCCTGCTGCAACGCGGCGTCGCGGGCACCGGCGTCGTGGCCCAGCGACGGCTGGTAGACGGCGCAGCAACCGGCAGCGCGCGCCTCCTTCACCAACCGGGTATAGACCTCCAGGAATGCAGCCCGGCCTGCGATCTTGTCGCCAGCCTCCACCAGTGGCAGCGCCGCGGTCCATGCGTCCCGGGTCTGCTCGCTCCACACCAGCGTCACAGCCTCGTCAGCGGCGCGGATGGCCACGGCCCATGCTTCGTTCGGGGCTGGGTGTCCGTCGTCGATGCGCTCCATGATCGCGGCCAGGCTGAGCTTGCCTTTCACCTCGCGGCGGCAGGCGGTCAGCGCGTTGGCCAGTACCTGCAGCGGGTAGGTCGCCAGGTCAGCGACCATGTAGGCCGCAGCGGTCGGGCGGATCTGCTCGCCCATCACCTCAGCAGTGGCCACCAGCATTTCGACCAGCCTATCCTGATCGGCATCACTGAGCATTGGCGTTCCCCTTCATGCGGCGCAGCAGCGCCTTGGCGTCGTCAGCGGCCGAGGCGTTGGCTTGCGTCTGGTCCTGCTGCTGGGCGCTGGCCTGCGTCATCTGGCGGCCGGTGGCCCATTGCGTGCGGTATGCCTCGCACTTCGCCAACAGCGAGCCCAGGTCGTGCATGTTCTGCACCACGTACCGCTCGTTCACGGTCAGGAACCACGCAGCGACCAGCGGTGCTTCGCTGTGGCCGAGCCGCTGCACGATCTGCCGGACGTTGGCGTTGACCTTCGCGTTGCGGACCGGCGCCACGCCGTGCCGCTCGCGGTAAGCGCCGGCGTAGGCCGTCCAGGTTGCACGGCACGCTGCCTGCAACTCGGTTTCCGAATCCACCGCCGGCGGCGCGGCCGGCAGGCCCGCCGGAAATGACGGTTCACCTGACGGTTCATTGAGGGTTATATGACGGTTAGGCGGCACGGGGCGCACCTCCAGACCTGCGCCCGGTGCATCCCCTCCTGCAGCGGGCGCACCCCCACATGCACCGGGCGCACCCCCTGCATGGGGCGCAGCACCTGCGCCCGGTGCAGTACCGTTCTTTGCGCTCTTGCGGGTGCCCTTGGACGGCGCAGCGGCAGTGTTGAACTTGGCCGGCGTGACCGAATAGACCGTGCTGCTATTGAACCGGCGATCACGCGCCAGCAGGCCTACGGCCTCCAGATGATCCATGGCAGTACGCACAGCGCGCGCCGACATGCAGCAGCGCGCGGCGATGGTGCCGACGGCTGGCCAGCACACGCCATCATCGTTGGCTTGGTCAGCCAGCGAGATCAGGACAGCCTTCTGCGTGACGCTCAGGCCCTGCAGCGGCCAGCACTGCGACATGATGATGGTCGACATGTCAGAGCCCCAGCGTCATGTTCTGGCCTGGGGCCACGGGCCACCAGGTGCAGGCGCTGCGGCCCGAGACGGAGCAGGGCTTCTTCGGGCCGCGCCAAACACGGCCCGTTTCTGCCAGCTCGGGCAGACGGCGTGCCAGCACGTAGCGGCACATGTGGGTCTCTTGGGCCAGTTCATGGCTGGTCAGGCCGGG
>Ga0209243_100137_pt1 | contig 28626 bp, 24 predicted proteins | sample UppTromiDAQMD024_FD_185836 | JGI IMG/M metagenome (GOLD analysis project Ga0209243, IMG submission 185836) | Upper troposphere microbial communities from Maryland, USA - DAQMD-024 (SPAdes) (version 2) | ecosystem: Environmental > Air > Outdoor Air > Unclassified | place: USA: Maryland, Virginia...
CGCCTGACACCGCAACAGGCTTCAACGCAATCGCAGCACGCAGTACGTGGCACGCCAACGCACGGGACTTCGCCGCCGCCCCGCGCATGTCATCGCAACCGTAATCGAACACCGCCGCCGGCATCCATTCGAGTGATGAGGAGAGACATCATGAACACCCGCAAGACCCTGCTTTCGGCCGCCATCGTCAGCTGCATCGCCTTCAGTGCGCATGCGCAGCAAGCCGCCCAGAACGCCACCGACCTGGACACCGTGCAGGTCACCGGTATCCGTGGTTCGATGGAAAAGTCGCTGGATACCAAGCGCGAATCCAATGCGCGCGTGGAAGTGGTCACTGCCGAGGACGTGGGCAAGCTGCCCGCGCACAACGTCGCCGACACCCTGCAGCGCCTGCCCGGCGTCAACATCAGCTCGTCCAGCGCCGATGAAGGCGGCTTCGACGAAGCCGACCGTGTCAGCCTGCGTGGTACCAGCCCGAGCCTGACCCAGACCCTGATCAACGGCCACACCGTCGGTTCGGCCGACTGGTTCGTGCTCAGCCAGGGCAACAACGTCGGCCGCAGCGTCAGCTACTCGCTGCTGCCGTCGGAACTGGTGCGCTCGGTGGAAGTGAACAAGTCCTCGCAGGCCAAGCTGCAGGACGGCGGCACCACCGGTACCGTCAACATCCTCACCCGCAAGCCGCTGGAATTCTCCAAGCAGTTCACTGCGGAAGGCTCGATCGGCATGGTGCGTTCGGACCAGGCCAAGTCGAATGACCCGCAGCTGTCGGCGCTGTTCAACTACAAGAATGACGAAGGCAACTTCGGCGTGATGGTGCAGGCCTTCAGCCAGAAGCGCGAACTGCGCCGCGAAGCGCAGGAAGTGCCGGGCGGCTTCTTCCAGATCGATCCCAACGGCACCGTTGCCAAGTCCAACCCGGACCTGGCGGGCGTGTACGCCCCGGGCCTGCTCGGCTCGACCCTGTTCGAACAGACACGCGAACGCAAGGGCGGCCTGGTCTCGCTGCAGTTCAAGCCGTTGGACAACCTGACCCTGGGCCTGGAAGGTTTCAGCTCGGAACTGAAGGCCAACAACTACAACCGCAACTTCATGCTGTGGGGCGGCCGCATCCTCAACGACCGCACTGTTGAAGATGCCAACGGCAACAAGACTCTGATCCCCGGCCAGGCACCAAATCCGGGTTACGTGGTCAAGGATGGCGTGCTGACCAATGCCACCTTTGCCGGCCAGGCCGATCGCGATTACGCGGTCTACGACATGATCTACCGCGAGTCGAAGGCCAAGACCAACTACATCACCTTCGATGCCGACTGGCAGATCAACGACAACCTGGGCATGAAGTTCCAGGCCGGCAACACCAAGGGCACTGGCGATACGCCGCGCCAGTACATCGCCGAGGTCAACCTGGCCCGCGGTGGCGGTGCCAACTGGTCGACCCACGGCAACGGCTCGCCGATCGACTGGAACGTTGGTGGCAACATCAGCCCGGGCGGGGTGACCGATTTCGGTACCTGGGGCAACCAGCAGGTCACCGCGATCGACAAGGAGAAGTGGGCCACGGTCGACTTCAACCAGTACTTCAGCAATGCCGGCGTCCTCAACTCGCTCGACTTCGGTGCCCGTTTCGGCGACCACAAGCGTGAAGCGAAGTCGCCGGAAGGCGCAACCCCCGGCGCAATCTGGAATGCCCTGAAGAACGGCGCGACCGCCAACTTCCCGGGTGGCTTCGCCAACGGCATCGGTGGCAGCTTCCCGCGCGACCTGTGGTACTTCACGCCGGGCGCGTTGAAGGATGCAGTGACCAACAACTCCACCTGGCTGTCCGGCAATGACGGTCCGACCGGCCGCCACAATTACGGCGCCGAGTGGAAGGTGTCGGAGAAGAACTTCGCCGCCTACGTGCAGGCCAACCTCAGCGGCGACCGCTGGAGCGGCAACGTCGGCCTGCGCTACGTCAACATCAAGCAGGACATCGACACCTACGCCGCAGCCACCGGTTCGACCGTGCCGGACGTGAGCAGCCTGTTCGGTGCCTGGACCCGCCAGGCCTTCGACAACAAGCACAACCGCGTGCTGCCCAGCGCCAACCTGAAGTTCGACCTGCGCGATGACCTGGTGCTGCGCTTCGCTGCGTCGCAGACCCAGACCCTGCCCGACTTCTCGGCGCTGGGCGCCTCGTCCTACGGTTCGGACCTGAACCGGACCGGCGGCGGCGGCAACCCGAAGCTGAAGCCGGTGGTGTCGACCAACTTCGACGCCAACCTGGAGTGGTACTTCATGCCGCGCGGCATGCTGTCGGTCGGTGCCTACTCGATGCGCCTGAAGGACTACGTGGCCTTCAGCACCGAGAAGGAAATGCTGTTCAGCGAGCTGACCAACCGCCTCGAGGAATACAACATTTCGCGGCCGAGGAACGCCGACGGCAAGGTACGCGGCATCGAAGTGGCCTATGAGCAGCCGATCGGCGAGTACTTCGGCGTCAATGCCAACTACACCTACGCCGATGGCAGCACCGAACATACCTGGGCCGACGGCAGCGACAACCTGCTGGGCACTTCGAAGAACACCTACAACGTGGGTGCCTACTTCGAGAACGACACCTTCGGTGCACGCCTCAGCTACACCCGCCGTTCGTCGTTCCTGATCGGCCTGTCCGGTGCCAACCCGTACTACCAGGATGACTTCGGCACGCTGTCGGCATCGCTGAGCTACAAGGCCACCGACTGGCTGAGCATCAGCCTGGATGGCCTGAACCTCAACAACCCGACCTACAAGTACTACCAGACCGCGGCCATCCCGACCTCGTTCTACAGCAACGGTCGCCAGTACTACCTCAACTTCCGCTTCAAGTACTGATCCAGCGGCGGCAACATCGCCGAGTCGTGCACGCACGCCGGGCCTGGGTCATTCCGGGCCCGGCGTTTTTCATGTATAGCGTTCATCGCACCGTTCCAAGGAGTCGTTCCGATGGTCAAGCCTTCCCGCGCCCGGATGCGCAGCGCAGTGCTGCTGGGCAGCCTGCTCGCTCTGCTGCCGGCACTGCCGGCACTCGCCGCCGATCCCACGCCTGCCGCTGAAGCACCCGGCCCGCAGCTGCGCGCCGGCAGCCTGATGCTGATTCCCGCCCCCAGCAATGTGCAGGCCGGCCAGGGCAGCGGCATCACCGTTCGCGCCGATACCGTGCTGCAGGCCGAAGGCGAAGTCGCGCAGCGCGTCGCCGCCCAGTTCGCCGACCTGCTGGCCCGCAGTGGTGGCCCGCGCCTGGTCCTGGCCAAGGGCAAGGCTGCAGCCAAGACCGGCAGCATCCGCTTCCAGATCGTGCCCACCTTCCGCGACAGCGGCGAAAGCTACACGCTGGAGAGCACCGCGCAGGGCGTGGTGATCCAGGCCAGCAACGAGACAGGTCTTTTCTACGGCGCGACCACCCTGGCCCAGCTCGCCACCGGCGGCAGCAATGGCGTGCTGCCGGCAGTGCAGATCCAGGACGCGCCGCGCTTCAGCTGGCGCGGCTTCATGCTCGACTCGGCGCGGCATTTCCAGAGCCTGGACGAGATCAAGCGCGTGCTCGATGCAATGGCCGCGCACAAGCTCAATACCTTCCATTGGCATCTCACCGATGACCAGGGCTGGCGCATGGAGATCAAGCGCTACCCGAAGCTGACCGAAGTGGGCAGCTGCCGCCTGCCGGCCGGCGACGGTGGCATCGATCCGGTCAGTGGCCAGGAACATCCGTACTGCGGCTTCTACACGCAGGAGCAGATCCGCGAGGTGATCGCCTACGCCGCCAAACTGCATATCCAGGTGATTCCGGAAATCGACGTGCCCGGCCATGCGACCGCTGCGATCGCCGCTTATCCCGAACTGGGCACCATCGATACACCACTGAAGCCGCTCAGCGAATGGGGCGTGTTCCCCAACCTGTTCAACGTCGAAGACAGCACGGTGACCTTCCTCGAGAACGTGCTGGAAGAAGTGATCGAACTGTTCCCCGCCAAGTACGTGCACGTGGGTGGCGACGAGGCGGTCAAGGACCAGTGGGAAGCTTCGAAGCAGGTGCAGCAGCGCATGCATGCGCTGGGCATCAAGGATGAAATGGCCATGCAGAGCCACATCATCAAGCGCCTGGAGACGTTCCTGGAGGAGCACGACCGGCGCCTGATCGGCTGGGACGAGATCCTCGAAGGCGGGCTGCCGCCACAGGCCACGGTGATGTCGTGGCAGGGCACCGAAGGTGGCCTGGCTGCAGCCAGTGCCGGCCATGACGTGATCATGTCGCCGGTCGGCTACCTGTACCTTGACTACCTGCAGACCGCCTCGCCGAACGAGCCGCCGGGTCGTCCGACCCAGGTCAACCTCGGCAAACTCTACAACTTCGAACCGGTACCGACCGAGCTGGCGGCCGACAAGCGCGGGCACATCCTCGGCCTGCAGGCCAACATGTTCACCGAGCACACGCGCAGCTATGTGCGCCTGCAGCACAACCTGTTCCCGCGCCTGGCCGCTGTGGCCGAGACCGGTTGGAGCACGCCGGAGCGTCGTGATTTCCGCGATTTCCTCGCACGCCTGCCGGCACAGCTGCAGCGCTACCGTGCCTGGGGCCTGGCCTATGCGCAGACCCCGTTCGAAGTGGGCGTGGACTACACCGACAGCCGCGCGGCCAACACGGTGACTCTGTCGCTGGCCAACCCGCTGGGCTATGAAGTGCGCTACAGCACCGACGGACAGCCAGTGACCGCGCAGTCGCCGCTGTACCAGCAGCCGCTGACCACGCAGCTGCCCGCCAACGTGCAGGCCGCCGCGTTCTACCAGGGCCAGATGCTGGCCGCGAGGCCGACGGTCGCGGACTTCAGCGCACAATCGCTGCTCAGCCGCCGCAGCGATGAACTGCTCAGCTGCGTGGGCAAGAAGGGGCTGGTGCTGCGCCTGGAAGACGATGGCCCGCGCGAAGGCAACCGTGCGGTATTCAACGTCGACATCTTCCAGCCGTGCTGGCGCTGGCCGCAGGCGCAGCTGGACGGCATCGGCAGCGTGGAAGTGCGTGCCGGCCGCATTCCGTACTACTTCCAGCTGGCCCACGACGAGCCCAAGCGCCGCTTCGAGAAGGCCAAGCGTGCGCACGGCGAGATGCAGGTGCGTCGCGGAGACTGCAGCGGCAGGGTGCTGGCCGAAGTCCCATTGCCGGCCAAGCCGGATGCCGATGGCTTCGTGACCCTGCGCGCCACGCTGCCGAAGGGGACCCAGGGCAGCGCTGACCTGTGCATCAACTTCACCGGCGATACGCGCCCGGCGATGTGGGTGCTGGATGAGGTCACGCTGGGGAAGTAACGGCAGGTCTGTCCTGGTGGGTGCCGACCTTGGTCGGCACCTCGGGCAGTTCATCCACGCGCGGCGTGGATCTACTGAAATTCCATCCAGGCGCGGCGTGGATCTACTGTAGAGCCGAGCCCATGCTCGGCTGCTTTTCAACCGGAAAGCCGAGCATGGGCTCGGCTCTACAGCACGCCTTTACCCGCGCCAGCGCAGCAGCAGGTCGCGCAGCGGGGTCAGCGCGGTGACCATACCGGCCAGCACGCCGATCGTATTGGCGATGGCATCCATCGGGTCGGCCATGCGATTGCTGGTCAGCGCGCCCTGCGCGAACTCGATACCGATGCCCATCAGTACCAGGCCTACGCCCACCCACAGCAGCGGGCGGCCGCGACGGAACAGCTGCACCGCGCTGCCGGCGAGGATGAAATAGGCGAGGAAGTGCTCGCCCTTGTCGCTGTTTTCCGGCAGCGGAATCGGCGGCGGCGGGATCAGGCAGACCACGATCACCAACAGCACCGCCAGCGCCCACAGCACGGCCCACAGGCGCGGCCGCTGCAGCGGCTTGATCACCGGCAACGCGTGGCTCACAGGCGCCAACTCAGGTCGCCCAGCTCGAACGCCGGCTCGAAATCGACGTCGCGCTGCAGGCCGATGGCCTGGAAGCGCTCACCCATCTCGGTCGGCAGGGTCAGCTTCTTCACCTGGTCACGCAGCTGGATGCGCCCCACTTCATCGGTGCGTTCCTCGGCCAGCAGCAGCACCTGGTCCAGGCCGTTGCCAAGCAGGAAACTGGCCTGGCTGCAGTAACCGGCCAGCTCGAAACCGGCGTGCATGCCGGCCTCGGCCATCGCGGTGAAATCCACCGACGCCGTGATGTCCTGCAGGCCCGGCCAGCGGTAGATCTCGTTGTGCACGTGCTGGCGATAGAACGCGCGCACGGTGCCGTCATCGCGATCTTCCATGTAGAACTCGCCACGGTTGTAGCCGTAGTCGACGAACAGCATCGCGCCACGCTGCAGGCCACCGGCCACCGCCTGCAGCCAGTACGGCAGCTGCGGCAGCACTTCGGAGCGGTAGCCCTCGGCAAAGGGCTTTTCCAGGTAGCGTTCCAGATGGCGCACCGCACCGTTGAGCAGAATGTCGGCCGGCTGCGCACCGCGGATGAAGTTGCCATCGCCATCGAGCTCGACGGTTTCCTCGTAGACCTCGCCGTCCCTGATCAGGAAGCGTGGAGTCGGCAGCGCGTCGATCACCTCGTTGGCGAACACCACGCCCTCCCAATCCTCTTCAAACGGGCGGTCGACCCAGTCCACGCGCGCGGCCAGCTCGGCCGGCAGGTTCTGCTGCAGGCGCTGCTGCTGGCGCTCGCGCAGGTCCGCACTGGGTTCGAGGATGGCGTAGCGCGCCGGCAGTGCGTCCAGCTCGGCCAGGCGCAGCAGCACCGCTTCGGCGAAGGCGCCGGTGCCGCCGCCCAACTCCAGCATGCGCGCCTGAGCGCCCAACTGGGCGAACACCGGGGCCAGCGCATTGGCCACGCTGCCGGCGAACAGGCTGCCGAGCTCGGGCGCGGTGGTGAAATCGCCGCTGCCGCCGAACTTGCTGGCGCCGGCGCTGTAATAGCCCCAGCCGGGGGCATACAGGCACAGCTCCATGAACCGCGAGAACGGCATCGCCCCGCCCTGCGCAAGGATTTCAGCGCGCAGGGCGGCGGCCAGCTGGTCGCTGTGGGCCAGGGCATCGGCTTCGGGCAGAGGGAACGTGGGCTGCATGGCGTCTTCGAATGCGGTGACAATGGTGCACAGGATAGCCGAGCCTTGGAGGACCCTCGATGAGCGACACCACCCCCGTGGTCCTGATCACCGGCAGCGCGCGCCGGATCGGTGCGGCCATTGCCCGCCAGTTCCATGCCTGTGGCTGGTCGGTGGTGCTGCATGCCAACACCTCCAGCGCCGAGCTGCAGCAGGCCGCGTTCGATTTCGACAACGTGCGCCCCGGCAGCGTGCTGGCGCTGCAGGCCGACCTGCGTGACGCCGATGCGCTGAGCGATCTGGTGGAACAGGCCGTGACCCACTTCGGCCGCCTGGATGCGCTGGTCAACAACGCCTCCAACTTCTTCCCTACCCCGCTGGGCCAGGTCACCGCCGAGGCGATGGACGAGCTGTATGCAGTCAACGCACGGGCGCCACTGCTGCTGTCACAGGCGGCAGCTCCGTACCTGCGCCGCCAGCACGGCTGCATCGTCAACCTGACCGACCTGCACGGCACCGACCCGATGCGCGACCACATCGCCTACACGATGGCCAAGGCCGCGCTGGAGATGGCCACCCGCTCGCTGGCGCTGGAACTGGCGCCGAAGGTGCGGGTCAACGCAGTGGCCCCCGGCGCGATCCTGTGGCCGGAACAGGGCAAGGACGATTTCGCCCGCGAGGCGCTGCTGGCGCGCACGCCGCTGGCGCGGATCGGCACCGTGGAAGAGATCGCCGAGGCGGTGTACTGGCTGGTGGCCGATGCCAGCTTCGTCACCGGCCATACCCTGCGCGTGGATGGCGGGCGTACGGTCAGCTGACGATCCGCCGGGCATGGCCCGGCGCTACCGGGTCACGTAGATCGGTAGCGCCGGGCCATGCCCGGCGAGCGCAGCGGCCATCATTCGAGGTCCACGACCTCGAACGCTTCGCCAAACTGCCTGTGCGCACGCCACAGCGTGGCCAGGTCCTGGCCGCTGACCGGGTCGATGAAGTCCGGCGCAATGTCGGCCAGCGGCTTCAGTACGAAGGCGTGCTTCAGCTCCGGACGCGGGATGCGCAGGTGGCCAGGGCCCTCCACCACCAGGTCGCCGTAGAACACCACATCGATGTCCAGGGTCCGGTCGGAAAAGCGCGGGCCACTGCGGTCACGCCCGTGCGCGTCTTCCAGCGCATGCAGCCAGTTGTCCAGTTCCTGCAGTGGCAGGTCGGTCTCGATCGCCACCGCATTGTTGAGGAAGGCCGGGCCATCGAAGCCGACCGCAGCAGTACGGTAGGCGGGTGACACCTGCAGCGCGCCGAAGCGCTCGCGCAGGGCCGTCACCGCGGCGTGGAGGTAGCGGCGGGGCTGGACGTTGCTGCCCAGGCTCAGGAGCACGGTGGTCATGCGGTTCAGGTGACGGCACTTGGGGGGCGTGGACATGCCGTCGTCACGGCGGCCTGCCTACAATCCGGGACGCACATGATAGGGCACCGACATGACCTATTGCGTTGGAATCGAGGTGGACGAGGGCCTGGTCTTCGCCGCCGACACCCGGACCAATGCCTCGCTGGACGATGTGCGCGTGCACCGCAAGCTGCACGTGTTCGAGTACCCCGGCCAGGCAGCCTACGTACTGATGGCGGCTGGCAACCTGGCCACCACCCAGCTGCTGGTGTCGCGCCTGGTCCGCGACGCCGACGAGCGGCGTACGCCCAACCTGCGTGACATGGCCCACCTGTTCGAGGCCGCAGCCTACGTTGGCCAGTTGCTGGTCGACAGCCAGGTCAAGACCGAGCACAGCGAGCACGGCCATGACGGGGTCAACACCCAGGCCACGCTGATCTTCGGCGGCCAGGTTGCCGGTGAACGCCCAGGGTTGTACATGGTCTACCCGTTGGGCAACGCCATCGCCGCCTCGCCGGAGACGCCCTACCTGCAGATCGGCGAATCCAAGTACGGCAAGCCGATCCTCGACCGCATCCTCAGCCCGGCAACACGTCTGGAAGATGCCGCACGCACGGCCATCGTCTCGCTGGACTCCACCATCCGCTCCAACCTGTCGGTGGGCCTGCCGATCGACCTGGCGCTGCTGCGCGATGGCGAACTGCGCATCGGCCAGCAGCTGCGGCTGGGTGCGGATTCAGCGCTGTATGCCGACATCCACCAGAACTGGTCGCGACGGCTGGAGCAGGCGGTGGACAGCCTGCCGCGGTTTCCGTGGGAAACCACGGATCGCCCGGTCTGACCTGCCGCCGGGCATGGCCCGGCGCTACCCACAACCTTCGGTAGCGCCGGGCCATGCCCGGCGAGGCGCAGTCAACCCAGCGCTTCAGCCACCGCGCGGAACACCTGCTGCATCTGCAGCGGCTTGCGCAGCACGTGCACTTCCACGCCAGCGGGGAATGCATCGGCCGATACATCCACCGTTGCGTCTTCCAGCACCAGCGCCGGGCCGCGATAGCCCAGTACAGCCATCTCGCCCAGCAGCTGGCTGGCCGGCAGCAGCTTGGAACCGGCGTCGGCGATCACCAGTGCCGGCAACGCCTCCTGCTGCATCCAGCGCAGCGCCGCCGGACCATCGGATGCCAACTGCAGCTGATAGCCCTGGCTGGACAGCGCATTACCGAGCAGCGACAGGCGGGTGGCTTCGCCATCGACCACCAGGATCGACTGGCCACTGCCCAGCGCCACCAGCTGCTCGATCGGCTCGCTGCCATCAATGGCCTCGTGCATCGGCAGTCGCAGTTCAAAACACGTTCCCTGCCCCGGCTGGCTGCTGACGTGGATGCTGCCGCCGGCACCTTCAACGATGCGCTTGCAGGAAATCAGGCCCAGGCCGGTGCCATCGGCCTTGGTGGTGAAGAACGGGTTGAACAGGTGCGAGAGCGTGTCCGCATCCATGCCGATGCCCTCATCGACCACACGGATCTGCATCCAGTCCACGCCATCGCGCTGGCCGGCATGGCTGGCGGTCAGGCTCAGCCGGCCACCGTTGGGCATCGCCTGGATCGCGTTGAGCGCCAGATTCAACATCACCTGCTGCAACTCGGTGTAATTGGCATCGACCACCAGGCCCTGGTCCTGCACCTGCAGTTCCAGACGCACGGCATCGGGCACGTTGCTGCGCAACAGCAGTGCCACCGCATCGAACAGGCCATCGATCTCGATGCGTTCACTCGGCTTGCGCGAGCCACGCACGAACGACAGCATGGATTCGGCCATCTCGTGGCCACGACGGCCGCACTCGGCGATGACATCGGCCAGGTGGTGCAGCTGTGGATCGTCGGTACGGGCCTTCAGCAGGTCCGGCATGATCAGCAGCGGCTGCAGGATGTTGCGCAGGTCATGGCTGAGGCCGGCGGCGAGCAGCGACAGGCTCTCCAGCCGCTGCGCGCGCATCAGCTCGGTTTCCACGCGTGCGCGTTCAACCGCACTGCGCGCCTCGCGGATCGCGCGCGCCACCGCCGACGGCAGGCGCGCCGGCAGGTGCTTGATGATGTAGTCGTTGGCACCCTTCTGCAGCGCCGCCACCGCGTTCTCCTCACCCATGGTGCCGGAGACGAAGATGAAGGGCACTTCCGGTGAGGTCTAGCGCACGATGCGCAGTGCATCGTCACCGGAGAATCCCGGCATGCTCAGGTCGGACAGCACGATGTCCGGCACGAACGCAGCCAGCGCCTGGCGCAGCTCGACCTCGCTCTCGACACGCTCGAAACGGGCTTCCAGGCCCGCATCGAGCATCTGTTCGGACATCAGCTCGGCATCTTCCGGGGAATCTTCCACCAGCAGGATGCGCAGCGCCCCCAGGGCGGGACCGGTCAGGGGCATGGGCTCACTCGAGTTCCGGTGCCTGGTTGATCAACGCCCAGAACTTGCCCAGGGTCTGCACCGCGCCAAAGAACTGGTCCACGTCCACCGGCTTGACCACGTAGGCGTTCACGCCCATGTCCCAGCTGCGGGCGAGGTCGCTTTCCTCGCGCGAGGACGACAGGATCACCACCGGCAGGCGCTTGAGTTCTTCGTGCTCGCGGATCTGCCGCAGCACTTCCAGGCCATCCATGCGCGGCATCTTGATGTCCAGCAGCAACACCGCCGGCAGGCCTTCCTCACGGTTGGCGAAGGCGCCGCGGCGCAGCAGGTAATCCATCACTTCCACGCCGTCTTCGACGTGCACGATGGGATTGGCCAGACGCGCCTCTTCCAGAGCGTCGATTGCCATTTCGGCATCGGCCGGGCTGTCTTCGGCGAGAAGGATGGTGCGCAGAGTCGTCATGCAGAGGGACCTTGTTTGTCCGCGTCGATCGCGGGAGGCAGGTAGAAGTGGAAGGTGGCGCCGACGTCAGGCTCGGCTTCTGCCCAGATACGGCCGCCATGGCGGGTCAGCACGCGGCGCACGCTGGCCAGGCCGATGCCGGTACCCGGGTAGTCGCTGGCCTTGTGCAGGCGCTGGAACACACCGAACAGTTTGGCGGCGTACGCCATGTCAAAGCCTGCACCATTGTCGCTGACCGTGAACTGATGGCCACCGTCGGGCTGCAGCTGGTAGTCCACGCGGATCTTTGCCGGCTCGCGGTTGCCCGAGTACTTCACCGCGTTGCCGAGCAGGTTCAGCCAGACCTGGCGGATCATGTTTTCATCGCCGACCACGATCGGCAGCGGTGCGATGCTCCACTCCACCTGATGCGCATGGCCGCTGTTTTCGGCCTCGGCCTGCAGGTTGGAATCGAGCATGGCACGGGTATCGGCCACCAGCGACTGCATGTCCACCGCCTGCTGGCGCATCGCCACGCGCCCCAGGCGCGAGTAGACCAGCAGGTCGTCGATCAGGGCTGCCATGCGCCGCGCCGAACTGGAGATCACTTCAAGGTAATGGCGGCTCTTGTCGTCGGCCTGTTCACCCAGATGGCGCGACAGCTTGTCGGAGAAACCGGCAACATGGCGCAGCGGCGCACGCAGGTCATGCGAGACCGAATAGCTGAACGCCTCCAGTTCGCGATTGACCTCAGATACCTGTGCCACCTTGCCTTCCAGCTGGCGGTTCAGCTCTTCCACGCGCAGCTGCACGGCCCGCTGCACGGTAACGTCACTGACGGTCATCAGCACCACTTCGTCATCGGTATCGGGCAGTGGCATGCGCCGGGCGTTGAGCAGCATGTAGCGCACCATGCCATCGGCGGCGCGCTGTTCGTGCTCGAAGTCCCACAGTTCGCGGCCACGCAGCAGCACATCGGACAGGCGCTGGCGCATGACCGGATCCCGCCAGGCGCCATCACCGACCGATTCCAGCAGCAGGCCATCGGCCCGCTCATCCTGCAACCCGTACAGCTCAGCGAATGCAGGATTGTGCAGCTGTACGCGCAACTCACGATCCAGCAGCACGATCGGCTCACGCACGGTCTGCAGTACCGACGCAGCGCGCGCGGCCGAGCGCTGCGATTGCCGTTCGGCGTGCAGGCGGCGGCCGATCTGACGCTGCAACAACCACAGCACCAGGCCCAGCAGGGCCAGCTGCACCACCAGCGAGCTCCAGGAAACAAACTCGGTCTGCCTGCGCTGGCGTGCGGCCTGCTCGGCGCGAAGTGCCAGCAACTTTTCCTCGCTGGCCTGCAGTTCCTCAACCAGGCCACGGATCGGGTAACGCGTGCTCAGGTCCTGCACCAGTTCGCGCTGGTCGCTGTTCGGTTCGGACTTGGCCAGTTCGCGCGCGACCGCCAGGCGCCCGTCCAGCATCGACTCGATGCGGCCGATGCGGATCAGCTGTTCAGGATTATCGCGGGTCATGCGGCCGAGCTGGGCCAGGCGGCCCGGTATTTCATTCGCTTTGGCCATGCGTTCACGCAGGCCCGGTGCGTCCACACCCTTGGACAGCGTCAGCGCAGCCGATTCGACATCGCGGACATCGGCCTGCAGCTGTTGCAGGGCCACGCCCACGGCCTGGGTGTGGTTGACCCAGGCCATCGCTTGTTCGTTGTCCTGCTGCAGTTTGCGCAGGGTCAACCACGGCACCACGATGATCGCGGCAGCCGCCAGCGCCAGGGCCGGCAATCGCCAGCGATCCCAGACGTCGTCACTGAAAACCTGCGCCATAGTTCCTCGTCAGCACGGCCGCGGAGCATAGGCCGATACCGGCCCGGCTGCGGCGGAACGGGCAATATAGCGCAGGCGGTCACAACTCTGGAGTTTCCAGCCGGGTTGGCTGAACGGGTTCGGAATCCGGTGCTGTAGAGCCGAGCATGGGCTCGGCTCTACATAGCAGCGGGCGCCCCACGCGGGGCACCCACCGGGTTCAGCGCTTGGCGGCCGCGCTGACCTTCAATGCGGCGGCATCGACGCGGGTCACGCCCTTGATGCCCTTGGCGGTGGTGACCGCCTTGTCTTTCTCGGCCTGGGTGGCCACGGCACCGCTCAGGCTGACCACGCCATTCACCGTTTCCACCTTGATTTCGGTGCCCGGGACGTTGCTGCTAGCCAGCAGGTCGGCCTTCACCTTGGTGGTGATCCAGCTGTCGGTCACCGGCTCGTTGGAATCATGGCGGTCGGCGTGGGTGGCCGGATGGGTGCTGGTCGGCGGGCTCTTCGCGGCCGGATCCTTGGCGAATGCAGCCGAGGAGGACAGCGCCAGGCCCAGCGTCAGGGCGGAAGCGATCAGCGTGCGGGTGGTATTGCTCATCGTGTCGTACTCCTTCGGGATGTGCTGCCAGTCTGGACACACCGGCGTAGAGCAGGCGTGGCGTTACGGTCATGCCGCCGTGAATCGAAGCGTTTCCAACGGCAACGGTTCAGTTTTGGCCTGCCATGCCCCGTCGTTTACCCTGCCCTTCCCCACTGCCGGAGCTCTGCCATGCGCCCCGACCTGCAACTGGCTCTGATCGGCTACGGCCTCGCCGGCCGTGTCTTCCATGCGCCACTGATCCAGCACACGCCCGGCCTGGTGCTGCACAGCATCGTCAGTTCGCAGCGCGACACCCTGTTGCGCGCGTTCAGCGACGTGCACGTGCGTGCCACGCCGCAGGAAGTGTTCGACGATCCTGCAGTGGATGCGGTAGTGATTGCCACACCGAACGAACAGCACGCGCCGCTGGCCATCGCGGCGTTGGCCGCGGGCAAGCACGTGCTGGTCGACAAGCCGTTCGCGCTGGATGTCGCTGAAGCCGAAGCGGTGCTGGCTGCGGCACGTGATGCCGGACGCATCGCCACCGTGTTCCAGAACCGGCGCTTCGATGCCGATTTCCTCACCCTGCAGGCGCTGCTGGCCGAAGGTACGCTCGGCGACGTGGCCGAGTGCCATGCGCACTTCGACCGCTACCGGCCACAGGTGCGCGAGCGCTGGCGCGAGCAGGATGGCCCCGGCAGTGGCCTGTGGTACGACCTCGGCCCGCACCTGCTGGACCAGATGCTGGAGCTGTTCGGCTGGCCACAGTCGATCGATGCCGATCTGGCCGTGCAGCGCGAAGGTGGCAGCGGCATCGATTACTTCCACGCGGTGCTGCACTACCCGCGGCATCGCGCGATCGTGCATGCCGGTTCGCTGGTTGCGGCGCAGACACCACACTTCAGCGTGCATGGCAGCAAAGCCAGTTGGATCAAGCACGGCCTGGACGTGCAGGAAGCGCAGCTGCGGCGTGGGGTTGCGCCGGGGGCGCCAGGCTGGGGCATCGATCCGCGGCATGGTGAGCTGGTGCACTGCGATGCGGAGGACAACGTACAGCGCAGTACCGTCGACAACCTGCCCGGTGACTACCGGCGGCTGTATGCGCAGTTCGCTGCGGCGATGCACGGTGACGGCGAAGCGACGGTCAGTCCGATACAGGCGCTGCAGCTGATGCGGTTGCTGCAGGCGGGGATGGACAGCGCGCGCGAAGGGCGGCGGGTTCAGTTGGGGTGACCGGCAGGGCTGCGCCCTGCACCTGCCGAATCAACGGCAACGGCAACGTCAAAAGCGGGCATTCCGTGGGATGGCGGGGTGGGTCCGGTTGCGGGGGACGCCGTGAATCCGTCCATGGAGGCTCGGTCGCCGCATCCATGCGGCTCACGCCCCCGCAACCGGACCCACCCCGCCTTCGACAGTTGTCCGCGCGCGACGGTAGGTGTCGACCTTGGTCGACACATCGACGTGGAAACCATCGGAGACGGCTTCTGTAGAGTCGAGCCATGCTCGACTGGCTTCATGGGGTCGGACCCCTTCGGCAACGCCGAAGGGGTCCGACCCCACCGCGGTGCTTACGATTTCTTGATGGCGTGGCCGCCGAACTCGTTGCGCATCGCCGACAGCAGGCGGTCGGTGAACGAATTCGATTCGCGCGAGCGCAGGCGTTCCAGCAGCGACAGGGTGATCACCGGTGCCGGTACATCCAGTGCGATCGCTTCGGCAACCGTCCAGCGGCCTTCGCCGGAGTCTTCCACGTACGGTGCAATGCCATCCAACGACGGATTGCGCTTTAGGGCTTCGGTGCTCAGGTCCAGCAGCCACGAGCGCACCACGCTGCCGTGGCGCCACACCTCGGCCACCTGGGCCAGGTCCAGCTCCATTTCCTGCTTGCGCTCCATCAGTGCGAAGCCTTCGGCGTAGGCCTGCATCATTCCGTACTCGATGCCGTTGTGGACCATCTTGGTGAAGTGGCCGGCGCCAGACGGGCCGACACGCGCCCAGCCGCGATCCTCGGCCGGGGCCAGGGTGCGCAGCAGCGGCGCGATCTGCTCGACCACCGAGGCCTCGCCACCGACCATCAGGCTGTAGCCTTCCTGCAGGCCCCACACGCCACCGCTGGTGCCGCAGTCGACATAGCCCAGGTCGTCCTCGGCCAGCGCCTTCGCGCGGCGGATCGAGTCCTGGTAGTTGGAGTTGCCGCCATCAATGACGATGTCACCCTCGGCCAGGTGCGGGGTCAGCTGGCCCAGGGTCTGGTCGACGGTTTCGCCGGCCGGCACCATCAGCCACACCACGCGCGGCACCGGCAGCGCGGCAACTGCGGCGGCCAGCGAATCAACCACCTCCAGGCCGGCCTCGGCGGCGCGCTGTCGGGCGCCTTCGCCCGGGTCGTAGCCGACCACGCGGTGGCCGCCGCGATGCAGGCGCTGGGCCATGTTGGCGCCCATGCGGCCGAGGCCGATCATTGCAATATCCATTGTTTCACCTTCAGTTGGGGTCTAGGGTCAGGCTGCCTGGCCTGCCGGTAGCCGCGCAGTGGCGCAGCTGCGCCTCGCGCCAACGCCGGTAGAGCGTGGTATGCAGATTGTGCACCGCCAGGTCGATCGAAAACGGCGTTCGCGGGTTGCGATCGAGCAGGCGGGCGATGTGGTAGCCGATGGGACGTATACCGCGTGGATGCACATAGATCACGAACTGCTGGTAGAACGGATCGTCCAGCAGCTGGTCCATGCGTGCCAGCGTGGCGTGGTAGCGCGGTTCCAGCCGTGCACGAAGGTCCGGGTCGCGCTCGAACAACAGACGCTCGAAGTAGCGCCGGCCGACGCGCGGAATGCGCTGGGCCAGCGTCCAAAGTTCAACATTGCGCCGGTCGTACCAGGCCAGGCCGCCATGCTCAGCCAGTGCCTGCACGGCGCCCTCGCCCACCTCGACCACGACGAAGTTCTCGGCCTGGTTGCTCAGGTCATCCAGCGTGCCCTTGTCGTACACGTGCTCGATGAAACCGGGCACGCCTACGAAGGCCTGCCGTCCCATCGCCGAGGTGCGCACCGCCTTGCCATCAGCGAAGAAATCACCCGCGTGGGCTCCGAGCAGGATGCTGTCGGTCTCGTGCAGGGCGAGGAAAGTGCCGATCGACAGTTCATCCGCTGCGAACTCAGTATCGAACGCGGCATCACCATAAAGCTCTCGTTGCGTGGCCAGCTGCGCGACCTGGCGGCCGACCCCGCATTCGGCACGCACGGCACCGCCGTAGAAGGCCTGCAGTGCATGGCTGTTGCCCGCCTCGGGAACATAGCCGCGGCCGAAACTGCGCGTGCGCTGCCAGCCTTGGGCGCGTGGGCCCTGCAGGCCGAAGCCGATCCAGCCCAGCTGCGGGCCGGAAAAGCGGAAGCGGGTATTGGCCTGCAATGCCGAGGTCGCACGTTGTGTGGCTGCGCCCAGCTGGAACGCATAGGCACAGACCGTAGCCGGATCGTCCAGCAGCCGCTGCAGCAAGGCCTGGCGCGTTGCAGCGGGCATGTCTGCCGGCCAGCGCACGCGCAGATCGCCGGCGGCCTGCGCCTCGGCCAGCGACGCGCGCGTACACACCGCGCCGCCGTGCACCTGCGGCGTACTGAGCGCGACTTCATCGAAACGCCAGCCCAGCCGCTGCAGCAGCCCCTGCGTGCAGTCGGCGGCTGTGGCCGCCATGCCCAGCACAGGCGCAAGCATCAGGGCCGCGCCCATCAACCCGCCGTGCACGTTCAGCCCTGGTCCGTGCGGGCCGGTGCGGGCTCGGGAGCTGCAGCGGGTGGTGGCGGCGGCAACGGCGATGGCGTGTCCGCAGCCGCCGGCAGGTACTGTTGCAGGCGCTGGAAGAAGCGGCGATAGAACTCGGCATCGGTGACCGTGCTGCTGGCCACTTTCACCAGCGAGTCGTCATTGCTGCCGAACGGCAGCGACACCGAGCCCAGCGCACCGACACCAACACTGGCCGAGGTTGGGCTCTTCTTCAACGCATAGCGGTCCTGCACCGCGCTGACGAACACCAACGCCTGGCTGCCGCGTGGCGCGCAGGAGATGCGCAGCACCAGCTGTTCGTGGTCATCCTCGCGCGGCTGGAAGTTCTTGTTGCCTTCCACCTGCGTATCGTCGGAACGGGCGATCGCATAGCCTTGGCTGAGCAGGGTGCGCCGCGCCGCTTCGCAGGCATCAGCCGGCCGACCATCGACCGTGCGCGAGAAGGTATCGCCGGAATCAAAGGATTCGCGCAGCACGGTGCTGTCGGCGGCACGACCACCGCAGGCCGACAGGACCAGAGCGCTGGCGAGGGCTACGGCAGCACTGGAAAAACGAGAGGCCCGCATGGGTACTCCTGCGAGGACAGTACCGACAAGGGTAGTCCCGCGCCCGTGTGCAGCAGGTCGAAAGTACGCCCGCCAGCCCCCGTCGTTGCAGCCTGTTCATGCGCCGGTAGCGCCGGGCCATGCCCGGCGGAAGCGCGCGATCCACTTCGCTCGCCGGGCACGGCCCGGCGCTACCGTGAACGAGGTCCCCAGACAGAAAGGGGCCGGCAATGCCGGCCCCTCGGAGATCACATGCCGTCGCCGGCTCAGTCCGCCCAGCGACCAGCGCCGGTGGACTGCGGCAGCACCTGCGCCGACAGCGGGCGGTCATTGGCCAGCAGGTTCACCGCATCGGCCAGGATCGAGGCCGACTCGCGCAGCAGCGGATCCGGACGCTTCTCGGCAGCCTTCTCGCGGGCGGCATCCTTCACGATGTCGCGCTCGTTGCCAGTCAGGCCGTCGTCGTTGCTGTCATCGGCCAGCGGGTCCAGGGCCAGGCCCAGTTCCTTGCGCATCGCCTGGCGCTCCTTGCGCTGGGTGTCCTGGCGCTCACGCTCGGCGCGGCGGGTGGCCTCGTTGAGCGAGATGTACTTCTTCGCGGCCTCGGTGCGGAACTGCTGCACGTCCTCGTTCCACCACTGGAATTCCTTGTCGGCGGCAATGCGCGCGTCATGGCGGGTTTCCAGCTTCGGCAGCAGCGGCGCGAAGTTGCCGTACTGGGTGTGCGGCACGGCAGCAATGCGGGTCCACGGCAGGGCGTTGTCGTAGGTGCTCTCGCCGAATTCGGTGGCATCGACGCTGGCCGGGAACGCCAGGTCGGGCACCACACCCTTGTGCTGGGTGCTGCTGCCGCTGATGCGGAAGAACTGGGCGATGGTCAGCTTGACCTGGCCGAAGCGCTGGGTTTCGCCACTCGGCCAACGGTCGAGATCGACGATGTTCTGCACGGTGCCCTTGCCGAAGCTGGTTTCACCGATCACCAGGCCACGACCGTAGTCCTGGATGGCGCCGGCGAAAATCTCGGAGGCCGAGGCCGAGCCACGGTTGATCAACACCGCCAGCGGACCGTCCCAGGCCACGCCCTGGTTGCGGTCACTGTTGACGGTGATGCGGCCACCGGATTCACGCACCTGCACCACCGGGCCCTGCTCGATGAACAGACCGGTCAGTTCGATTGCTTCATCCAGCGAACCACCGCCGTTGTTGCGCAGGTCCAGTACCACGCCGTCCAGCTTGTCGTTCTTGAAGCCGGCCAGCAGCTTGGCCACGTCACGGGTCGCCGAAGCGTAGTCGGCGGCGTTGCGACGACGACCTTCGAAGTCCTGGTAGAAGGTCGGCAGCTTGATCACGCCGACCTTGCGTGCCGGCTCGCCGTTGGCAGCCGGGATGCTCATGGTCTCACCCTTGGCGGCCTGTTCGGCCAGGCGCACCTTCTGCCGGGTCAGCACCAGGGTGTGATGCTTGCCGTCGGCACCTTCGGCCGCCGGAATGAATTCCAGCTTGACCTCGGTGTCCTTGGCGCCGCGGATCTTGGCCACGACATCGTCGATGCGCCAGCCGATCACGTCCTCGATCAGGCCGGACTTGCCCTGGCCGACGCCAACGATGCGGTCACCCGGCTTCAGCGTGCCGTCCACCGCCGCCGGACCACCGGCGATGATCTCGCGGATCACCACCACGTCGTCCTGGCGCTGCAGCTGCGCGCCAATGCCTTCCAGCGACAGCGACATCGCCTGGTTGAAGTTCTCGGCGGTGCGCGGGGTGAAGTAGTCGGTATGCGGATCGACCGCGCTGGTGTACGAATTCATGAAGAACTGGAAGACGTCTTCGCCCTTCAGTTCGTTGACCGATTTCTGCAGCGTCGCATAGCGCTTGTCCAGCGTCTTGCGGATGTCGTCCGGCTTCTTGCCCGCCAACTTCAGGCGCAGCCAATCGTTCTTGACCGACTTGCGCCACAGCTCGTCCAGTTCGGCGCTGCTGGCCGCCCACGGCACCTTCTTGCGGTCGTACTCGAAGCGCTCGTCGGCGGTGAAGTCCGGTTCCTGCTTGAGCAGCTTGCGCGCATAGGCCACGCGTTCGCCGACCCGCTGCTTGTACACGGCGAATACCTGGAACGCCGGCTCCAGCTCGCCGCCACGGATGGCCGAAGAAATGTTGGCTTCGAACGGCGCGAAGCGCGCCACGTCGGCCTGGGTGAAGTACTGCTTGCCGCCGTCCAGCGTTTCCAGATAGCGCTTGAACACGTCCTTGGAGGTGGCCTCGTCCAGCGCGCGCGGGCGGTAGGCATAACGACTGTCGGACAACAGGCCGTACACCAGCTTGGAGGTGGTCACCTGATCGGCGGTGGCCGCAGCAGGCAATGCGGGCGAGTCGGCCTTGGCCGCCAACGCCAGCGGCGCGACCAGCGCCAGGGCCATCAGGAATGCGGGGGCTTTGAATTTCATTGACGTGCTCGAAGGCGCCTTGCCAAGGGGGAGACTGCGGGGTGTTCAGACACCGCGACAGTGCCGAAAGTTGCCGGGTTTGTCATCCGGCCGCGTTCGGTGGAAAACCAGCCTAGCGGGGCCGGTGTAGCAAATTGTGAATGCAGGCGAAGGCGTGCGGACCAACGGTCCGCACCCACCACCAACGGTGGGCGCGCCCATCGGTAGCGGTGGGCCACCGATCGGTAGCGCCGGGCCATGCCCGGCGGCTCTTTCCCGCTGCGCTCGCCGGGCATGGCCCGGCGCTACCGATCAGGAGACGCCGGCGCCCTTGGCCTGCACGTCGGCGTGGTACGACGAGCGCACCATCGGGCCGGAGGCCACGTGGCTGAAGCCCAGCTCGTAGCCGTAGTCTTCCAGCGCCTTGTAGTCCTCGGGGGTCCAGTACTTCAGCACCGGGTGGTGGTGCGCGGTCGGCTGCAGGTACTGGCCGATGGTGATCATGTCCACGTCGTGCGCGCGCAGGTCGCGCATGGTGGCCTTGATCTGTTCGAACTCTTCGCCCAGGCCCAGCATGATGCCGCTCTTGGTCGGCACCTCCGGGTGCTGCGCCTTGAAGTTCTTCAGCAGGTTCAGCGACCACTGGTAGTCCGCGCCCGGGCGTACGTTGCGGTACAGGTCCGGCACGGTCTCGATGTTGTGGTTGAACACATCCGGCGGGTTCTGCGCCAGGATCTCCAGCGCGCGCTCCATGCGGCCCTTGCCACGGAAATCCGGGGTCAGCACTTCGATGCGGGTGCCCGGCGACTTCTCGCGGATGGCGCTGATGCAGTCGACGAAGTGCTGGGCACCGCCGTCGCGCAGGTCATCGCGGTCGACGCTGGTCACCACCACGTACTTCAGGCCCATGTCGGCCACGGTCTGGCCGAGGCTGGCCGGTTCGTTGGCATCCGGCGGCTTCGGGCGGCCATGGGCGACGTCGCAGAACGAGCAGCGACGGGTGCAGACTTCGCCGAGGATCATGAACGTTGCCGTGCCGTGGCCGAAGCACTCGTGGATGTTCGGGCAACTGGCTTCCTCGCACACCGTCACCAGGCGGTTCTCGCGCAGCTTGGCCTTCAGGTTCTGCACCGCATTGCCCGAGGGAATGCGCACGCGGATCCACGACGGCTTGCGCAGCACCGGCGCGTCGGCGAACTGCACCGGCGAGCGGTTGATCTTGTCACCGCCCAGCTGCTTGACTCCGGCCTGCAACGGCGCGGCGGACGGAGAATCGCCCTGCACGATCTGCAGGGGAATGGAACGGGCGGTGGATTCAGTCATGGCAGTTCCGGGTGGCGGTCAGGCGGCCGCAGAAAAATCAGGCAGTTCGGGCGTGTGCTGCAGCAGCAGGCCGAACTGGCGGGCCAGGTGGTCCAGCAGCACCGGCTTGACGGCATCCATCCCGGAGGGGCCACCCAAGTCTACCACCGAGGTCACCTGCAACCCCTGATAGCCACAGGGGTTGATACGGTAGAAGGGTTCCAGATCCATGGCCACGTTGAAGGCCAGGCCATGGAAGGTGCAGCCACGGCGCACGCGGATGCCGAGCGCGGCGATCTTCGCGTTACCGACATAGACGCCGGGGGCGCCCTCGCGGCGCTCAGCGCCGATGTTCCATTCGGCGAGCGTGTCGATGATCGCCTGTTCGATGCGGCACACGTAGTCGCGCACGCCGATGCCCAGCCGCGGCAGGCGCAGCAGCGGGTAGACCACGATCTGGCCGGGGCCGTGGTAGGTCACCTGGCCACCACGATCCACGTGCAGCACCGGGATCTCACCCGGCGCCAGCACATGCTCATCCTTGCCAGCCTGGCCGAGAGTGAACACCGGATCGTGCTCGACCACCCACAGCTCGTCGGCATCGGCGTCGCTGCGCTGGTCGGTGAAGCGCTGCATGGCACGCCACACCGGCTCATAGGGCTGGCGACCGAGATCACGGACCACCGCCGGGCGCGGCGCGCGGTGTTCCGGGGCGGCTTCGGCCGGGCAGCTGTCGGCTACAGCGTCCACTTCACTTCCGGGTGGTCGCGCAGTGCCTGGTGCGCCAGATCGTACTGTTCGCGGCTCTCGGCCTTGAACACCATGCGCACAGACACGTACTTGCCGTTGGTCGAGTGCTTCCAGCTGATGCGTTCATTGACCACATCGATACCGGCAGCCAGCAGCAGGCGGGGAAGCTCATGTTCCAGGCCGCGGTTGGCCGGGCCCATCGCGCTGAGCTCGAACTGGCCGGGGAACTGGAAGCCGTGGTCGGGGTTGTCGGACTTGATTTCCATGCCCCCATTATCGGGCCGCAAGGCAACAAACCCAAGAGTATTCATCGAAGTCAGCAGACCCACCAATGAGTCGCTGCGTTGCACCTGAACAGGCGTTCAGCATTGGCCATTGCCCGCGCAGGCGCCGCAGGGCAGTACAGGATTGTCTTCACGAGACAATGTCGTTTTCGGAACAGACAAGTGATTCGAACGCGCTCGTTCCATCACGCCCGCACGAGTACCGTGTCGCGGCAGATAACGACAGACAGAAAAAACCTCCTCATGAGCCCCCCTTCCCAACGCCGCCTCACGGCCCTCGGGCTGTCCGGCCTGCTGGCCGCTGCCCTCCCCCTTGCCGCCCAGGCGGCCGAACAATGTGGCCCGGACGCGATGCGCGACCACCCGCCGCAGATCAATTTCCGCGTCGACAACGACCTGTTCGGCGGCCGCCACCAGGACCAGGGCTATACCAACGGTGCGCTGTTGACCCTGGTCTCGCCCAACCTGGTCGATTACACCGACGACCCGTGCCTGCCGCGCATGGCGCGCTGGGTGAACCAGTACCTGGAAGGACTGCATCCGGGCAAGTTCGAACAGCAGAACATGATCTTCAGCATCGGCCAGGGCATCTTCACCCCGACTGATTTCAGCCGCAGGGACCTGATCGAGGACGACCGCCCTTACGCCGGCGTACTGATCGCAAACTTCGGTTTCAATGCGCGCAGCGGCGACCGTCTGCAGACCACCCAGCTGACGCTGGGCGTGGTCGGCCCGTGGGCACAGGGCAAGCAGGTGCAGAATGCGGTGCACGAAGTACTGGGCGACGAGAAATTCAAGGGCTGGGACAACCAGCTGCACAACGAACCGCTGTTCATGCTGACCCATGAGCGCATGCGCCGCTGGCCGGGCGATGCCAGCATCAATGCCGACGGTTGGGGTTGGGACGCGATCAGCCACTACGGCGGGTCGATCGGCAACCTGGAAACCAAGGCCAACCTCGGCGGTGAAGTGCGCTTCGGCTGGAAGCTGCCGGACGACTTCGGCAGCACGCCGCTGCGCCCGGCCGGTGAGAATACTGCGCCGACCCGCAGCGGCCGTCCCAATGGCTGGTCCTGGCACCTGTTCGCGACCTCGGACGCTGCCTGGGTGATCCGCGACATCACGCTGGATGGCAACACGTTCCGCAGCAGTCACAGCGTGGACAAGCGTCATGTGGTGGCCTACGGCGGCTACGGCGTGGCCGTGATGTACGGACGCTGGAAGTTCGCCGCAGCGCGCTATCACAGCACGCGCGAGTTCAACGGCCAGCGCGAGGCGCCCGTGTTCGGCAGCTTCACCATCAGCCGCTCGCTGTAAGCGAGGCGCTGCTGGTAGTGCCGGCCGCTGGCCGGCTGCCGGCATATCCGGATGGGTTCATGAGGAGCCGGCCAGCGGCCGGCACTACCCACATCCGGCAGGATTCATGCGCAAGCGGCATCCCGAAACGGAAAAGGCCGGCATTCGCCGGCCTTTTCCGTTCACCACGCCAGGGCGTGGATCATTCCGATTCCCACCACATCCAGAAGCTGTCCCACAGGCGCTTGAAGAAGCCGGCCTGTTCGACGGCAGCCACCGCCACCAGCGGCGCTTCGGCCACCAGCTTGCCATCCAGCATCACCTTCACGGTGCCGATCTGCTGGCCGGCGGTGAACGGCGCTTCCAGCGTCTTGGGCACGTCGATGCTCGGCTTCAGGTCGTTGTAGCGACCGCGCGGCACGCTCACCAGCATCGGCTGGGCCACGCCCAGCTGCACCTTGTCGGTGGTGCCCTTCCAGACCTTGTGCTCGGCCACGGCCTTGCCCGGCTCGTACAGGCGATGGGTCTCGAAGAAGCGGAAGCCCCAGTTCAGCAGGGCCAGGCTGTCATCGGCACGCTGCTTTTCCGACTGGCCGCCCAGCACCACGGCCACCAGGCGCTGGTCACCACGCTGGGCAGAACTCATCAGACAGTAACCGGCTTCCGAGGTGTGGCCGGTCTTGATGCCGTCCACGCTGCCATCGCGCCACAGCAGCAGGTTGCGGTTCGGCTGCTTGATGTTGCCGACCTGGAATTCCTTGATCTTGTTGTACGCGTAGGTTTCCGGGTAATCGCGCACCATCGCGCGGCCCAGCAGTGCCAGATCGTAGGCGCTGCTGTGGTGGCCCGGGGCGGTCAGGCCATGGGCATTCACGAAGTGCGAATTCTTCATGCCGATCTTGGCCGCGTAGCTGTTCATCAGCGAAGCAAAAGCTTCTTCGCTGCCTGCCACGTGCTCGGCCAGGGCGATCGCGGCGTCGTTGCCGGACTGGATCGCCATGCCCTTTTCCATGTCTTCCAGGCGTGCAGTCTGGTTGACCGGGAAGCCGCTGTAGCTGCCATCGGTACCCGCGCCACCTTCGCGCCAGGCGCGCTCGCTCATCATCACCTGGTCGTCCGGACGGACCTTGCCGTTCTTGACCTCGGCGGCGATCACGTAGGACGTCATCACCTTGGTGATGCTGGCCGGGGCCAGCTGTTCGTTGATGTTTTCACCAGCCAGCACCTGGCCGGTGGCGTAATCCATCAGCACCCAGGCTTTGGACACGCTGGGCGCGGGTGCCGGCGGGGTGGCGACGGTGGCCGGGGCAGCAGCGGCGGCGGCAGGCGTCGGCGTGGCCGGGGTCGGCAGCGGCGTCTGGGCGGAGGCCAGGCCCACCACCAGGGTGGCGGCCAGGGCGGTGGCGGCGGAACGGAAATTCATTGGACAGCAGGCTCCAGGGGACGGCCGGGAATGGAGGGTGGAACGTAACGGCCATTGTAAGGCCGGGGGAGCATGGGCCGGCAGCACCGGCCCGGGCGGATCAATCCTTGACGATCTGCGGCGAACCCAGGCCCAGACCGGCGATACGGCCGGCAAGTTCCGCGGCACTGGCATGGTCGCTGGCGGGAACGCGCAGGCGGAACAGGGTGCGGCCACCGGCGGCGATGTCGCTGATGGTCGCGCCGACGATACCGGCGGCGTTGAGCTGGCCCATCGCGCGGTTGGCATTGTCGCGGCTGGAGAAACTGGCGACCTGCACCATCACCGCGCCCACTACCTGCTGCGACAGGCTGGGTGCCGCTGGCGTGGTGCGGACCGGCGCCGGCGCAACAGCGCGCGGCGTGGTGCTGGCAGCGACCGCCTGTGCCGGCGCGGTGCCGCGCACCGGCGGCGCACTCGGCGGCAGGCTGCTGACCGCCACGTCCGGCACGGTGCTGGCCACGCCCTGGGTGGTGGCCGGCTGGCCACGCGCCGGCATGCCATCGGCAGGCAGGCCCTTGACCAGGCGATCGATGTCGCTGTCGGCGGCGGCACGTGCGGCCGGTACCGGCCGCGCACTGGCCACCGCAGTTGCCGCAGCGGCGGCTTCCGCAGCCCGGCGTTCGCGACGAGAGGGCTTCTGCGCCATCAGGTTGCTTTCGCCCGGCTGCAGCGCGCGCACTTCGACGTTGCCGGTGCCGCGCTGGGTAATGCCCAGGCGCACGGCGGCCGCATAGCTGAGATCGACCACGCGGCCGTCGTGGAACGGGCCACGGTCGTTGACGCGCACGATCACCGATTCGCCGTTGTCCAGGTTGGTCACGCGGGCGAAGCTGGGCAGCGGCAGCGTCTTGTGCGCGGCGGTGAACTGGTACATGTCGTAGACCTCGCGGTTGGAGGTCAGGCGGCCATGGAACTTGGCACCGTAGTACGACGCGGTACCGCGTTCGACATAGTTGCGGGTATCGTCGAGCACCTTGTAGGACTTGCCCAGCACCACGTACGGGGTCTTGTTGCCGATCGCCGAGCGATCTTCCGCGGTCACTTCCGGCTCGGGGATGCAGGCCACGTTGGGAATGTAATCCGGCGTGCTGTCACGCACGCCCGGCTTGTACAGGCCGCCGGCAGTGTAGTTGCCGCGGGTATTGAGGTCTTCCTTGGCGGCCGCATACGGCGAGCCCTCCGGGCAATGCGCCGGGCGTGAGCCACGGCCCTGCACCAGCGTACCGCCGGACTTGCCGCCATGGCCGGCCGTGGCCGGCTTCTTCGGCGCGCTGCTGCAGGCAGCCAGCGCGAGGACGATCAAGCCTGGGACCAGCCATCTGATGTTCATGCCGGGGGCAGCTCCTGTCCGGCGATGGCCTGGGACAACTGGAACACGGCCATCGCGTACATCTTCGAGAGGTTGTAGCGGGTGATCGCATAGTAGTTCTGGAAGCCCAGCCAGTACTGCTTGCCGGTGCTGCCTTCCAGGGTGATCGGGGTGGCGGTGGCACCCGGCTGCACCGGTGCATTCGGCTGGTAGCCGCGCTGCGCCAGATCGGCCAGCGACCAGGTGGGCATCCACTCGGTCGGGTTGAATTCCTCGCGCCCAGCGGCCAGCGTTGCGGGCACGGCGACCTGGCCACCACGTACCCAGCCGCCCTTCTTCACGAAGTAATTGGCGATGGACGAGAACACGTCGTCATAGCTGGTGAACAGGTCGCGGCGACCATCGCCGTTGCCGTCAACGGCGTAATCGAGATAGCTGGACGGCATGAACTGGCCCATGCCCATCGCACCGGCATAACTGCCCTTGAGCGTGGTGATGTCCAGGTTTTCTTCGCGGCCCAGTTCGAACAGTTTGGCCAGTTCATCGCGGAAGAACAGTTCGCGGCGCACTTCGCGCTCCAGCTTGGCCGGATCACCACTGCGCGGGTAATAGAACGCCAGCGTGTACAGCGCATCGAGCACGCGATGGCTGCCGGCATTCTTTCCGTAGCTGGTTTCCACGCCGATGATTGCCACGATCACTTCGGCCGGCACCCCGGTGCGCTGCTGCACGCGATCCAGTTCGGCACGGTGCTGGGCCAGGAACGCGCGGCCGCCATCGATGCGCGCCTTGCTGATGAACATCGGCCGATATTCGTTCCACGGCTTGACCCGTTCGGCCGGGCGCGACATGGCGGCGATGATCGGCTGGCGCACCTGAGCCTGGTCGAGCACGTTGCTGATCTGCTCCGGTTTCAGGCCATAGCGCTTGGCGGTATCGGCAACGAAGCGGGCACGCGCGACCTCGAACGGGACCGGGGTGAGGTCGACCGGCGGCGCGGTAGCAGCGGCGGCCTCAGGCGCGGCCTCGGCCGGGCCATGGGCCTTGGCGGCAGGCTGGCGCGGCGTACTGCTGGCCTGGGGCGAAGACGGTGGGGACTTCGGCTGGGTCGCGCAGGCGACCAGGCCGAGGGTGAGCATGCAGGCCAGAGTGCGTCGAATCATCGTCGCAGGTTAGCAGGTCATGGATGAATTAAAACCCCTAACACCATGAATCACAACGATTTGCATGCGAGCAGCGGGAAATGTGAAGGCCTCGTGATCCCGTTTCCCCATTCAGATAGAGGTTGCCGGTTGCGTCCCCATCCCCGCAGACGCAACCGGCGACCGGATCCGGTCGGTACCTGCGCGGCTGCCGCTCCCCAGTGGCAGTACCCCGCGCTCCCTGTACCCGTTGGACCAGTACTGCTTTCCCGCCCGACGCCCCCTCGCGCTGCAACGATTGACGGCGCGCCGTGCCGAACGGGCCGTCATTGTGCAGGCCGATTACGACAAGTCCATTGATCAGGATCAACGCGCTGTAAAAGTGTGAACCAGCTAACGCTTTTTACGGACTTTGGTCGTCGGGCGTGCTGTCGTGCATCGTCATGAGAACGCTTTCACAACGGGCGTTGCGCAGAGTCAGGAAGTTTCCAGCCAACGGCGCAGCCCCTCGTAGGTGGTCGCGAAAAGCGGCTCATGTAATTGGGGCGGGCGCGGTGGGTTCGCGGGACACGCCGTAAACCCGTCCCTGGGGGCTCGATGGCGCCATCCATGGCGCCAACGGTCCCGCGAACCCACCGCG
>Ga0209243_100148_pt1 | contig 24169 bp, 24 predicted proteins | sample UppTromiDAQMD024_FD_185836 | JGI IMG/M metagenome (GOLD analysis project Ga0209243, IMG submission 185836) | Upper troposphere microbial communities from Maryland, USA - DAQMD-024 (SPAdes) (version 2) | ecosystem: Environmental > Air > Outdoor Air > Unclassified | place: USA: Maryland, Virginia...
TGGTCGCCGGCCGGCTGGTCGGGTTCGGCCTGGCCGCGCGGCGTCGTGGGCGAGGCCGGCGTTCCCGGCTGGGCGGCCTGTTCGCCCTGGGCGAGGTTGGCGGCCTGGACCGACAGCAGCGCCGCGAACAGCGCATCCGCCCCGCCGGCCGCGCCCGCGCCGGGCGCGGCCATGACCGCCGCCAGGCCTTGCGGCTTGGCGGCGGCCTGAGGGCCGGCGGCGGAGGAGGCGGCGGTCATGTGGCGGGTCAACAATCTCAAGGTCGGGCGAGCAGGGCGCGCGCGGGTCGTGAAGGGTGTAAGCAACCCCCGCGCCAAGTTGACGTGGCTGAGTAATATGTTGAATTTATTAGGCAATTTATAGGGTTCGGCGCGACGCGGCGCGGCCCTCGGCGTTTTTTGCCTGGGGGCGCTAGGCAAGCGTCGCCGCGCCTGGGTGGCGGCGCGCGACGCGTTCGAGGCGGCGTCAGGCGTTCTGGCCCGCCTCTTGCGCTGCGTTGGAGGAACTAAAACGCCGCCCAAGTTGGAAGGCTATGAAAAACAGAGGCTTAGTTGAATCGCTTTCGGCGGCTTGCGGCCGCGCCCGGCAGTTTTCGCCCGGGAGGCGGTCGACCTTTGCCCATCTGAACCCCGTGCGAGAGGGCTAGGCCATGTCGCTAAACTCGATCATGTCCAGCGCCACCACCGGCCTGATGGTCTCGCAGACCGGTCTGCGGGTGGTGTCGGACAACATCGCCAACGTCAACACGCCTGGCTACGTCCGCAAGGTCCTCAACCAGCAGGCCCTGGCGGTCAACGGCATGGGCGCCGGCGTCGACGTGGCCAGCGTCACGCGGGCCATCGACGTCTACCTGCAGCGCGCCAGTCTGACGGCCTCTTCGGACTCGGGCTCGGCGGGGGTCAAGGCCGACATGCTGGACCGCGCCCAGGCCCTGTTCGGCGATCCCAGCACCAACACCGGCTTCTTCAGCCGCCTGGACCAGATCTATTCGGCCTTCACCAAGGCCGGCTCCGACACCGCCTCCACCATCAACCGCGGCGGGGCCATCGGGCAGATCTCCGACTTCCTCTCGGAGGCCAAGCGGATCGGCTCCTCGCTCCAGGACATGAGCGGCGAAGCCGACAGCCGCATCTCCGCCGACGTGGACAAGGCCAACAATCTGCTCAGCCAGATCAACGCCCTGAACGGCGACATCACCCGCGCCAAGGTGGTCGGCGCCGACTCCACCGGCTCGGAGAACGTCCAGAGCAACCTGATCAACCAGCTGGCCTCGCTGATGAACGTCCAGGTCAGCCAGCGCGCCACCGGCGGCGTGAACATCCGCAACGTCGACGGCATCATGTTGGCGGGCGACGGCGCGGCCACCCTGTCGTACCAGCGGTCGGACACCGCCACCGGCGACATCATGGTCACGCCCGCCGGCTCGACCAGCCAGTCGATGCGGATGCGCATGACCAGCGGCGAGATCAAGGGGCTGCTCGATCTGCGGGACAAGGAGATCCCCGGCCTGTCGGACCAGCTCGGCGAGTTCGTGTCCAAGGCCGTCGACCAGATCAACCGGGCGCACAACGCCTCGTCCTCGGTGCCGGCGCCTTCGACCCTGAACGGCCGCAACACCGGCCTCGACCTGCCCACCGCCGTCAGCGGCTTCACCGGCAAGACCACCATCGGCATCGTCGACGCCAGCGGCAATCTGCAGACCCGCGTCGACATCGATTTCGACGCCGGCACGATGAGCACCAACGGCGGCCCGGCCAGCGCCTTCACCCCGGGGACGTTCCTGGCCTCGTTGAACACGGCCCTGGGCGCGGCCGGCTCGGCCAGCTTCACCAACGGCGCGCTGAGCCTGTCGGCCGCCGGCGGCTCCGGCGTGGCCATAACGGACGACGCGACCACGCCGGCGTCGAAGACCGGCAAGGGCTTCAGCCACTTCTTCGGCCTCAACGATCTGATCAAGTCCACCGGCCCGGCCACCTACGACACCGGACTGAAGGCGACCGATCCCAACGGCTTCACCGGCGGCTCGATCACCCTGCGCATCGCCGACGCCGACGGCGGCCGCGTCCGGGACGTCACCGTCACGCCGCCCGTGGGCGGCACCATGCAGGACCTGCTGGACTCGCTGAACTCCAACGCCAACGGCGTCGGCTTCTACGGCCAGTTCAACCTGGACGCCCAGGGCAAGCTCGCGTTCGCGCCCAACGGCAGCGGTTCGCAGGTCTCGGTGGTCGACGACAGCACCACCCGCGGGCCTGGCGGCCCGACCCTGAGCACGCTGTTCGGGATCAGCACGCCGGTCCGCGCCGCCCGGGCCCAGCAGTTCAGCATCCGTCCGGACATCACCGCCGATCCGATGAAGATGGCCCTGGCCAAGTTCGACCTGACCTCGGCGGCGGCGGGCAAGCCGGCCCTGGCCATCGGCGACGGCCGCGGCGCCGCCCTCATGGCCGCCTCGGGCGGCCTCGCGACCCGGTTCTCGGCCGCCGGGACCATCGGCGCGGTGAGCATGACCGTCTCGCAGTACGGGGCCGAGTTCAGCGGCGGCATCGGGCGCAAGGCCGCGGCCGCCGACGCCGACAAGACGTCCGCCGATTCCGTGAAGGGCGAGGCCGACACTCGCCGCTCGTCCTCGGAAGGGGTCAGCCTCGACCAGGAGCTGGTCCAGCTGACGACCTACCAGCAGGCGTTCAACGCCTCGGCCCGGATGATCCAGGCCACCAAGGATCTCTACGATTCCCTTCTGGGCATGATGAGGTAGCGCCATGAACCGGGTAGCCACCAACGCCAACTATTCCAGCATCCTGGCCAATCTGATGCGGGCGCAGTTCAATCAGTCGCAGGCCAACAATCAGGTCTCGAGCGGCAAGGTCGCCAGCGACCTCAAGGGCTACGCCAACGACGCCGAGACCCTGGCGGCCGCCCAGTCGGTCAAGAGCCGGGTCGACACCTTCATCGACCAGGGCAAGATTCTCTCGGCCAAGCTTCAGTCTCAGGACCTGGCCCTCAACAGCATCGCCGACGCCGCCCAGGCCGCCCGGCAGGCCATCGCCAACGCCCTGGCCGCCGACAAGGGCGACTCGGTGATGGGTGACCTCGGGGCCCAGTTCAACAATGCGGTCAGCGGTTTGAACTCCAAGTTCCAGGGCCGCTACCTGTTCGCCGGCGGCCAGGTGAACACCCAGCCGGTGACGGCGACCCAGATGTCGGACCTGACGGCGGCGCCTTCGGTCGCCTCGCTGTTCCAGAACGACAACCTGACGCCGACCAGCCAGCTGGACGAGTCGACCACCATCCAGACCGGCTTCCTGGCCGACGGCCTGGGCACGAACCTGTTCAACGCCTTCAAGGCGGTGCAGAGCTTCGCCCAGGGGCCGGGCGGTCCGTTCAGCGGCCAGCTGACCCCGGCGCAGCGCACCTTCCTGCAGGGGCAGCTGGCGGTGTTCGACGGGGTCCGCTCCGGCCTCACCAACGCCGCCGCCCAGAACGGCCTGATCCAGAACCGCGCCGACGGTTCGCAGAAGACCCAGGTCGCCCGCCAGACCATGCTGACCGGCATGATCGGCGACGTCACCGACGTGAACATGGCCGACGCCGTCACCAAGCTCCAGCAGGCCCAGCTCCAGGTCCAGGCCTCGGCCCAGGTGTTCTCGATGCTGCAGGGCTCGTCGCTGCTCAACTTCCTGCGCTGAGCCGAAAGGGCGGGGCGATCTCGCAATTTCGACGGCGAAGCTCTAAATAGCGTCCTTGATCAGGACGTTACCGCTTATGTCGCTCGATATCGCCGTGATGGACGCCGCCGTGGAGGCGGCGGACCGGGCCGTCAACCTGCCCAAGGGAACCCGCGTGGTGGTCGCCATGTCGGGCGGCGTCGATTCGACCGTCACTGCGGCCCTGCTCAAACAGGCGGGCTACGACGTCGTCGGCGTGACCCTGCAGCTCTACGATCATGGCGCGGCGATCCAGAAGAAGGGCGCCTGCTGCGCCGGCCAGGACATCCACGACGCCCGTACGGCCGCCGACATGATCGGCATGCCGCACTACGTGCTCGATTATGAAAGCCGCTTTCGCCAGGAGGTGATCGAGGATTTCGCCGACAGCTACCTGCGCGGCGAGACGCCGATCCCCTGCGTGCGCTGCAATCAGACCGTCAAGTTCCGCGACCTGCTCGACACCGCCCGCGACCTGGGCGCCCAGGCCATGGCGACCGGGCACTATGTCCGGCGCATCGCCACGCCGACGGGGGCGCAGTTGCATCGCGCCGTCGATCCGACGCGGGACCAGAGCTATTTCCTGTTCGCCACCACCCGCGAACAGCTCGATTTCGTGCGCTTCCCGCTCGGCGGCCTGCCCAAGACCGAAGTGCGCCGCGTCGCCGGTGAAATCGGCCTCAATGTCGCGACCAAGCCCGACAGCCAGGACATCTGTTTCGTGCCGGAAGGCAAGTACGTCACCTTGATCGACCGCCTGCGTCCGCAGGGCGCGATCCCCGGCGACATCGTCCACCTGGACGGGCGCGTGCTGGGCCGCCACGACGGCGTGACCCGCTACACGGTCGGCCAGCGCCGGGGGCTGAACATCGCCGTCGGCGAGCCGCTGTTCGTGGTGCGGCTGGACGCCGACAGGCGCGAGGTGATCGTCGGCCCGCGCGAGGCGCTGCTGACCCGCTCGCTGAGCCTGAAGGAAATCAACTGGCTCGGCGACCAGCCGACGATCGACGCCGCGGCGGCGGACGGCCAAGCGGTGCTCGCCCGGGTGCGCTCGACCCGCGAGCCGGCTCCGGCGCGGTTGGTCCCGGGCGGCGCGGACGGCCCCCTGGTGGCGTTCGACGGGCCGGAGGAGGGCGTTTCGCCCGGCCAGGCCTGCGTGCTCTACGACCCGGCCGATGGCGAGCGCGTGCTTGGCGGCGGCTTCATCGCCGGCACGACGGCGGCCCTGGCCTGACGCCGGTCAACCGTCGTCGTCGTCGTCGATTTCGTCGAAGCGGCAGCCGATCTTGAACAGGCAGTAGCCGGTCTCGTCGACCATGCGGCGGACGTCGGCGTTGACGTCGGCGGCGTCGCGCTCGCGGGTGAAGCTCCAGTCCTCGATCCGGCCCTCGGGCGGAAAGGTCGCGGCCGTGACCAGCCGATAGGCCGGGCGCCGGCGGTGGACATGGAAGCGATAGCGGCTCAAGCCGTCGCCTTCTCGGCCTCGTTCAGCGCGAAGGCCTGTCCGACGGTCATGGCGTCGGCAGGGGCGGGCAGGGGGGCGAGGTCGCGCGGCCCGACGATTTCCCCGCAATGGGCGCAGGCGGTGCGCGCGACGAACGGCTGGCCGCAGCCCTTGTGGACGAACCGCACCGGCGCGCGCTCGGGGCCGTAGACGTGCTTGTCGCCCCAGCCCAGCATGGCTAGCAGCACCGGCTGCAGGTCGCGGCCCTTGGCGGTCAGGACGTATTCGCGGCGGGGCGGGCGTTCATTATAGAGCCGGGCCTCCAGAACCCCCTGGGCGACCAGGCTCTTGAGGCGGGCGGCCAGCACGTTGCGGGCGACGCCGAGGCTTTCTTGCCATTGCTCGAAGCGGCGCAGCCCGCGAAAGGCGTCACGGATGATCAGCAGGGTCCAGGGATCGCCGATCACCTCCAGCGTCGCGGCCACCGAGCAGGCCTGGTCAGAATAGTTCGCGGTGCGTCCCATCCGGTCAGCCTGCGCGGTTCCGCGACGGAACGCAAGAGGGTTGCTTTTGAGAACTGTCCATGTAAGTTGCTAATCGCAACTGACGAGTCGAGGATTTATGACGATGGACGATGCGGCGGCTTTCGCGACGGCGGAGTCCTTCGCCACGGCGCTTCAGTTGCGCTCCGGTGAACTGGCCCTTTCGATCGGGCGCGGCGGGACGGTCCTTGTCGACCTCCCGCCGCATCTTTCGAACGCCGCCTCGGCCGCCGCGCCGGAAGCGGGCGGCCCGAACGGCGGCTATCTGGCGGCGCTGGCCCTGGCCGCCTCCGTCGAGGTCCTGGGCGCGCTGCAGCCGCCGCGCGGCCTGTCGATCCAGTTCCTGTCGTCGCCGGCCTTCGCTCCCATGGCCTTGACGGTCGAGGTGCTGCGCGCCGGTCGATCGGCCGCCTTCGCCGCGTTCAGGGGGCGTCAGGGCGAGCGCCTGCGCATCGCCGGGCAGGCTAGTTTCGGGGCGGCCTCCGCCGAGGTCGGGTTCCTGGAGGCCATGCCCGACGTCCCGCCGCCCGAGGCGTGCGGCGACGTTCCATTGCCGGACGGGTTCAAGCCGCACTTCACCCGCGCCATCGACTATCGCTGGGCGTCGCGGGCCACGCCGTTTGGCGGCGATGCGGAGCCGGTCCTTAAATGCTGGATGCGGGTGAAGGGCCAGCCGCTGGACGCCCGCGCGGCCTGCTTCCTGCTCGACGGCATATTTCCTTCGTTCTTCATGGCGGCCGACCGGCCGCATCCCAATGTCAGCGTCGACCTGCGCGTCGACTTCACCGCCGCCCTCGACCGGCTGGAGGCTCGCGACGATTTCGCGCTGGTCGTGTTCAGGACCCGAGACTGGCGCCTGGGGGCCGAGGGCTGGGCGCTCGACGACGCCGAGCTGTGGTCGCGCGACGGCGGTCTGCTGGCCACGGCCCGCCAGCAGCGCAAGCTGCTTGCCAGACCCGCACGGCCTGCTGTTTAGTCCGCCCGCTTTTCCAAGGAGTCCCTGTCATGTCCGCCGCCGATCCCGTCGTCATCGCTTCCTACGCCCGCACGCCGATGGGCGGCTTCCAGGGCGCGCTGTCCCCCGTCAAGGCGACGGACCTCGGCGCGGCGGCGGTGAAGGCCGCCCTCGAACGGGCCGGCGTCTCCGGCGACCAGGTCGAGCAGATCGTCATGGGCTGCGTGTTGCCGGCGGGCCTGGGCCAGGCGCCGGCGCGCCAGGCGGCGCTGGCCGCGGGCCTGCCCAAGTCGGTCGAGGCCACCACGGTCAACAAGATGTGCGGCTCGGGCATGCAGGCGGCGATCATGGCGCACGACGCCCTGGCGGCCGGCAGCGTCGACGTCATCGTCGCCGGCGGCATGGAGAGCATGACCAACGCGCCGTACCTGCTGGCCAAGCATCGCGGCGGCGCCCGCATCGGCCACGACACGGTCAGCGACAGCATGTACCTGGACGGTCTGGAGGACGCCTACACTCCCGGCAAGCTGATGGGCGCCTTCGCCGAGGAGTCGGCGGCGCAGTATCAGTTCACGCGCGAGGCGATGGACGCCTACGCCATCGAGACCCTGAACCGCGCCAGGAAGGCGGTGGAGAGCGGCGCCTTCGACCGTGAGATCACGGCGGTCGAGGTCAAGACCCGCAAGGGCGTCGAGACCGTCTCTCGCGACGAGCAGCCGCTCAAGGCCGATCCGGCCAAGATCCCGACCCTGAACCCGGCCTTCGCCCGCGACGGCGGCATCACCGCCGCCAACGCCGCCTCGATCAGCGACGGGGCCGCCGCCCTGGTCATGACCCGGGCCTCGGTCGCCGAGAAGCTGGGCCTGAACGTGGTCGCCAAGGTGGTCAGCCACGCCGCCCACGCGCATGAGCCGGCCCTGTTCACCACCGCGCCGGTGCCCGCCATCCAGAAGGCCTTGAAGAAGGCCGGCTGGAGCGTCGACGACGTCGATCTGTTCGAGATCAACGAGGCCTTCGCCGTGGTGGCGATGATCGCTCAGCAGGAACTGGCCATTCCCCGCGACAAGATCAACGTCAACGGCGGCGCCTGCGCCCTCGGCCACCCGATCGGCGCCTCGGGCGCGCGCATCCTGGCCACCTTGTTGTCGGCGTTGGAAGCGCGCGGCGGCAAGCGCGGCGTCGGCGCGCTGTGCATCGGCGGCGGCGAAGCCGTCGCCATGGCGGTGGAGCTGGTCTAAGGATCGCCTACGGTCATCCCGGAAGCCCGCAGGGGCTTTCCGGGATTTGGCGTGAGCGGGGCTCTTGAGGTGAAGGCGCGGTCAGCGCCCGCTTTTGGCCGCCGCCCCCTTGGCGCTCATCGCCAGGACGTTGACCTTGACGCCCTTGGCGATCTCCATGTCGCCGGGCTTGAAGCCGGTCGGGCAGGGGCCGGTCCATTCCGCGTCGATGTTGAGGGTGCGCGAGCCGTTCATCTGCGGCGCCTCGGCCCCGGTGGTCGAAGTCTTGGCGACCACGTGATACTTGCTGGCGAAGTCTCCGGTCATCGTGCCGGTGGTGGTGGTCTTGCCGCCCGTGCCTATGTCGCACACCGACGAGAAGGTGATCGAGCCGTCCGCTCCTCGCGCCAGGTCGTTCTTCTCGCAGGCGTCCTTGCTCATCTGCTGGCCGAACATCGACAGCTTGGCGCTGGAGTCCTCGTCGAGGCACAGCTTGCTGGTCTGGGTCAGGCCGCCGTCGCTGATGGTGATGGTCTGGGTCCACAGGCCCGGCTTGCGCATAGGCTGCGTGATGGAGGCTGAGGCGGAGGCCGGGGCGGTCGCGGCGGGCGAGGCGGCTCCAGCCGCCTGCGGCTCGGCCGGCTTCTGCGCGTCCTCCTTCTTGTTGCAGCCGGCGACCGCGAGCGCGGCGATCGAGGCCATTCCGACGATGAGCGCTGGACGCATGAAACCGCTCCTCCCTGCGGGCGTTGGTTGTGTCATCTTAAGTCCTGACGCGGGCGCTGTGGAAGCGGCCGCCGCCGCAAGAGGTTCCATGACCGAGTCCAATCCCGTCGCCGACAATGTCGCACATAGCCGCTACGAGCTGGTCGAGGAGGGGCAGACCGCCTTCGCCGACTATCGGCGCGAAGGGCATCGGCTGATCATCCCGCACGTCGAGGCTCCGCCGGCCCTGCGCGGCAAGGGTTCGGCCGGGCGGCTGATGGCGGGCGTGGTCGCCCACGCCCGCGCCGAGGGACTGTTCATCGTCCCGCTGTGCGCCTATGCGGCGGCCTGGCTGCGCCGGCATCCGGAGCACGCCGACGTGCTGGCCTGATCGGAGAACGGCGTTTTTTTGAGTTGACGGGCCGAGCCTGGAGGCTTTGCATCCTGCCGTTGCTATGACGGGAAGGACACGCGGAATGGCGCGAGCCGGCTCTGTGACGGCGTGGGCGTTGGCGGCGGTCCTCGCCGCTTGGGCGCCGGGAGCGGGGGCGCAGGCGCCTGAGACCAAACCCGCGCCGCAAGGCCCCGGCGGCCCGCAGATCCAGCCGCCCAAGCCTCAGCCGCCCAGGCCTCAGCCCCCGAGACCTCAACCGCCCCGGCCGCAACCGCCGCGTCCGAAACCGCCGCCGCCCAGGCCCCCTGCGCCACGGCCGCCGCCGTATCCGCCGGGACATCACCACCGGCCGCCGCATGGTCCTGCCAGCCTGACGCTCTATAGCGATCTCGGTTGGCGCGGCCGGGCGCTGCGCGTGTCCCACAGCATTCCCAATCTGGCGGCCACGCCCATGAACGACCGGGCGCTGTCGATCCATGTCCGCGGCGGCCGCTGGGAGCTATGCCGGGACGCGAACTATCGCGGCCGCTGCGTGTTCGTGACCTCCTCGGTCAGCGACCTGCGCCGGCTCGGCCTTGGCCACAGCATCTCGTCCGTCCGCCGTCGCTGAACGGCGGGAAGGAGAGGCGCGGCCGGCGCTCAGTCGCGCGCCAGGATGATCTTGAGGGTGTCGGCTTTGGACGGCAGTTCGAGGGCCAGGCGTCGAGCCAGTTCGCGGGCGCCTACCGGATAGGCGTCCCCGCCCGAGGCCACGGCCTCGGCCTGGGCCGCCAGGTCGATGATCGCCGCCTCCAGCACTTCGATCTGCTCACGCGCCAGCGCGTGCGCCTCAAGCTGCAAACGTTGGATACGAACCGCCGCCGACTCTTCGACGGCGTTGACGCCGTGTACAACCGTCAGACGTGCGCCCATGGTCTCTATCTCCCGCGAGCCGCCGCGCCGGCGTCTCTCGGACCGCTTCCGAGGCGGCGCCGCTCGGCGCTCTGTAGAGGATACGCAAGGCGTGGAATCGAGTTCCTAACAAGATTCGTCACGACTTAACTTTGATCGAGCTGTGGCGCCGCCGCATCGCTTTCGCTTTGCGCGAGTCCGGTTTCGCGCATGGGGCGAGTCAATGTGGCGCCCGGATGGTTTCAGGTGGCCGGCGCGGTGCGGTTGTGGTCTGCTGGCCGGCGCAACCCCGCGAGGGCCTCGGATGCAAACCTGGGTTCTGCCGGCCCTCCTGGGCCTCGGTCTCGCCGCCGCCACCGGCCTGCGGACCTTCCTGCCCCTGCTCATGCTGGCCGTCGTCGCCCGGTTCGGCTGGTTCGGCGTCGGGTTGAACCCGCACGTCGCCTGGCTCGGCTCCAACGCCGCCCTGGCCGCGCTCGGCGTCGCCACCGTCGTCGAACTGGCCGCCGACAAGATTCCGCTGGTCGACCACGCGCTCAGCGCCGTCGGCACGGTGACGCGCCCCCTGGCCGCCATCCTGGTCGCGGGGGCCGTGTTCACCCACGCCGACCCGGCCGTGGCGGCCATAGCCGGCCTGATCATCGGCGCGCCGACCGCCCTGGCGTTCCACGCCGCCCAGACCGGAACCCGGGTGGCCAGCACGGCGACGACGGCCGGCCTCGCCAATCCGTTCGTGTCGGTCTTCGAGGACCTGGCCTCGGCCGGCATGGCGGCGCTGGCCTTCATCGCGCCGGTCCTCGTGCCGCTGCTGCTGGCGGTGTTGCTGTTCGTCGGCTGGCGGGTGTGGCGGCGGCTACGCGCCGGCGCGCCGCGAACGCCCTAGCGCCGGCCTTTCCGGAACCGCTCAGCTGCTTCCGCCCGCGCTTCTTTCCTGAGCCGCGCCGGGGCCGACTTGTCGGCCGTCTCGCCTTCGGCGGTGATGGCGTCGTTGGCGAACTCCAGGTCGAGCATCTTCAGCCGCTTGACCTCGTCGCGCAGGCGGGCGGCCTCCTCGAACTCGAGGTTGGAGGCGGCCTCGCGCATCCGGGTCTCCAGGTCCCTGAGCGTGGCCTTGAAGTTGTCGCCGACGAAGGGCTTGCCGCCGTCCTCGGCCAGTCCGGCCGGCACGGTGACGCGGTCCTTCTCGTAGGGGCTGTCGAGGATGTCCTTGATGCCGCGCTTGACGCTCTCGGGCGTGATGCCGTGTTCGCGGTTGTAGGCCTCCTGCTTCTCGCGGCGGCGGTTGGTCTCCGCCATGGCCCGCTCCATCGAGCCGGTGATCTGGTCGGCGTAGAGGATGACCTTGCCGTCGACGTTGCGCGCCGCCCGGCCGATGGTCTGGATCAGCGAGGTCTCCGAGCGCAGGAAGCCTTCCTTGTCGGCGTCGAGGATGGCGACCAGCCCGCATTCCGGAATGTCGAGGCCCTCGCGCAGCAGGTTGATGCCGATCAGGATGTCGAACGCGCCCAGGCGCAGGTCGCGGATGATCTCGATCCGCTCCAGGGTGTCGACGTCCGAGTGCATGTAGCGCACGCGCAGGCCCTGCTCGTGCATGTACTCGGTCAGGTCCTCGGCCATCTTCTTGGTCAGCACGGTGACCAGGGTGCGATAGCCGTGCTTGGCCACGTCGCGCGCTTCGGCGATGACGTCGTCGACCTGGCTGAAGCCGTCCTTGCTCACCGGGCGCACATGCACCGGCGGGTCGATCAGGCCGGTGGGGCGGATCACCTGCTCGGCGAAGACGCCGCCGGCGCGTTCCATCTCCCAGGGGCCGGGGGTGGCGCTGACGTGCACCGTCTGCGGCCGCATGGCGTCCCACTCCTCGAACTTGAGCGGGCGGTTGTCCATGGCCGAGGGCAGGCGGAAGCCGTATTCGGCCAGGGTGAACTTGCGGCGATAGTCGCCCCGGTACATCGCCCCGATCTGCGGCACCGTCTGGTGGCTCTCGTCGGTGAACAGCAGGGCGTTGTCGGGGATGTATTCGAAGAAGGTCGGCGGCGGCTCGCCCGCCTTGCGGCCGGTCAGGTAGCGGCTGTAGTTCTCGATGCCGGCGCAGGAGCCGGTGGTCTCCAGCATCTCCACGTCGAAATTGGTGCGTTGCTCCAGGCGCTGGGCCTCCAGCAGCTTGCCGTTGGCGACCAGCCAGTCGAGACGCTCTTTCAGCTCGGCCTTGATGGAGCTGATCGCCTGGATCAGGGTCGGGCGCGGCGTGACGTAGTGGCTGTTGGCGTAGATGCGGATCGACGGCAGGTCGGCGGTCTTCTTGCCGGTCAGCGGGTCGAACTCCATGATCGCCTCGACCTCGTCGCCGAACAGCGACACCCGCCAGGCGCGGTCCTCGTAGTGGGCGGGGAAGATCTCCAGCACGTCGCCGCGCTTGCGGAACGTGCCGCGCTCGAAGGCCTGGTCGTTGCGCTTGTACTGCTGGGCCACCAGGTCGGCGAGCATCTGGCGCTCGTTGACCGTCTGGCCGACCTCCAGGGTGAAGGTCATGGCCGTGTAGGTCTCGACCGAGCCGATGCCGTAGATGCAGCTGACCGAGGCCACGACGATGACGTCGTCGCGCTCCAGGATCGCCCGGGTCGCCGAGTGGCGCATGCGGTCGATCTGCTCGTTTATCGAGGAGTCCTTCTCGATATAGGTGTCGGTGCGCGGGACGTAGGCTTCCGGCTGGTAGTAGTCGTAGTAGCTGACGAAGAACTCGACCGCATTCTCGGGGAAGAAGCTCTTGAACTCGGAATAGAGCTGGGCGGCCAGGGTCTTGTTCGGGGCCAGGATCAGCGCCGGGCGTTGGGTGGCCTCGATCACCTTGGCCATGGTGAAGGTCTTGCCCGAGCCGGTGACGCCGAGCAGGACTTGGTCGTTCTCCTTGCCCTCCAGCCCGCTCACCAGGTCGCTGATGGCCGTGGGCTGGTCGCCGGCCGGCTGGTACTCCGACACCAGCTTGAAGCGCCGGCCGCCCTCGACCTTGTCGGGCCGCGCCGGCCGGTGCGGCGCCCAGGCGGTCGCGACCGCGCCGCCGGTCAGATCGCTCACCGCGACATCGTGGATGAACCGGGCGGAGGCGTCCTCGACGCCGGTCGGGGAGGAGGAACGGGGCATGAACGGAAGTTAGGGGCGAACATCGCCGCTGGCTAGGGGAGCGCGTCGGCTCTGCGTCACCCTGCTGACAGATTCTGACGGGAGGCCGGTCCGGCGCGGTGTCGAACATGTAAGTGAGTAATCACTTGCATGTTTGCGGCGATCGGCTAGGGTCGGGGCGTTCCAACCTCGGAGCCCTAGCCATGACCATGTTGCGTGACGTCTTCATCAGCGGGACGGGAGCTTTCCTGCCGGGCGAGCCGGTGGGGCAGGACCGGATGGAGGACTATCTCGGCCTCGTCTGCGGCCGCCGGTCGGCGATGGGGCGGCGGGCCCTGCACTGGAACGGCATCGACACCCGTCACTACGCCCTGACCCCCGAGGGCCGGCCCCTGCACTCCAACGCCTCGATGTGCGCCGCCGCCGTGCGGACCGCGCTGGAGGCGGCGGGCCATGCGGCCGACGACCTCGACCTGCTGGCGGCGGCCACCACCCAGGGCGACTATCTGGCGCCGGGCCACGCCGCCGCCGTGCACGGCGAACTGGGCTGCGGCCCCTTGGAGACAGCCAGCTTCCAGTCGGTCTGCGCCTCGTCGCTGATGGCGGCCAAGGCGGCCTGGCTGGCGGTGCGGGCCGGGGAGGCCGAGCTGGCGGCGGCGACCGCCGGCGAGTTCTCGTCGCGCTGGTTCCGGCCGCACTTCTACGAAGGCACGGCCCTGGTCGACGCCAAGGGGCGGCTGGCGATCGAGGCGGATTTCCTGCGCTGGACCCTGTCGGACGGGGCCGGTGCGGCGGTGATGCAGCCACGCCCGGCTGGGCGCGGGCTCGGCCTGCGCGTCGACTGGATCGACATGACCTCGCTGGCCGGGCGCTTCGACGCCTGCATGTGGGCCGGCTCGACCAAGGCCGCCCGCCACGACATGAAGAGCGCCTGGTCCCACGCCGGGCCGGAGGCGGGTTTCGCCCAGGGCGCGATGGCGCTGTTGCAGGACTTCGACCAGCTCAAGGCGGTGATCCGCGCCTGGGTGGGCGTCTATCTGGACAAGGTCGACGCCGGCCGCATCGACCCGGCCGGGGTCGATCACCTGCTCTGCCACTATTCGGCGCGGTCGCTGCGCGAGGAGATCGTCCGCCTGCTGGAGCAGACCGGGGCGATGATCCCGGAGGCGCGCTGGTTCACCAACCTGGCGACCTGCGGCAACACCGGCTCGGCCTCGATCTGGATCATGCTCGACGCCTTCCTGCGCTCCGGCCGGCTGAAGGCGGGCGAGCGGGTGCTGTGCATCGTGCCGGAGAGCGGCCGGGCGACGGTCGGCTTCATGATGTTGACGGCGGTGGAAGGGGCAGGGCGATGAGCGCGCGGACGAAGGAGGGCGGGGCGACGACGGCGCCGGTCCTGCGCAAGCTGGCGGTGGCGTGGACCGATTTCGAGGCGCGCCTGGACTCGACGCCCCTGGTGCGGCGCCTGAACCGGGGCCTGCTGACCATCGACGACTACCGCGCGCTGCTGATGAACCTGCGCCAGCAGGTGGTCGACGGCGCGTGCTGGATCTCGCGGGCGGCCTCCAATGTCGACGAGGCGCATTTCGAGCTGCGCTCGACCCTGATGCGCCACGCCGCCACCGAGCACCGCGACTATCGGCTGATCGAGGCCGACTACGTCGCCGCCGGCGGGCGGCTCGAGGACATCCGCTCCGGGGCCAAGAACGTCGGGTCCGAGGCGCTGTCGGCCTGGATGTTCGCCGAGGCGTCCAAGCCCAACCCCTTCGACCTGCTGGGCGCGATGTTCATCATCGAGGGGCTGGGCTCGATCAAGGCGGCCGGGTGGGGCCGGGCGATCGCCCGGCAGCTGTCCCTGTCCGACGAGGCCGTGCGGTTCCTCGTCTATCACGGAGCCAACGACGGCGATCACATGACCGAGTTCGAGGCGATGCTGGCCATGGTCCTGCCCGATCCGGCGGTCGAGGCGCGCATCGTCCGCTGCGCCGAGGTCACCGGCCGGCTCTACGCCATGCAGATCGAAGACGTGCGCTGAGGAGGACTGGTCCCATGGCTCGCAAACCCCGTCTCGGTCAGCGCTTCGACGCCGCCGCCCACGATCCGGCCGATCCCGATCCCTGGCTCGCCCTGTGGCTGGACCACAGCCTGCCCGTGGACGAGGACGCCAAGCGGGCCCTGGTCGTCGGCAACGCCTCCTATTCCCGCAGCTTCCTGCTGCCGGCCCTGCGCCCGCTGATCTTCGTGTTCTTCGTGGTCGTGCACCTGCTGCGGCGCGTGTTCGTCCACTGGCCGAACTTCAACGGCGCCCTGCACCGGCTGATCTACTGGGGCCTGAAGACCTTCGCCACGCCGCAGACCAACCTGCTGATCCTGCGGCACTTCCATATCGGCACCGAACTGCTGGCCTTCATCAAGGCCAACGCCGGCCCGGTGACCATCGACAGCCGTCCGCTGCGGCCGCGCTCGCTCAAGGACCTGGAGGACAACGTCTTCCTGCAGCACGACCTCAACGTCTTCAATTTCGTCATCGAGCTGAACGCGTCGCTGCGGGCGCAGGGGCGGGACCTCGCCCCGGTCGCGCGGCCCGACTTTTCGATGATCACCGACGGGCCGTTCGACTTCGAGCCGTTCCCCGACAGGCCGTGGAACTTCGCCGACGTGCAGACGGCGGTCGAGGTCTACACGCCGTTCTACGCCTTGATGCTGCCGCGCCACGACTTCGTGCGGGCGGTCAATTCGCTGCAGCTCGACGAGGTGATCGCCATCTACGTCGCCAAGATCCTGGGGACGGACTACCACCTCAGCTTCATCAAGAACGGCCACCCGCTGGTGCCGATGTCCACCTTCGGCGCCGGCTACCGGCTGATGATGCACGGCCTGGACTGCGAGGCCCTGCATGGCTGGCTGAGGCTGTTGAAGCGCCGGCAGGCCGAGGGGCTGCCGCTCGATCCGCGCAATCCGGCCGGGGAATAGACGTCCCGGCCGGGCGGCCTATCGGGACTTCGGCCCGGACTTGGAGACGCCGTTGACGGCGACGCCCACGCCGGCCCCCACCGCCGCGCCGACGGGACCGCCGACGACCGCGCCGGCGATGGCGCCGGTGGCGGCCCGCTGCTCCATGTTGTGGCCGCAGGCGGCCAGACCGGCCGTCAGCGCGGCGGCCGCCGCGAGTTTCAGGACTTTGCTCATACGGGCTCCAGATGGGATCGTGCGGGGCGCACGGCGACGGCTCGGGCGACCGTCGCCGGATTCGGCGCCCTTATTTGGGCGGGGTCTTCTGGTCGCTCGACCCCTTGGAGGCGGTATCGACCACCGCTCCGGCCGTGGCCCCGACGACCGCGCCGATCGGTCCGCCCACCGCCGCGCCGGCTACGCCGCCTGTGGCGGCGCGCTGTTCCATGTCGTGGCCGCAGCCGCTCAGGGCTCCGGCCAGGGCCGCCAGGGCCAGGGCGCCGATCAGGTGTCGCATGGTGGTCTCCGGGAGAATCGCCTGACCGGAGAAACGGCGACGGGTCGATCCCGGTTCCTCGAAGGCGCGTCCGGACGGCTATGTTGCGATGCGGCGTAAATTCGGCGACACAATCCCAGGATGCGCCGCTCCCTTAACGCGGGAGTGGGCGGGGGTCTCGGATATGTAACGGAATCGCCTTGGATTTCCTGGGATCGCCGCGATGATTGTAAACTGCGGAAGGGGGAATTGCGCGCCGCACAATCGGCAAGGTTAACGGACTTGACAATGTTGCGTTGCGGCATGGCCTTGCGACTCGGTCACATTCCTGCCATACAAAGGCGTAGAACGAGGGACCTCGGCCAAATCGTGAACCGGCCGAACCTCCGCTGTACGGGACCCTGAGAAGACTAACTGGTTCAGTTCGGCGTCGATGTTGGGGGGCGCGTCCGCCCTCGCCACACAGGACACGAAAGCATTGAAAGTAAAGACGCAAGCCCGCGCGGATGCGCGTGCGCTGGGCGTGGCCGCTTCTGTCGGAACAGCGGTCGGCCTGGCGCTAGGCGGCGCCTATTTAGGCAGCGGCATGGCCGGTCAGGCCGCGTCGCATGCAAAGATTACGCGGTTGGCGTCGGGAGCGACCGCGGGATTTTCCGAAACCGCTCTTCAGCAGCAGGCGGCCGGGATGGACCCGGGCGCCCTCGCCGTGGCCCAGCGGCACGATCCGTTCGGCGTCGGCGGCGAGCGTGACCGTCAGGCCGCCGTGTTCGCGGCCCAGCTCGAAGCCAAGGCCCGCCAGAAGGGCCAGAACGATCCGCTGGTGGTGCGCGCGGGCCTGCGCGGCGCGATCCCCGGCGACTTCGCCCCCGTCGGCGGCTATGCGCCGTTCACCGTCTCGGCCAGGCCGTTCAGCGCGCCGGGCGTCAACGCCCTGGAATCGACGCGCGACCTCGAATGCCTGGCCCAGGCCGTCTATTACGAGGCCCGGGGCGAGACCTCGGCCGGCCAGGCCGCGGTCGCCCAGGTGGTGCTGAACCGGGTGCGTAATCCGGCCTTCCCGAAAACCATCTGCGGCGTGGTCTTCCAAGGCGCCCATGCGGGCTCCTGCCAGTTCAGCTTCGCCTGCGACGGCTCGATGCGCCGCCAGCGCGAGACGGTGGCCTGGCGTCGGGCCGAGCAGGTCGCCGCCCGCGCCCTCGGCGGGGCGGTGGCTTCCGAGGTCGGCAACGCCACGCACTTCCATGTGGTCGGCGTCGCGCCAGGCTGGGGCGGCATGATGCGCGTGGCCCAGGTCGGGCTGCACGTCTTTTATCGCTTCGGCGGCCGCGCCGGCGCGCCGGACAACTTCCTGCGCACCCCCGAGCGGTCCATCGAGGCCGACCGGACGCTGCAGCCGGTCTACGCCAGCTTCGCGCCGATGGCCGCGACGCCGCAGCCGGACCGCCAGCCGGCCGCCGCGCCGGTCATCCTGGCCTCGGCGGTGCTGAAGCCGGAAGCCTCCGGGCCGGCGGCCAAGCCCGTCGCGCCGGAAGCGACCGCGGACGGCAAGCCGGCCGCCAAGGCCGCGCCCGACGCCGCCAAGTCGGCCAAGCCCTCCCAGGACGCCCATGGCGAAGCTGGCAAGGCCGAGGCCGGCGCCGTCAAAACGCCGAAGTCGACGCCTTCATCTGCTTCCTGACCGCGCCGGGGAAGAAGCGGGCCGCGAAGCGAAGCTGCTTGGCCCGTTTGCCCACCGTGTAGTGCAGCTCCGCCCCATGCGCGGCGTCCCAGATCACCTGGGCCGCTTCGTCGGTGGTGTAGACCGGCAGCCCGCCCTCCCGGATGCGGTCGCGCATCACCTCGTTCGAGCCTTGCGAGCCGGCCTGCAGGATCGGAGTGTCGACAAACCAGGGCATGACGCAGCGCACCCCCACGCCGTGCCGGGCGAACTCGACGTCCAGGGCTTCCGACAGGCCGCGCACCGCGAACTTGGTGGCTGAATAGACCGCCAGCTTCGGCGCGCCGTAGATGCCGGCGCAGGAAGCCACGTTGACCAGCCGCGAGCCCGGGGTGCGCGCCAGCAGGGGCAGGCCGGCGTAGGCGCCGTTGACCACCCCCTTGATGTTGACGTCGATCATCCGGTCGGCGTCGCTGGCCGCCACCTCCTCGAACCAGCCGAAACTGGCGATGCCGGCGTTGTTGAGCAGCACGTCGAGCCGGTCGCCCGCCGCCGTGGCGAAGGTCTCCAGCGCCGCGTCCCAGGCGGCGCGGTCGCGCACGTCCAACTGGACGGTCACGCCGTTGTCGGGGCCGATGGCGGCGAGGGCGTCGCGCAGCCCGGCCGTGTTGATGTCGGCCAGGCCGACGAACCAGCCTCGCGCCGCGAAATGGCGGGCCGCGGCCAGGCCGATGCCGCTGGCGCCGCCAGTGACGAACAGGGTCTTGCGGCCGTTCGCCGTCGCGGGTGGGGTCGCCGTCATGATGTCCTCCGGGGCAGGCCGTCTGTTGCAGCCTTATCAACGATCATCTGAGGCGAGCCGGGGCGGCCGGTCAAGCGGCGGCGGTCCGGGCGATCCGGCGCAACGCCTGCGGCGATTGGCCGAACGCCCGGATGAAGGCGCGCCGCATCCGCTCGGCGTCGCCGAAGCCGGCGGCCTGCGCCACGGCGTCGATGGGAGCGTCGCCGGCCTCGACCCGCTCGCGGGCGACCTCCAGCCGCAGCCGCTCGACGGCCTTGGCCGGGGTGACGCCGACCTCGGCGGCGAAGGCGCGGGCGAAATTCCGGGGGCTCATGCCCGCCTCGCAGGCCAGGCGTTCGACCGGCAACGGTTCGGCGAGGCGTTCGCGCGCCCAGGCGAGCAGGGGGGCGAAACGGTCGCTTCGGCCGTCGAGGTCGAGGAGGGCCGAGAACTGCGACTGTCCGCCGGGACGGCGGTGATAGACCACCAGCTCCTGGGCCGTGCGGCGGGCGACCGCCTCGCCGAGGTCCTCGGCGATCAAGGCCAGGGCCAGGTCGACGCCGGCGCTGATCCCCGCCGAGGTCCAGATCTTGCCGTCGCGGACGAAGATGCGGTCGGGCTCGACGGTCACGCGCGGAAAGCGGCGGGCCAGCTGGGCGCTTCGCCGCCAATGGGTGGTCGCCCGGCGGCCGTCCAGAAGACCGGCGGCCGCCAGGATGAAGGCCCCCGAGCAGACGCTGGCCACCCGGCGCGCGGTTTCGGCTTGGGCGCGCACATACGCCGTCACGCGAGGATCGAGCGCCGGCGCGCGCGTGCCCTCGCCGCCGGCGACGATCAGGGTGTCCAGGCGCGGCGCCTCGGACAGCGGCGCCGACATCATCGCCGCGCCGCAGGAGCTGGCCGTCAGGCCGCCCTCGGCCGACAGCACCTTGAGGACGTAGGGAGAGGGCTGGACGCCGCGCGCCGGCATCTCGAACGCCGCCAGCGGTCCGGCGGCGTCGAGCAGTTGGAACTGCGGGAAGATCAGGACGCCGATCGCGAGGGGCATGGCTGAAAAGGTGGGAATAATGTCATTTCAGCCAGACCCTAGGGCCGGCAAGCTGGGCGGGTCAATCCCACGCCGGAGAGAGCGCCATGACCCGACAGAGCCTGACCATCGTCTTTCCGCTGTACCAGCAGATCACCCAGCTGGATTTCACCGGCCCGCATCAGATCCTCAGCCGCCTGCCGGGCGCGCGGGTCATCCGCGCCTCGGCCGACGGCGGCGTGGTGACGGCCGAGGACGGCCTGACCTTTCCCACCCAACGGCTGGCCGAGGTCGGGGCCTGCGACGTGCTGTGCGTGCCCGGGGGGTTCGGCTGCGCCGAGGCCATGCTTGACGCGGCCTTCATCGGCGAGGTGCGGCGCCTGGGCCTCGGCGCGCGTTACGTCACCTCGGTCTGCACGGGTTCGCTGATCCTGGGCGCGGCGGGGCTGCTGCGGGGGCGCCGGGCCGCCTGCCACTGGGCGTGGCGCGACCTGCTCGTCCCGTTCGGCGCCAGGCCCGACGCCGCGCGGGTGGTGCGCGACGGCCACGTGCTGACCGGGGGCGGGGTGACGGCGGGACTGGACTTCGCCTTGACCCTGGCGGCCGAGATCGCCGGTCCCGACGTCGCCCAGGCCCTCCAGCTCGGCTTCGAGTATTCGCCCGAACCGCCGTTCGACGCCGGCCGGCCGGAGACCGCGCCGCCCCAGATCCTGGCGGCGGTCGAGGCGCACACGGCCAAGATGATCGCGCCGCGCCGGGAGGCGGTGATGGCGGCGGCGGCGGCGCTGCGGGCGGGGGCCGACGGCTGAAGCACTTCCAGCCCCGGGCCCCGCCGGTTCAGCCGATGCGGATCGAGGTCATCGAGATGGCGGCGACGACGGCGTCGTTGAACAGGCTGACCGCGTCGCCTGCGTCCTGCTGGGCCAGCACGTAGAGCAGGGGCAGATAGTGCTCGGCGCTGTTGATCGACCACAGGGCGTCGTCGCCGAGCGTGGCGTAGTCGATCAGCGGCTGGTGGTCGTGGGCGGCGATCAGGCGCTTGGCCTCGTCGTTGAACCGCACGGCCCAGTCGGGCGCGTCCGGCTTGCGGAAATCGGCCGCCCGCAGATTGTGGACGATGTCGCCCGACCCGACGATCAGCACGCCCTCGTCGCGCAGGGGGCGCAGGGCCCGGCCGAGGGCGTAGTGCTCCGCCGCCGAGCGGTTGCGGTCGAGGCTCAGCTGCACGATCGGCACGTCGGCGTTGGGATACATGGCGCGCAGCACGGCCCAGGCGCCGTGGTCGAGGCCGCGTTCGGGATCGACCGCCACGGCGCGCGGGGCGAGCAGGGCCGCCGCCCGTTCGGCTAGCCAGGGCGCTCCCGGCGCCGGGTAGCGCACGTCGAACAGCGCCTGGGGGAAGCCGTAGAAGTCGTGGATGGTCGGGGGCTGCTCGGACCCGGTCACCCCCAGGCCCCGCGTCTCCCAGTGGGCGGAGACGCACAGGATCGCCCGCGGGCGCGGCAGTTCGGCCGCCGCCTGCGCCCAGCCGCGACGAAATGGGTTGTCCTCGATGGCGTTCATCGGCGAACCGTGGCCAAGGAAGAGGGCGGGCATGCGGCTGGCGGGCATCGACGGAACCAGGAATGGCGTCAGTTGTAGTTACAGATAGATCGCGGGTTTCGGATCGCAAGGCCGGTCGGACCTTTCGTCGCGGACGAGCGCCGGAAGAGCGCCGCCCCGCCGTGTATGGAGGCGAGACGTCTTCGCGTCGCCGGTCTTGATTCCGGGGATTCCCATGGATATGCCGAGCCGGTCCCATCGCCGGACCCCAGCGTCGAACCCGCTCGCGGGCGCCGGATCGCCCGGCGGGCGTTTCAAGCCGGCGAAGACCCGGACATCACCTCGCCGCGATTTGGTCGCAGGAGAAGCCTCGCCTGCGCCGACGCATCGTCTTGGAAACCGGTCAGGAGCAGTCACGTTATGAGAGTCGCTGCAACGGCTGAGACCCGATGGAAGTGGTGAGTTCCTATCCCGCGCCCGCGAGTTCCGCGCTCAAGGCCGCCCGCCCGTCCGCGATGGTTCGCGGCGGGGCCCTGGACGCCCTGCGTTTTCTGGCGTCGTTCCTGATCGTGCTCTATCACTTCGGCGCCGAGGCGCCGGTCCGCCTGTGGCTGTTCCATCCGGTGTTCGCGCGCGGATACCTGGCCACCGACTTTTTCCTGATGCTGTCGGGCTATGTGCTGGGCCGGGCCTACGGGCGCGGCGTCGCCGCCGGGACGGTGTCGGGCCCGGAGTTCCTGCGCCGCCGGCTGACGCGGATCTGGCCTGGCCACCTGATGATGCTCGGCTGTTTCGCCGTCTTCGTGCTGCTGGCCGAGGCGGTCGATCTGCCCTCGATCCATCCCGAGCAGTACCGCTGGACCGCCTTCCTGATGCAGGCTCCGTTGATCTCGGCCTGGGGTTTCGAGGGCGGCGACGGCTGGAACATGCCGACCTGGTCGCTGTCGGCCCTGGCGGTGTGCTACGCCGTCTTCCCGCTGGTCTGGCGCGGCCAAGCCAAGGTGCGCAGCGCCTGGCTGGTGCTGGGCGTGGCCCTGGCGCTACTGGTCGGCGCCGACCAGCTCTATCGCCAGATCCTGGCGCGGCCGCTTTACGACATCCCCTTCCACCAGGGCGTCCTGCGCGCGGTGCCGCTGTTCGTGGTCGGCATGGCGCTCGCCAGGGTGACCACCGCCTCGCCCCTGAGCGCCAAGGCCGCCAAGGTGCTGGGCTGGAGCGCCGGCGCGCTGCTGGTCGGTCTCCAGATCCTCGGCCGTTTCGACACCGCCAGCATCTTCGCGATCGCCGCGATCATCCTGGCCTGCGGCAGCCGCCCCGTCGCCCGGCCGTCGGCGACCATGGAGTGGGGGGCCAAGCTGTCGTTCTCGCTGTTCCTCACCCACGCGCTGACGGGGGCCATTCTCTACGGCGCTCTGCACCATCTGATCACCGTCACGCCCATCCCTCTGGGCGTGCAGTGGGTGATGTGGGCGACCGGCTTCCCCCTGGCCCTGGCCGTGGCCTACGCCTTCGACCGCTATGCGGACCAGCCGGTGCAGGCCTGGCTGCAGTCCCAGATCAGAGCGCGTCGAGCCCCACGTCCAGAGCCGGCGCCGAGTGCGTGAGCGCGCCGACGCTGATGACGTCGACCCCGGTCTCGGCGATGGCCCGCACGGTCTGAAGATTGACGCCGCCTGACGCCTCCAGCGTCACCGCCCCGCCGACGCGGCGCACGGCCTCGCGCAGGTCGTCCAGGCTGAAATTGTCCAGCATCACCACGTCGGGCGCGTAGGGCAGGGCCTCGTCCAGTTGGGCGAGGCTGTCGACCTCGACCTCGACCTTCATCAGGTGTCCGGCCGCGGTCTTGGCCCGGCGAACCGCCTCGGCGACGCCGCCGCAGGCGGCGACGTGGTTGTCCTTGATGAGGATGGCGTCGTCCAGGCCGAAGCGGTGGTTGACGCCGCCGCCGCAGCGCACGGCGTACTTCTCCAGGGCCCGCAGGCCGGGCGTGGTCTTGCGGGTGTCGACGATGCGCGCGCGGGTCCCCTCGACGGCCTTGACGTAGGCGGCGGTGAGGCTGGCGACGCCCGACAGCCGCCCCAGCAGGTTGAGCGCGGTGCGCTCGGCCGACAGGATGGCCCGGGCGCCGCCTTCGGCATGGGCCAGGACCGCGCTCGCCGTCGCCGCGTCGCCGTCCGACAGGACCTGCGTAAAGCGGATGGCCGGGTCGAGGGCGGCCAGGGCCAAGCGCGCGCAGTCGAGGCCCGCAACCACCCCGGCCTGCCGCACGGCGAAGGCGACGGACAGCCGCGCCTCGGCCGGCACGCAGGCCGCCGCGGTGACGTCTCCGGCCCGGCCCAGGTCCTCGGCGAGGGCGGCGCGGACGACGGGGTCGATCAGGGCGTCGGGGAGGGGCGCGATCATCTTGGACTCTCGGGTCGGGGAATGGGATCAGGCGGCGCGTTCGGCGGGGCGGGCCGCGCCGTGCGGCAGGATCGTGCGCCGCGGCGTGTCGCTGGTCTGGGGGAAGTCGAGGCGGAAGTGGCCGCCCCGGCTTTCCTGGCGGGCCAGGGCGGCCTCGGCGACCAGGGCGGCGGCGACCAGGGGCAGGGCTCGGCCGTGCTGGGCCTCCAGCACGGCGATTTCGCCCAGCAAGCGCTCCAGCCCGGCGGCGTCGCGGGCCACGCCGGCGTCGCGGCTCATCGCGCCGCGCAGCCTTTGCAGGGCGGGGTCCGGCAGGGCGGGGGCGGCGACGGCGGG